>ERZ781273.272-NODE-272-length-26848-cov-3.513530_pt1 | contig 26848 bp, 22 predicted proteins | sample MGYA00375851_ERZ781273 | MGnify/ENA primary metagenome ERZ781273 (study PRJEB29790, sample SAMN03653692) | human gut metagenome | host: Homo sapiens | place: USA: Dallas, Texas | collected 2013-07-09 | study: EMG produced TPA metagenomics assembly of the Gut... | reverse complement strand
CCTTCTGATCTGGGTTTTGTACAGTATGGAGCGGATTTTAAATACGATCAATCTGGAAGAGGCGGCAGGTCTGGCAAGAACTGCCTTACTGCTGTATGGAGCAGGTCTGGCTGTCTATCTTTTGATTACCTTTCTGGTATACCGAAAGCGGTATGAATATGCCAGGAGAGGAATGAAGGTATATGTGGCAAAGCTGAAACGGCTGGAAAAACGATATGAATTTCAGAGCCGCAGCAAAGAATTGACAAAGGAGGGCGTCCGACATGATGATGTTTCTCGTACTTAAAGAACGTCTTAGATCCTTTTATGGAAAATACGCGGCTGCGGCTGATGGAATGGTAAAGTTTATTTACAGCTTTGCTGCTCTGTGGATGATGAGCCATAATCTCGGCTTTATGACAAGACTAAACAGCATGGCAGTGGTGCTTCTTCTTTCACTGCTTTGTGCATTTCTGCCCTATGGAGCCATTGCATGTCTTCTGGCAGTGGTGCTCCTGGCCCATATTTACGCAGTATCTATGGAGATTGCTTTGATTACAGCAGTTTTTCTGATGATTGTAGCGCTTCTCTATTATGGTTTTCAGCCTGGAGACAGCTACTGGATGGTTTTGGTTCCTATGGCATTTGTCATGAAAATTCCCTTTGCAGTTCCGATTCTCGCAGGGCTCTGCGCAGGGCCTATTGTTGTGATTCCGGTTAGCTGCGGGGTTGTTGTTTATTATATTTTAAATTATGTCCGGCAGAATGCGGGGCTTCTGACAAATGATGCTTCTGTGGATATTGCTCAGAAGTTTGTTCAGATCATACAGGCAATTCTTTCCAACAAGGCTATTGTGGTAATGATTGCAGTGTGCGCGGTTGGTGTCCTTGCAGTATATCTGATTCGGACGCTGTCTGTTGATTATGCGTGGATGATTGCAATTGTGATTGGAACCATTGTGCAGATGGCAGGTGTTTTTGTAGGAGATTATCTGTTTGATGTGTCTATGCCGATTGGAGAATTGCTGACAGCTGTGATTGTTTCTCTGGTGCTGGCTGGACTTTATCATTTTTTCGTGTTTGCGGTCGATTATACCCGAACCGAATATATGCAGTTTGAAGATGATGATTATGTTTATTATGTGAAAGCGGTTCCGAAGGTGGCCGTGTCCAAACCGGATGTGCGGGTACAGCGCATGAACAATCCGGAACGGGTGCGCCGTCCGGGAGCCGAGGGCCGCAGACAGGAGCGGCCGTGAATTTTGAATGTTGAAAGTGAGGCATACGTATGGCGGGCATCATCCAGGATGTGGGAGCTTTTTTTGACGGGCTGGAATCCTGGCTTTCGTTTTTGCCGAGGATTACCATTGGAAGCTTAACAGAGATTATTATTATTGCAATTCTGGTATATTTTGCTCTGCTCTGGATCAAGAGTACCAGGGCATGGTATCTTCTGCGGGGCATTGGCATGATTCTGGCATTTGCTCTTCTTGCAGCTCTGTTTCGATGGAATACCATTCTCTGGATCCTTGATAAAAGCGGAGCGATTGCAGTTACAGCGCTGGTGATTATCTTCCAGCCGGAGCTGCGCAAGGCTCTGGAGCAGCTGGGAAGTAAAAATTTGTTTTCAGAACTGCTTCTTTTTGATGACGGAAAGGAAAATCAGGAGTTTTCCGAACGAACAGTCAACGAGATTGTAAAGGCTACCTTTGAGATGGCCAAGGTAAAAACAGGAGCGCTGATGGTGATTGAGCGCAATGTTTCTCTTCGGGAAATAGAGAGGACAGGCATTGAAATCAACGGACTGGTCAGCAGTCAGCTGTTGATTAATATATTTGAACACAATACGCCGCTTCATGACGGAGCTGTGGTAATCCGGGGCAACCGAGTGACGGCCGCCACCTGCTACCTGCCGCTGTCAGATAATATGATGATCAGTAAGGAGCTGGGGACGAGGCACCGGGCAGCAGTGGGAATCAGTGAGGTGACAGACAGTATGACCATTGTGGTTTCTGAGGAAACTGGACGGGTATCTCTTGTGGAAGGCGGTTCTCTTCGTCGGATTGCTGATGCGGAGATGCTGAAGGCAGCTTTGGCCAGCATGGAACGGCAGGAGGAAACAGGAAGCAGCCGTTTCAGGATATGGAAGGGAAAAAAGAAGAATGAAAGAAAAACTGTTGAATAACCTGGGCTTGAAGATTCTTTCTATCTTTGTGGCATTTTTTGTATGGCTGGTTGTTATGAACGTATCCAATCCGCTGACATCGGGAAGCAAGGAAGTACCTCTGGAGACGGTCAACGGACAGGTGCTGACAGCAGCAAATCGGGCTTACGAGATCAATGGAAAAAGTACGGTAACGGTCAATTACCGGGTGCGTACCAGGGACGCTTACCGGATTAAGGCTTCTGATTTCCGGGCCTATGTGGATTTGGCAGAGCTTTACAGCGTAACGGGTTCTGTGGAAGTGAAGGTGGAAATTTTAAGCAATAAAGAGCTGATCAGTGAAATCACTACAAAGCCGGGGGTAGTCCGGGTACAGACTGAGGAGCTTCAGAGCAAGCCTTTTGAACTTCAGACAAAGATTACCGGTCATGCGGCAGAGGGATATTCTGATGGAAAAGTGGAGCTGACTCCAGCTACGATAACAGTAGAAGGACCGGTTTCCCAGGTAGGTATGATCAGCTATATGGGGGTTGAACTTAATGTGGATGGAGCTGCCAGCGATTTGACGGGAACAGCGAAGCCTCGCTTCTATGATGCCAATGGAAATGAGTTGTCTGACATTGGGGATCGGATTACGGTAGATACAGGGGAAATTTCCTATCGTGTCGCTATCAATAAAGTAAAGAGTCTTCCCCTTGATTTTGAGGTAACCGGTACGGTTGCACCAGGGTATCAGTACACTGGTGTAGAGTGCAGCAGCCGGGATGTAAAGGTAACGGGACTGAAAACCAATTTGGCGGATGTAAACAAAATCACGATTCCGGCCAGTGAACTGAATATTAACCGGGCAGCATCAGATGTTGTAGTAACAGTGGATTTGAGAGACTATCTCCCGGAGGGTGTAGAGCTGGCAGAATCACAGAATCCATCTGTAGAGATTCGCCTGAAGGTAGAAAAGCTGGTTAACAGAACCATTATTCTTATGGATGAGGAGATAGAACAGAAAAATCCATCGGAGGATTATCACTATCGCTTCATTCCGGAAAAAATGGAAGTAGTTGTTCAGGGACTCAGCGAGGATCTGGAAAGCTTAAACGGTTCTGATTTGGGGGCATCTGTGAACCTGGCAGATCTTGGATCTGGAATGCACAGTGCAGTGGTAGAGTTTGAGCCGGATGCGGCATTTACCATTGTGTCCAGTTCAGAGCTTCAGATAGATGTTGTACAGAGTGCAGATGTTCTGGAGGCAGGAACCTCATCCAGCAGACCCCAGGAGTCAGAATCGGATTCTTCGGAAAAAGAAACCACAGAGGCAGAAACAGAGACACCGGCGCAGACCAGAGAAGAAAGCAGCGCCGGCTGACGGAAAAGAGGGATAACGTGGTAAGAAAGCAGCTGAGAATCAAAAATATTTCCGGGCTTCATTTGAGGCCGACAGGAATGCTCTGCAATGAAGCAATCAAATATCAGTCATCGATTCAGATCGTAACAGGAAGCACAACGGCAAACGCAAAAAGCGTTCTCAGCATATTGGGAGCCTGTGTAAAGTGCGGAGATGAGATTGAACTGATTTGTGAAGGAAATGATGAAGAAGAAGCCCTTGCCGCAGTGGCAGGACTGATTGAAAGCGGTCTTGGCGAATAAAAGAAGCTATTGGTGCTTTTGGCGGAACCATGTTCTGTGGAGAGTCACTGATAATAAATATTTAATTAATAAGGAGGTTAACTATGTATCAGGGAACGAATGCTTCTTCCGGAATTGGTATCGGAACAGCTGTTATTGTGGAAGAGGCAGAGCTGGTGATAAAAAGGGAGGCGGTTGTCGATGCGGAAGCAGAGGTGAAGCGCTTTCAGGATGCATTGGAACAGACTATGAAGGACACAGAAGCACTGGCTGCAGATCTCGCTACCAGAGTGGGGGAGAAGGAGGCTGAGATTATGCAGGGTCATCTGATGCTTCTGATGGATCCGATGCTGACCGGTGAAATTGAAAATACGATTAAAAATGAAGTTATCTGCAGCGAATATGCCGTTGAGCAGGTATGCACCATGTATGCAGATGTTTTTGCAGCAATGGAAGACGAGTTGATGCAGCAGAGAGCAACTGATATGCGTGATATTAAGACGCGGATACAGCAGGTGCTGATGGGTGTGTCTTCTGTGGATATTTCTGCTCTTCCGGCAGGAAGTATTCTGGTAGCAAAGGACTTGACTCCTTCTATGACTGCAGGAATCAATCCGGCCCATGTAGCTGGCATTGTGACGGAGCTGGGAGGAAAGACTTCTCACAGCGCTATTCTGGCCAGAGCCCTGGAGATTCCGGCAGTGGTTGCTGTGAAGGATTTTATGAGCCTTGTGAAAAACGGGGACCAGGTAATACTGGACGGCTCTGAGGGACTTGTTTTTGTAAATCCTGATGAAAAGACTGCTGCTGAATATCAGGAAAAGAGAGACTGCCTCCTGAAGGAAAAGAAAGAGCTGGAGCAGTACATAGGAAAACCCACAGTAACCAGTGACGGTGTGTCCATTGAACTGGTGGCTAATATTGGAAAGCCGGAGGATGTGGAAAAGGTGCTTCAGTATGACGGTGAGGGTGTTGGTCTGTTTCGAACAGAGTTTCTGTTTATGGACAGAACTGCCATGCCCACGGAGGAGGAGCAGTTTGAGGCATATAAAGAGGTTGCAGAAAAGCTGGCAGGAAAGCCGGTAATTATCCGTACTCTGGATATTGGCGGTGATAAGGAGATTCCTTATATGGGTCTGAAGAAGGACGAGAATCCTTTCCTGGGATACCGTGCTATCCGTCTGTGTCTGGATCGGAAAGAGGATATTTACAGACCCCAGCTGCGTGCACTTCTTCGTGCCAGTGCCTACGGCAATATTAAAATCATGATTCCCATGGTAACCTGCATTGATGAGCTGCGTGAGGCAAAAGCATTGATTGCAGATATAAAGGCAGAGTTAGATCGGGAAGGCATCGAATACAACCGGGATATCCAGGTTGGAATTATGGTAGAGACTGCAGCTGCATCTCTGATGGCCGATGTATTTGCCAAAGAAGCAGATTTCTTCAGTATTGGAACCAATGATTTGACTCAGTATACCATGTCAGTTGACCGTGGAAATGATAAGATCTCCTACTTATATTCCACCTTTAACCCGGCAGTTCTGCGCAGCATTAAGCACATTATTGCCTGCGGAAGAGAAGCTGGCATTATGGTAGGTATGTGCGGAGAGGCAGCCAGTGATCCTATGATGATTCCGCTGCTTCTGGCCTTTGGATTAAATGAATTCAGTATGAGTGCATCCGCAATTCTGCGCGCCAGAAAGCTGATTACCGGTTACAGTACAAGCGAGCTGCAGGCAGTGGCTGATAAGGCAATGAGTTTTGCAACAGCAAAAGAAGTAGAAGAATATATGAAATCCTTTGTAGGATAAGAAAAGAGGCTGTCGCTGCCGTCAGCGGCAGCCTTTTGAAAAACAGAGAAAATCAAAGACAGGGTGGGAAGGTTTATGGCAGTTTACGCAATTTGTTATCTGGCAGCTTATTTTCTGGCGCGGTGGGAGCAATACTATCTTTCTGGTGCAGTGCTTCTGGCAGTCGCAGCATGGCTGTATTATTCTGATTATCGGAAAACAAAAAATATCATTCATCTGCGTGCCCTGTTTTCGCTTTTCTGGATAGGGGGGCAGGGGCTGTCCTGTCTGAAGCTAAGCCATCTGCAGACAGACTGGTCATTGATGACATGGATTTGTCTGGCTCTGGCCTATGCAGGTTTCTGGGCAGTGTTTGAGATACTTACTGCTCTGTTTGGGACGACTCGTGAAAGCTATGGGCGGAGGAGAAGCTTTTCCTGCAATTCCATTCCCCTGTTTCATATAATTTGCGGCCTGACGGCTATTTCCCTGGCTGCATTTGTTTTGGAGGCAGTGAAGCTGGGATATGTTCCATTGTTTTTAAAGGGGGTTCCCCATGCCTATTCTGAATTTCATTTGACAGGCGTTCACTATATCACAGTATCCTGTGTTCTGGTGCCGTCTCTGGCAGTTTTATTTTTCCATACAGAAAGAGGACGGGGGAGTGAGCGGAGAATGGTGATTGCCCTGATTTTATCAGGAATCGCTCTGATGATCCCGATTTTGTGTGTATCGAGATTTCAGTTTGTATTTGCTGTGCTTTTGGCGGCCTTTACCTATATTTCCCTTCAGAGAACATTCCATCCGATTTATCTGCTGGGCCTGCTGGCGGTTTTGATTCCTGTATATTTGGTTCTGACTGTGGCAAGAAGTCATGATGTTGCATATTTAAATGGAATTTTCGAAATGAAGTATGAGAAAATGCCGATTTTTATTACGCAGCCGTATATGTATATTGCAAATAATTATGATAATTTTAACTGTCTGGTAGAGGCGCTTCCGGAACACAGTCTGGGACTGAAAAGTCTGTTTCCACTTTGGGCTCTCACAGGACTGAAGTTTTTCTTCCCGCAGCTGATTCAATTTCCGATTTATGTAAATAAAAAGGAACTGACAACACTGACTATGTTTTATGATGCCTATTATGATTTTGGTTGGATTGGAGTGCTTTTTTTGTCCTGTCTTTTGGGGGCTGTCGCCTATTTTTTGACAGAAAAACTGCGGGAAATGAAAAATCCCATAGGATACCTGCTGTATGCTCAATTTGCAGCCTATATGATGCTTTCGTTTTTTACTACATGGTTCAGCAATACAACAACCTGGTTTTATCTGATTGTAACGGGCATTCTGGCATTGTATTATCATTTCAACCAGTACCGGCGAAGGTAGGAAACAGATGGGACAGCTTTGAAAAATGAATTGGGGAAGAATAAGAGAATAAGCAGGAGGATGATAACTGATGATTTCCGGAAAAATGAAGCCCTTGGTGGAGAATAATTCTGTAATTCGCGTGATGTTTGAGGAGGGAAAACGGCTGGCTGCTATTTACGGGGCAGAAAATGTCTATGATTTCAGTCTTGGAAATCCCAATGTTCCGGCGCCGCCGGAGGTTGAGCAGGCCATATTGGATACTTTGAGGGAGGAGGAGTCCACCTTTGTTCATGGATATATGAGCAATGCCGGATATGAGGATGTAAGAGAGACGATTGCCCAGTCGCTGAACAGCCGGTTTGGTACGAGATTCAGTCAGAAGAATATTCTGATGACGGTAGGTGCAGCCAGCGGACTGAATGTAATTTTAAAAACGATTCTGAATCCGGGAGATGAAGTCATTGTATTTGCTCCGTATTTTGTAGAGTACGGCAATTATGTCCGCAATTATGATGGCCAGCTTACGGTGATTTCTCCGAATACTGCTGATTTTCAGCCGAATCTGGAAGAATTTGCAGAGAAGATTACAGGCAGAACAAAGGCGGTTATTATCAATACGCCAAATAATCCGACTGGTGTAGTGTATTCCCATGAAACACTGACTCGGCTGGCAGAGATTATGCGGCAGAAAACAAAAGAGCTGGGAACAGAGATGGTACTGATTTCCGATGAGCCTTACAGAGAGCTGGCCTATGACGGAGTAGAGGTGCCTTATGTGACAAAGTACTATGCAGATACGGTAGTGTGCTATTCCTACAGTAAATCCCTGTCTCTTCCGGGTGAACGAATTGGCTATCTGGTGATTCCGGATGAGTTTACAGACAGTGAAGCAGTATTTACAGCAGCAACGATTGCCAACCGTGTTCTTGGCTGTGTCAACGCCCCGTCTCTGATGCAGAGGGTGATTAAGCGGTGCATTGAGGCAGATGCCCGGGTCAACCTGGAGGCTTATGATAAAAACAGGAATCTTCTGTATCAAGGACTGAAAAAGCTGGGATTTTCCTGCATTAAGCCGGAGGGAGCATTTTATCTGTTTGTTAAGGCCCCGGAGCCGGATGAGAAAGCTTTCTGTGCCCGTGCGCAAAAGCATAATCTTTTGTTAGTTCCGGGAAGCTCCTTTGCCTGTCCGGGATATGTTCGGATTGCATATTGCGTATCGGAAAACCAGATTACCAGAGCCATGTCGGCCTTTGAGGCACTGGCACAGGAGTATGGGCTGGTATAGCTTTTGGAAGGGTTCCTGTGGTGTGGAGAGACGGCTGTTGAAGGAGGATGAGGATTCGCATCCAGGGAAAACAGAATATCCGGGCACATCTGAAGAAGAAGGGGACTGCCTGGAAAGACCATGAGGAGGAAAAATCTATGTACGGCTGGGAAAAATATATCAGAAAGGTTGTTCCCTATGTTCCTGGCGATCAGCCAAAGGGAGACCGGTTAATTAAGCTGAATACGAATGAAAATCCATATCCGCCTGCACCGGGAGTAAAAGAGGCTCTTTTGCAGATGGACTATGATCGTCTGAGAAAATATCCGGATCCGGCAGCAGGAGAGCTGGTAGCTGCTCTTGCAGAATATTACCATGTAGGAACAGATCAGGTCTTTGTGGGCGTTGGTTCTGACGATGTTATTGCAATGAGCTTTCTCACCTTTTTTAACTCTGAGAAGCCCATTCTGTTTCCGGATATTTCTTATTCTTTTTATAAGGTATGGGCAGAACTGTTCCAGATCCCCTTTGAAACTCCGACTCTGGATGAGAATTTTGTCCTTCGTCCGGAGGATTATCTGAGAGAAAACGGAGGAATTATTTTTCCGAATCCCAATGCGCCTACAGGTCTTTTGCTTTCTCTGGATGAGGTGGAGAAGATTGTACGTTCCAATCAGGACAGCATTGTGATTGTAGATGAGGCATATATTGATTTTGGCGGTGTTTCCGCCCTGTCTCTGGTTCCCAGGTATGAGAATCTTCTGGTAGTGCAGACCTTCAGCAAATCCAGATCCATGGCTGGAATCCGAATTGGCTTTGCTATAGGAAATCCCAGACTGATTCGGGCGTTAAATGATGTTAAGTATTCCTATAATTCCTACACCATGAATATGCCGTCCCTGATTCTTGGAAAAGAAGCTGTGAAGGACGATGCATATTTCAAGGAGACATTGAAGAAGATTATAGAGACAAGGGAGTGGTCGAAAAAGCAGTTAGAGCGGTTGGGCTTTACATTTCCGGACTCTATGTCAAACTTTATTTTTGCTTCTCATAAAACGGCAAAGGCAGAGGAAATTTTTGAGGCGCTGCGGGAAAATCAGATTTTTGTCAGATATTTTAAACAGCCAAAGCTGGAAAATTATCTGAGGATTTCCATTGGAACAAGAGAGGAAATGGAGGCATTGTTTGCTTTCCTTGAAACATATTTGCAGCAAGAAAATGAGAAGGTGATAGATTGAAGGATGGGAAATATTATTTAGGAATCATCCTGAATATTGTTATTCCTTTGGCAGAAATCGGTCTGGTATGTGTGCTGGGGCCGAAGCTGCTTGTATTCTTTATGCCCTTTGTAATTGGCTGGATCATTGCCCTGATTGCCAATCCTCTGGTGCGGATGCTGGAGCGGCGGTTAAAGCTGGTTCGAAAGCACAGCTCAGCTTTGATTGTAGTTGCAGTTCTGGCTGCGGTAATTGGGCTGATGTATTTTCTGATTTCCAGACTGTGGTATCAGGCCTGCGATCTGGCGAAGGATTTGCCGGAATTGTATGCAGTGGCAGCCGCAGAGGTGCAGAATGTATTTGCCCGGTTTGATGATTTGTTTCGGATGCTTCCGGCCAATGTCCGGCAGTCCTGGCAGGAATTTGCCGGAAATGTAGGTCAGGGACTGAGCTTTCTGGTACAGAAAATAGCTTCGCCTACAGTAGAGGCTGCCGGCAATGCAGCAATGCGGCTTCCGCGGGTGCTGGTTAATGTGGTTGTAACGATTTTGTCTTCTTACTTTTTTATCGCAGAAAGAGACAAAATCATCGAATTTTGGAGAAAGCATCTGCCGGAAAAAGGAAATCAGTATTACAGCCATCTGAAAGGCGATGCAAAACGTCTCATAGGCGGATATTTTATGGCCCAGTTTAAAATCATGTTTGTGGTGGGAGCCATGCTTCTTGCCGGTTTTCTGATTTTAAATATAAACTATGCATTTTTATTGGCATTTTTAGTATCTATGCTTGATTTTCTGCCTTTGTTTGGAACAGGAACCGTTCTGATTCCATGGGCTCTTATCAAGCTGCTGTCTGGAAAATATGCTCTGGCAGCAGGACTTGCTCTGCTGTATGTGCTGACACAGGTGGTTCGTCAGGTCATACAGCCGAAAATTGTGGGAGATTCTATGGGACTTCCGCCCTTGTGGACCCTGATTTTTCTGTATCTGGGATTTAAGGTTCATGGAATATCCGGTATGATTCTGGCTGTTCCCATCGGAATTTTTGTGATGAATCTTTATCATTACGGAGCGTTTGATCCTCTGATTGGAAATATCAGACTTCTGGCAGAGGAGGTGCAGCTTTTGCGTGGGCCAAACGAAGCTGTACGGGAAACGGATCAGAAAGGGAAGTGCTAATAGGGAAAATTACCTGTACTGTTTTCGGATGTCAATAAACATAGGGTTATGTGCGGAATATTTATGGAAATTTTCGAAATAATTTTTATTGTATCTTATCTTTAAATTTTGTATAATGAACGTTGTTATAATTTGACGGAAAGTAGGAGGAAAGCTCGTGAACAGAGAAAAAATCATTGTCATTGATTTTGGCGGTCAGTATAATCAGCTGGTAGCCCGCCGTGTTCGTGAATGCAACGTTTACTGTGAAATATATTCCTATAAAACCGACATTGCTGCAATTCGGGAGATGAATCCGAAAGGAATTATTCTTACCGGAGGCCCCAACAGCTGTTACGAAGAGGGGGCTCCTGCCTGCAGCAGAGAACTGTTTGAAATGGGAATTCCTGTGCTTGGACTGTGCTACGGCGCTCAGCTGATGATGCACGTTTTGGGCGGACATGTCTGCAAGGCACCGGTCCGTGAGTATGGAAAAATTGAGGTGACAGTGGATCAGAACTGCAAGCTGTTTACCAATGTAGCAGAAAAGACGATTTGCTGGATGAGTCACAATGACTATATTGAAAAGATTGCACCAGGATTTGAGATTACAGCCTATACGGATAATTGTCCTGCAGCTGCAATGCAGTGTCCAGAAAAGAATCTCTATGCAATTCAGTTCCATCCTGAGGTTCTTCATACAGAAGAGGGAACCAAGATGCTGTCCAATTTCGTATACAATGTATGCGGATGTGCCGGCGACTGGAAAATGGATGCATTTGTAGAACAATCGATTCAGGCAATCAGAGAGAAGGTAGGAGACGGCCGTGTACTTTGTGCCCTTTCCGGAGGTGTGGATTCTTCCGTGGCAGCCGTTCTTCTTTCAAAAGCCATTGGAAAACAGCTGACCTGTGTATTTGTGGATCACGGTCTGCTGAGAAAAAATGAAGGTGATGAAGTAGAGGCCGTATTCGGTCCCGCTGGTGATTATGACCTGAATTTTATCCGTGTTAATGCCCAGGAACGCTATTACAAAAAGCTGGCCGGGATTGAGGATCCGGAGCAGAAGCGGAAAATAATCGGAGAAGAATTTATCCGCGTATTTGAAGAAGAAGCCAAGAAAATCGGTACGGTGGACTTCCTGGTACAGGGAACGATTTATCCAGATGTGGTAGAATCTGGCCTGGGCGGCGAGTCGGCTGTGATTAAGTCTCATCATAACGTAGGCGGACTGCCGGACTATGTAGATTTTAAGGAGATTATCGAGCCTCTTCGAGATCTGTTTAAGGATGAGGTGCGCAAGGTAGGTCTGGAGCTTGGCATTCCGGAATACCTGGTATTCCGTCAGCCCTTCCCTGGTCCGGGACTTGGTGTTCGGATTGTAGGCGAGGTAACAGCGGAAAAGGTAAAGATTGTCCAGGATGCCGATGCAATCTTCCGTGAGGAAGTGGCAAATGCCGGCTATGATAAGAAGATTAACCAGTATTTTGCAGCTCTTACCAATATGCGCTCTGTAGGTGTCATGGGAGACGAGAGAACCTATGACTATGCAGTTGCTCTGCGCGCGGTAAGTACTATTGATTTTATGACTGCTGAGGCAGTGGAAATCCCATGGGAGGTTCTGCAGAAGGTAATGAGCAGAATTATCAATGAGGTGAAGGGAGTAAATCGGGTATTCTACGATTTGACTTCGAAGCCGCCGGGGACGATTGAGTTTGAGTAGGATTTTGCGAAAATAAACCCAGTATTTATAGGGGATCCAAGCAAATTCCGTTATTTTCTGGCAACGGAATGGCAACGTTCTTGCAAAATTCGTTGAATAAAATATTATTTCTATAACATAAAAACCTTACTGATGAACTGTTTTCAAAATTGGAAAGAGTAGTCAGTAAGGTTTTTTCTTTTTGCATTTCTTTATTGATTCTCTTTTTTCAAAGCCTTTATGAGATCGTTAGACAGTTCCTGAGACGGAACCTTTGCCCGAATCTCTGAGGTGTCCAGTTCCGGATATTTGTAGCGCCAGTTATCGTATTCTTCCTGGCTAATTTCTCCGGATTCCAGTTTTGCAGCCATTTGCTGCCATGCATGAAAAGGTGTGAACAGATGCTGATATTCTTTATGTTCTCGGTCAAGCCGGAGACAAAGTTCTCCGTCAATTTCTCCGATCTTTATGCCATACATATCTTCCAGAGCAAAGAGTGTGTGCATGAGACCAAGATAGGAGTCAATGTTTGGAACATTGATTGCCCTTGGACTGACATCGAAGATATGAGCTATTTCTTTGACCAGTTCAATCTTTGGAGTTCTGGCTTCCGTCTCGTATTGTGCTACACGAACATCGGAAGTTTTTCCGAGAAAGCCCAGAAGTTTACCGAGTTCCTTCTGCTTCATGCCTTTTCTGTTTCTAAAAAATTTAATACGTTTTCCAAATGCCATAGTGATTTCTCCTTTTTGAAATCTTTTATTCTTTTTTGAATATAAGGTCCTTTTGCTTTTGGAATAGGAACCTTTGGTTAACGATATTTGTTTAAATCAGTATAACATATGGAAAATCAAGACGCAAGATAAAGTTAAACAAAAAAATTTAACTACTGTTATTCAAACCACTTGACTTAACGGAAAATAGTTAATATAATACGATTAACCCTAACTAAAAAGCGTTAAGTATAAAATTATTTCCAAAATGGTTGTATAAGGGGCTTTGAACGTTTGGTTATTATGAGAGGTTTTTTCTTGGGTATGTTTGAAAGGAGGTGAGGGGAATGGCTGAATTAAAGAATGGATTTCTGACTGCGGAAGAGGTAATGGATATTTTGCAGATCAAGCAGTCAAAGGCATACCAGATTATCCGCCAGCTGAATAAAGAGCTCAGCGAAATGGGGCTGATTACAGTTCCGGGGCGTGTGGATGCCAATTATTTCAGAAAGAAATTATTTTATGAAGAAAAGTAGGAGGTACGACAGATGGCTGTATATCAGGACAAAGAAAAAGGCACATGGAGAGTGGTGTTCCGGTACACTGATTTTACCGGGGAGAGAAAGCAGACGCAGAAGCGTGGTTTTAAGACCAAGCGGGAAGCGACTGCATGGGAACATGAGATGATGCTCCAAAGAGGAAATAAGCTGGATATGACATTTGAGAGCTTTTATGAGATTTATTCCGAGTACAAACGTCAGAGGGTAAAAGAAAGCACATTTGAAACGAAAAGTCATATAGTGCAGACAAAAATCCTTCCCTATTTTGGAAAACGGAAAATCAACGAGATTACGGTGGCAGATGTGATCGCCTGGCAGAATGAGATGATGGCGTATCGAGATGAAAAGGGAAAGCCCTATTCCGTGGATTATCTGAAAACGATTCAGGCACAGCTCACAGCAATCTTCAATCATGCAGTGAACTATTACAATCTTCCCCACAATCCGGCAAGAAAGGCAGGAAGTATGGGGAAAGAGGTTCCGAAGGAAATGAAGTTCTGGACAAAAGAACAGTATCTGAAATTTGCCGAGGCAATGATGGACAAGCCCAGATCCTATTATGCTTTTGAGATGCTGTACTGGACTGGAATCAGGGAAGGAGAGATGCTTGCCCTCACTCCGGCAGATTTTGATTTTGAGAAACAGACGGTGCGGATTAATAAAACGTATCACCGAATGAAAAGACAGGACATTATTACTTCACCTAAAACAGCGAAAAGCAACCGGATCGTTGTGATGCCAGAATTTCTCTGTGAAGAAATGCAGGATTATTTTCAGATGTATTATTCGTTAGCACAGGATCAGCGGATCTTCCCATTTTCCAAATCCTATCTGAAACATGAAATGGAACGGGGATGCAAAGAGACAGGTGTTCCGATTATCCGAATCCACGATCTACGTCATAGCCATGTTTCCTTGCTGATCCACATGGGCTTCACAGCACTTGCCATTGGAAATCGGGTGGGACATGAAGCAGAAAAAATCACGTATCGGTATGCACATTTGTTTCCAACGGTACAGACAGAGATGGCGAATAAGCTGGATGTGGAACGGATGGAAAAGGAGGATGAAATCTGATGGAGAGAACGTTAGACGCAAAAGGACGATGGAGAAATCGGACGGTAGGATTTCGGGTATCCGAGGAAGAAGCAAAGATGATTGACCGCATGGTGGCATTATCCGGGCTTACCAAACAGGAGTATATCCTGAGAAAACTCATGGATTGGGAAGTGACCGTGCAGGGAAATCCAAGAGTTTATAAGGCTCTGAAAAATCAGATGCAGCAGATTTACGGGGAACTGAAACGTCTGGAAGTGTGCAGTGAAGAAAATGAAGAACTGCTTCAGACCATCCAGATGGTTGCTGTGACACTGAACGGGATGAAGGAGGAACCGCAGCATGTGGAATCCTCGGAACATCCATAAAAAAGAAAATGCCCCTGCTGGTAACAAGGACATTTCTCACACGCTTAAAAACTTATGCAGGCTCTGGTAAAGCCTCATAGACAAAATCTCGATTCTTACGGGAGAAGTCTGTCTATACGCATATAGCTTTATGTGTAGTATAGCAAAGTTCTCCTGTAACGGAAAGAGGAAAAATTACTGAATTTGATAACAAAGGATACAGGAGGACGGAACATGAACATTTTTCGGGAAATGAAAGAACGTGTCACCGCAAGGCAGGTGGCAGAAAGATATGGGTTAAAAGTGAGCCGGAACGGGATGGCGTGCTGTCCCTTCCATAACGATAAACACCCCAGTATGAAGATTGATCAGAATTATTATTGCTTTGCTTGCGGGGCGAAAGGCGATGCCATAAATTATGTGGCGGTACTGTTTGGATTATCCCAGTTCGAAGCAGCGAAGAAGATCAATGAAGATTTTTCTCTGGATATTCCAATCGGGCAGTCAGAGACAAGAAGAAAACGAAAATCGGAAGTTAAGAATAATGAAAAGATTCCGACAAAAGAAGAACGGATTCAATTCGTTCAGAAGAAGATTGACGGATGGGCAAAGGATGCTGCAGATGTACTGCTACGGTATCTGCGATGGTTGGAATTCTGGAAGGAGTTTTACAAGCCGGAATCTGTGGAAACCGAATGGCATCCATTATTTGCTGAAGCTTTGCAGAATGAAAGTAAGATCAGTTATCTGTTGGATATTCTGATGTTTGGAACCAGTGAAGAGATTCTGGATTTTTCCAGAATGGAAGGGAGGAGGTGAAGCGGTATGAACAGAGAATTGCAGAATATGAGCGAGGAGTCCTTGCAGAACTTAGAGGAAATTGTGGAAACGGAACTTCTGACAGTGGAGGATATCAGGGAACGGCTGGATACCACGGAGAAGGGGAAAATCCGGCAGTCCATTCAGAACTGCAAATATGTATTGGAGCATGACCCGTGTCTGAAAGGAGCTATCTGTAGAAATGAAATGACATGCCAGATTGACATTATGAAGAAAATGCCATGGAAAAGGCGAGGTGTCCATATGACCGATACAGATATGAATAACCTGGCTTTATATCTGGAAAAAAACTATGGCTTGACCAGTGATCGAGTCATTGCAAAAGCAATCGATATTGTAGCGAATGAAAACAGCTTTCATCCGATTCTTGAATATCTGGAGAATCTGAAATGGGATGGTATTCCGAGAATTCAGCATATGCTGACACATTTCTTTGGAGCAGAAGACATTCAATATACCGGAGAAGTGATGAAGATGCACATGATGGGTGCTATCCGCAGGTTGTATGAGCCGGGAGCCAAATATGACATCATGCTCTGCCTGGTCGGAGGTCAGGGAACCGGAAAATCTACGTTCTTCCGATATCTGGCAATCAAGGATGAGTGGTTTACGGACGATATGAAACGGATCGATGACAAGAAAGTTTATGAATATCTGCAGGGACACTGGATTGTGGAAATGTCAGAAATGAATGCAGTGGCAAATGCCAAGAGCATTGAAGAGACCAAATCGTTTCTGAGTCGGCAGAAGGACATTTATCGTATTCCATATGAAAGGCGGGCAGAGGACCGATACCGTCAGTGTGTGTTCTGCGGTACTTCCAATGACCTGAATTTTCTCCCTTTTGACCGCACCGGAAACAGGAGGTTTGCCCCGGTCAGGGTATTTCCGAAAAAAGCTGAAACCACCATTTATGAAAATGAAGAAGAATCCAGAGCATACTTGATTCAGGCATGGGCAGAGGCAATGGAAATCTACCGAGGCGGAAATTATTTGTTGACCTTTTCAACGGAGATGGAAGATCACGTCAAACTGCTTCAGAGAGAATTCATGCCGGAAGATACCCAGACGGGCATGATCCAGGCATTCCTTGATGCATACGAAGAAGATTATGTATGTTCCACCATTATTTATCAGCAGGTGTTTCATCAGGAAGGAATTGTTCCAAAATGGCAGTCAAAGGAGATTGGTGATTTGATGGACAATGAGATTATCGGTTGGACGAAACATGGCAATCATAGATTCGGTGGTGCCATCGGAACACAGAGATCGTGGAAACGGATTCAGCCGAAAAAAGATGAAGAAGGATTCATGCAAGTGGATGAAAACATGGAACTCCCATTTGATTAAGTATTACTTTTAAAATGTTTTGAGCCCTGTTCACAGGTTTCTGTTCACAAATATCCGGGTGAAATGTGAACAAGAAAGTGTGAACAGGAGTGAAAAAACTTTGAAAACAAAGCAAAAACAATATACAGCCCGAATACGGGCACAAATAAAAACGGCGGATACGCCAGTTGGAAAAAATCAGTCAGCAGGGGATTTAAAAGAATCAGGATATGTCAAAAAGAGCCCTCGGCGATTGAGAGCGAAATACACCCATCGCACAAGCTAAAGCTTATGCTCTGTGTCTTTCGTCCTCCCGGAGGGCCTCGCAGGAGCGTTTTGTGGACTGCCAGAGAATTCGGTGGCAGCAAATATCGGTGATGATTTCTGCTGGCAGTGTATCCGGGCAGAAAGGAGGTACTGTGAACAGACGAAATCATAGCTTTGTTATGGAAAGTAAATTGCATGATGTAAAAGGAAGGGTGGATTATATCAGCAGTCCCAAGCGACAGGAAAATCTGTATGCGGTCTTTTCCAATGTGGAGAACGGTTACTGGGATCTGCTTGCGGAACAGAATCAGCGGGATTTTGCAAAAAGCGGAACAGAAGGAACCTGCATTGAAGCCAGAGAGCTGATTATTATGTTACCGCCGAGCCTGATAGATTATGACCATGATCTTTTGTTGAAATATATGACTTCGATTTTTCTGGAGAAATATGATGTGGGATGCTGTGCGGCATTACACCACAATAAGAGCAAAACCAATCTACATATTCATCTGATTTTTTCTGAACGGGAGATCCGGCGAGAGGTGGAACGCAAAATAGCCAGCAGAAATATGTTCTATAATGAAGATGGAAAGCATGTACGGACGAAAAAGGAAATCCTTGACGAGAATGGCGATGTCCGATCTGAATGTAAAATCATCAAAAAAGGGGAAGTGTATGAAACTAATTTCTTCCAACCAAAGAAAGAGGATTTTAAATCCAATGCATTTCTGAAAAATATGAAACATGTGATGACCGATGCAATCAATGAAATCGTAAAGGATGAAAATCAGAAGCTTCAGGTATTTCAGAAAGGTGGTCCTTATCTTTCTACCAAAAAGATTGGGAAAAACAATCCCAGGGAAGCAGAAATCAAGACGGATAATTATCTCCGGCAGGAATGGAACCGGAATGTTGACCGGGCGCTGATCGCAGGAGTAACAGAGGAAGATGTGCTGATGGCGAAAAAAACACAGATTGATGAACCTGTGGCGGAGTCACTCAGGGAACATGGACAGAATCCGAACTTATTTACTGGGATTCTTCAGAAAGCAATCGGATACTTAAGGGGATTTATCGAATATATACGTGAGACAAGATACTGTGCGAGAGATCAGGAAGGAAATCCTTTGCTTGACCATGATATGAAGATTGACATTACTCCGGAACCATTACCGGCAAAACCTAAGGGGGGACGTCCTTCCTCAGAAAAGCAGGAAGCCGAGGTTATGCGATTGCAGCAAATTCTCAATAAGATGAAAAAGCAGGAACAGAGGATATATGCGATTGAAAAAGCCATTGTGAAACTGGAAAAAGATCTGGTGGAAGTGAAAAAGAAATGGTTCCACAGAAAAGAACAAAAGGAACTGGAAGGGAAAATTGAGAACAAGAAAGTACAGTTGGAAAAGGCAAAGGCGACACTTGATTTACTCCCGGTGCAGCATGGACATAAAAATGCATTGGAAGTCACAAAGGCAATGAAGGTTGCGAAAGAGGAATTAAAGAAAGTTCAGCAGGCACAGAAAGCGTGGGATACTGCGGAGCCAAAGCAGGAGAAACTGTATCTGACGATTCCGGCGAACGTGCGGAGTGTGAAGGAACGGGAAGTACAGAAAAGCACCGGGCAGAGACGAAGTATTCATGAACGGTTGGAGGAGAAGAAACAGGTAGTTAATCAGCAGACGAAAAAGAAGAAGCAGAGAAATGGGATGGAACTATAACCTGTATATATTTAGAGAATATGATGGATAAGCAAAACCCTGGATGGCAGAATGAAAACTGTTGATCCAGGGTTATTTGTTGTAGGATAGTCCATTAAATATTGTGTTGAAATCAGTATGGAATATTTCAGTTAAGGCAATGAGTTCGCTAATCTTGATGTTGTAGGTGCCGGATTCTATCTGAGAGTAAATGCTGCGGGTGGTTGGAAGATTTCGGAGCTGTAATTGAGCAACAACCTGTTCTTGTGTGAGATTAGCTGCAGTTCTTAAATTCCGTAGATTATTTCCAAGAGAAATATCATTAATTTGTCTAAGTTTCTGCTCCATATAAATTTCATACTTTTCATGTGATAACATAGACTTTTTATTGATTTTACTTAAAAATTTTCCAATAATTGCATGTATAGATTGCAAATAAAAGGAGAAAAGATTATGACAACAAAATAGTATAGGAATATATTAAAGACAATTGCTGAAAGAGATAAAATAAGCGTAGAAGAAGTTGAGAGAGAAATGCAACGAGCCATAGATGTAGGATTTGATAATCCTGATAAAGATATACAAAAAGAATGGATGAACAAGGCAGTGAAAGAGAAAGTCCATGATAAAAAAGCGCAAAAGGATATCCTAGAATTATTGGAAGAATAGGATATAGATAAGGTGTTTGAGTATCTCGATCTGTATAGAAACAGTCTGTCAGAGGATACGGAAATAGAATATGTCGAAGAACTGATCAAGTATTATGAAAACAATAGAGAAGGATTACTACCCTATCAGTCACAGGGATTGGAACTGCCGAAGAATCCGGATGGACTGGAGTACAGAAATATGGGAATCATGGAAAACCACGTCTGGAGTGTGATTGAAAAACGGATGAAGCATAATCAATCATACCAGCTGGAGCAAGCGTGGAGAAAATCATCTGGCGAAGATACTGGTAAAAAATGCAGCGGAAAGCTGTATGAAGTAACAGAAAAGCTAAAACGGCCAGTATTTGAGGAAGAAAAGGTAGAAGAACTATATGGAGAGATATTGCTGTCAGCGAAGGCACCGAAGAAAGACAGAAAAGGATATGGATATCCAGTATTTGGTCATGTAGTAGGACTGGAAAGAAAAATCTGCGAGTCTGAATGAAGCGGGAGCGTGTTTGCAGTGGTATATATTTTCCTGACAGGCGTACGGTAAATCATGTATGAAAAAGGTTGTCAACGATTACTTGACAGTAACACAGAGGTCATACTCTTTAATTTTTATGGATAAGTAGTTGATATTATGGTAAAATCAAAAGGCAAAGATAAAAACGCAACGTAAGAGAAATTCTTTTACAGAGCCGGTAGGTAGCCCGGCCGCACCGTCTGGTGTAAGTAACCCTCCCTCCTTAGGGTCGTCCGTTCTTTGTTCATTACAATCATTTAAGGAGGAATTGTCATGGACAAAGTGTCGGGCAGATTGACAGTATTTTTTGAGGAGCCATTCTGGGTTGGCGTTTTTGAACGCATATCGGAGGGAAAGTTATCTGTATGCAAGGTAACATTTGGGACAGAACCGAAAGATTATGAGGTATATGATTTTATTCTGAAGAATTACTATTGTCTGCGGTTTAGTCCTGCTGTGGCAACTGATGTAAAAGAAGCTGGTCGCAATCCGAAACGGGTACAGAGAGAAGTGCGGAAACAGATGCAGAATACCGGGGTTGGTACAAAATCGCAACAGGCTTTGAAATTACAGCAGGAGCAGTTGAAAACTGAACGAAAGATTGTAAACCGAGAACAACGGGAAGCAGAGAAACAGAGGCTGTTTGAACTGAAACAGAAGAAAAGGAAAGAGAAGCATAGGGGCAGGTAATGACTGCCCTAACTTTCCTTAATCAATTGTGAATAGCTTTCGCTCTGTCTGGCATGGTTTATTTGATTAAGTGTTTTAGGTGTAAAGTTGCTAGGGGTGATACTTTATATCTTTATGTATAAAAAGTGAGATTGGTTGCACAATGGAAATAAGTTTCTGGGAACAATATGTTGTTAGTGTTATAGGAAGTGTTGATATGCAGGACCTACATTTTACTGGCAGAACGATACAGATCTATCATCCGAGCAAGTCACATGATTGAAAAGATACACAGTAAATCACGAGTGCTGTGTGATTTTTTTAAATCTATAAGATAAGTGCTCTAGAAAACTACAAGTTTTTAATAGAGCTTTTTGAATATAGTGTGAACTTGGCCGCTAGAAACTGTGGCCGATAAATGCGCCGGTACTCATGGTTTACCGTCTATGAAGTACTGAAGTAGCTGCAGGAGATATCATATTGACTGATATTTACTATAACCGGCAACACTTATTATGTGAGGTGAAAATCATGAAAGCGGATCAGCTTATCTGGAATATTGCGCAGCTGGAATATAGCCTGTTTGTAGTAAACAGCTATGCTGCCGGTATTCAGCAGAATGATGGACGATATATAACAAAATATTTTCCGATGTCCCCGTTTGTGATTGAACAAATGCTTTTGAGACAGGGGTCCATGGGATGTTATCAGCAGGGGTACAAGACAAACCGGATTAAATGGATCTGCTTCGATTTTGACTGCAAGGAGAAAGCGGAGCCGGATGTTTATGCTCTGTATGAGGAGTGTGTTGCTCCGTTTATACATGTGTTAGATGAAGTCGGGATTCATTATCTGACGGAGTTTTCCGGAAGAAGGGGAATACATGTTTGGGTAACATTTAATAAGTTGTTGACAAAGGGGCTGGGCTTTCGTATTGTATGTGAGCTGGAGCAGCGTTGTTCGGCGCTGGCCAGGATTAGGGAGAGCGAAGAGTGGGGGCTTGACAGATTCCCTGCTACAGACAGCAGCCGGAATAATATAGTGGGAAAACAGGTGAAGTTTCCCCTCTCGCGCCACAGGTCCGGAGCGAGATCCTATTTCTTTACAAGAAATTTTCAGAAAAAAGAGGATACAGAATCAGAACAGTTCCTACAGGAACAACTGGAGATTCTAGAGGGGTATGAACCAAATGATGCAGAAGAGATTGCGCGCAGACTTGGTGTGTCTATATCACGCACCGATGCTGCGGAATTTAAATATAGAAAATACCGTCTAATTGGTAAAATTGAGATAACGGTAGATCAGGCAGTAGAGATTTTGTCGGAGACAGCAGTGTTTAAGCAGATCTTTCGGAGGATGCAGCAGGGGTTGGCGCTGCCTCAGGACTGGACGGTGCTTCTTGGAACCCTCTATCTGTGCGATTCGAATGCACAACTTGTAAAGGATGTATTTCGGAGATTTCCAAATTATGATGAACAGAAGACATGCAGTAATATTGAAAAGTTGGGAGTTAGATATTTCCCGGCTACTTTCAGTTATCTTTATCGCATCTATGGAATGACAATGGAAAGCAGTCTTGACGGGCAGGAGACAAGCCTGCATTATCTGCTACGCAGATGTGGATTAGAGCAGAACCTTCTGGTCCAGTTTGAAGAACTAAATGAGAAGAAGGCAGTTTCCGATATTCGGATTACAGTGAATAAGGAAAAGGCTTATCTGAAAGAGAATGACGAAGTACCGGATGTTTCTGTCTGGAATAAGCTCTGTGATTTGAAGCAGTATGATTTGCAGTTCTATGATACTCTGATTGGGAGCATAGTGAAGGGAGAAAAAACGGAATATGTTCCGACCGGATTTAAAGTATATGAGAGGATAGAATCTTCAAAAAAGATAAGAACATTGATTTCTCTTTCAGCAAAGGACCGCGTGATCACAACCAATCTTGCGTTACGCCTGTGCAGCAGGATGAAAACCACTTGGAAATCATTCAGTTATCATGTATCTTATACATCACAGGACCGGATTTTTTATTACTGGTATTCTTCATGGGCGAGATTTATAGATCATATTAGGGTATTTACAGAGATTCCTTTTATGGATAACTATGAAGTGTTTTACATAGACTTGAAAGGATTCTATGATCATATCGATTTTCTGGCAGTATTCAGGGCCTTTGAAGATTTATTGGATGAAGAGACGAAGAATATTTTCATTTTTTTGATAGAGTTCAACGATAAACTGATGAAACAGCTGCAGAATGGCCGGAGGATTGGTGTCCCCCAGGGGCCAGCCTATGCAAGAATCATTGCCGAGATGTTCCTTGATCGATTGCTGGAGGCTGCCTGTCGTCGGTTCAACTGTAGCAAATTTTATATGTACCGGTATGTGGATGATATTGTTTTTTTCTGCAATCCGGATTTTGACGGGAAGGCGTTGTTTGATGAATTGATAGGATTTCTCCCTTCTGCAGGTCTTCCGGTGAATCTGGAGAAAAGCAGATATTTCGGAGAAATCAGTTCACTGACGGATGAAGAAAAAAGCGTGCTTCTTCATAAGGATAGTTTTAATTATGAATTAAAGGAAAATGAATATACAGGGATTCTTCTCGAAGAAGAAAAGCGGAGAAAACTGAAGGATTATCTGATGGAAAATCCATTTAATGTAGGATCTTTGGGCTATATATTCGGGAAGAATACGATTACGGAAGCTCAGAACTGGTGTCTGGATTACTGCCGTGAAGATATTTTGAAAAGCTGTGAGGGCAGGGGGAGCAATTTTAGAAAATTTTATGAGTTTCTGTTTCGGAACGAGCGGTATATGAAGAAGATCCTGGATAATCAGGAACTGCTTCTGATATCGCTTGACTCGCTGAACTTCAGTAATTTTATTCATACATTGTATTATGCTGTGCAGGATCATGTGATAGCACCGGAAATCTTCGAAAGAATAAAGTGTGAATATCTGGAGGAGCTGCCGGATACAGAAATGAAGGAAGACGACAGAGTGATTGTGAAAGCGCTGACACTGATCAGTGCGGAGGTACCGAATGAAAAATCTTGAAATTTATCTGCAGGTGCTGCAGGCGGGAGCGCATGAGAAAAAAAATATATTAGGGACGATAGAAGAGTTAAAATCCTGTACACCGCAGGAGCTGTCAGATAACAGACTGCTTGCGGCGGCAGTGTATTGTCAGCTGCTGCAGTACTGTCAGTCCATGTACGAAGGACATGTTCCAGAGGATATCATTAAAGAATTATTAAGTGCGTTTGAGAGTATTGAACAGATCGGTATGGAGGCAACGGAAGAGGAAAGAAAAGACAGCAGCCTGACCACCGTATGGTTTCTCCATGAACTGAAAGCACGCAGGGAGACCGGTGACGTCTGGAAGATAGAGGATGAGATGCTCCGTGAGTCCGTGCAGGTTCTTCTGCAGGAATTGGACAACGTCTATTTCGTTTTTGACATAAAACAGGGTGGACAGCACGTTTTTCCAATTCATAATATGATAGCAAAAGTTGTTGAGAAACCGGAGTTTGTTGATATTAATAATCCTCTAGGTATATATCATATACATATTCTACAGCTTGCAGTTAGGCTCTTTACAAACAGCGATGACAAACAGCAGATTCTTCAGACATTAGTGGAACAGTGTAATTTAAAGTTTATAGACTACCTCAGTGCGCCCGAATATATAATAGATACGTTGGATTTACTGAACTATCAGAAAAATGGGGTTATGATTTTTTATGACGGGATGAAGAATAAAGTTCTCGTTAGACATAAAAGTAGAAGTTATTTTGAAGGACAGCCGCTATGGGAAATCGAAGGGATGACAGTTGAAGAAGAGCATGACCATCAGAAGAACAAAATCGGTTTCTTTGTGGAATATGCTCTGGATAGAGGTGATTCCTTGACAGATTATTCGGAGATTCTGAAAAGCGAAGCCGGGCGCGAAGCGTTTTTAAAACTGGTTTTTGGCGGGGAGATATATAATATTCTTTTTGAGCATTCAATTATTGAGAAGGCAGACGGCTCTTTACTGCCGGTTAATCCGTACTGTTACAATGACACAACCATAGTAAAAGGATGGTTGAGAGATAAGAACGGCAGAATTTATGACAAAGAGCATTTCCTTGATGCATTGCGCCGGTACAGGAGTGCGGCTCTTAAAGTAAGCAGGAACTGTGTTATGAATCGGGTGTCGTTTGGACTCGCCATCCTGCTTCTACAGAAGGAAAATACCGGTGTGGACGAGCTTCGGCTGAATGAATTCACTGACGATGACTGGTACCAGAGCCAGATACTGAAAAACTGGACAGAGCGTTGTTATGATCCGATAGAAGCCCTGACTTTTATCGCGGGACAATGGCAGAGGGAAAACGATTACTGTGCTTTTCCTTATAAACGACAGCGAAATTCGAAGGAAAAGAATATTGAAGACCATGAAATAGGGCCGCTGGATTTTTATCCTGTAAAGAGTGAAAATGGATGGATGTATCAGGTAATGGGATGCGAAAATCCAGAAGAGTGGTATGTTCTGCGGGGAAGAGTCCAGGAGGACAGCGAAGGGGACTTCATTCTGGTTGTAGATCTGATCAGTGATGTTGTAGGAAAAAGGTTTAGCCAGAATACGGAGCTACTGCAGCTTTCCGTAAAGACAGAAGTTCTCGAGGACCCAGAAGGATTGCTTGCAAATATATGGGGAAGCGGTGAGGAATATTATTTTTTATATAACAGAAAGGAACAGGGAGGAGTCGTTTGGGATCAGACTCTTTTAAAGGCTCTGTCGGCTTTAGAGAAGATTCAGGATAAGAATCATCTTACATTGGAAACAGCTTCTGAAATAAACCGGACACAGTACAGAGAGATTACCGCTATGATGCAGCTCCAGAAAGGTGCCTTAGAGGAGGCAGGTAAAAGATTTTTCTGTGATTTTGATTCACAGGTATATTATCGACTGGTACATAATCTGCTCTGGTCAGAAATCGATAAGGAGAAGATCAGCAGTTATCTGAAAGTCTTTATGCACCACCAGAATCTGGGATTTGCAGAGATCAGCCGCGATGAAAAGTTTGCGCGCAAGGACGAAAATACGCTATATGTTCCGAAGGACGGGCGGGAAAGTGACAGCGTGCTTACAAGTATATACGAAACCTATCTGAAAACAAAAAGTGCCCGTGAGACAAATGATATGTACAAGTACATACTTGAGCTGAAAGATGATGGGTACTATTACAGGGATAACCGGATTGAGAATATTGTGTTTCTATGTGACAATTTTGAATGTGGTACGGCAACTATAAGGATGCTGAAAGCCTATCTAAATATTGATGTTATGGGCGAACGAGTGGATGAAAAAAGAAAGGTAGAACAGGTAAGAGCAAGCCGACAGAAATATTATCTCAGAGAAGCTGATTCATGTGACGGGGAAGACGATTTATCCGTTGCACAGGAACATCTTAATGAGGTGCCGCTGGAAGCTGTTATTGAAAAAAATGCGTGCACAATTGAGGTACATGGATATTACGGAACGGAAAGAGGGAAAGGGGTGATAGAAGATTTCCTTAAGAAACATCTCATTAAACCGGCGGTGGTCACCTATGAATGGGAGATAACAAAACACGCGTCGCAGATCATTGATGAGGTCAAAATTATCTGGCCCCGCTCAAATCCCAGCGATAATGTATATACGGTAGTGCGTGAATTCAATATGCCTAAGATGAATGTATTTCCGAAAGAGATGCTGAAAGATCCCGGGAAGGCGATCTGCATGTTCGTAAAAAAAGACGAGATTAGGAAATGCTAAAAAATGAGGATGAATAAGAATTTTTTGATCCTGTTATTATTTATTCTTTTGGATTCTCACGTGGTGAACTACCCATTGTCTAAAGCCAATGGGCTTCCTGCTTCCCAGACCTCGTAAC
>ERZ781273.267-NODE-267-length-27142-cov-16.130395_pt1 | contig 27142 bp, 20 predicted proteins | sample MGYA00375851_ERZ781273 | MGnify/ENA primary metagenome ERZ781273 (study PRJEB29790, sample SAMN03653692) | human gut metagenome | host: Homo sapiens | place: USA: Dallas, Texas | collected 2013-07-09 | study: EMG produced TPA metagenomics assembly of the Gut... | reverse complement strand
TAACGCATAATAATACCCCTTTCACCGGTTTGTCCAGTAAAAGGGGTACATATCATTATACTCTTTTTATTTGTTTATTAAGTTTTTTTATCCTAACTTACTGTCTATGAGTCTTACTCTACTACTCCGTTGTGTCTATATTAATATAACAACATAAAAAGACAGACAAGATTATTTTCTTGACTGTCTTTTATTTTTTTATAGATTATCTAATGCTGCAATACGCTCTTTTACACTATCATATTGCTCTTGATATGTAGCTTGTTTTTCTTTTTCTTTAGCAACAACAGCTTCAGGTGCTGAACCTACAAACTTCTCATTAGAAAGTTTTTTATTAACACGATCTAATTCTTGTTGTAGTTTATCTAATTCTTTACCTAGACGCTCTTTTTCTTTATCTACATCTATTAAATCACTTAATGATACATAGATTTCTGCTCCTGGTAAAATTCTACTTATATCTGTTTCATTAGCTTCAACTTCACGTTCTATAATAAGTTCGCTAGGACGAGCAAATTTCTCTAGGTATGCACTACCACTTAGAAGTACATCTTTTACGCTATCTTGAGAGTATTTGATTTTGATAGGAATTTCACGTGACATTGGAGCATTTACCTCACTACGGATGTTACGTACTGCTGTAATAACATCTTGGATAAATTGCATATCTTCAGTTTCTTTTTCAAATACTAATGAAGCATCAATTTTAGCAAATTCACTAGTTACAATACTATCCCCTTCATGTGGAATATGTTGCCAGATTTCTTCAGTTACGAATGGCATAAATGGATGTAACATTTTTAGAGAAGCATCTAATACATAAACTAAAATAGATTTAGTTGTATTTTTTGCAGCTTCATCTTCACCATTTAGTGAAATTTTAGCAATTTCAATATACCATGAACAGAATTCTTCCCATACGAAGTTGTAAAGAATACGGCTTGCTTCACCAAACTCATATTTTTCAAATAATCTTTCGAAATCTTCTATAGTTTTAGCTAATTTAGTTAAGATATATTTATCAGCTAGAGTTTTTTCACCGCTTAAATCTATATCGCTATATTCAAAACCTTCTAAGTTCATAATTACAAAACGAGAAGCATTCCAAATTTTGTTAATATAGTTCCAACTAGCTTCAATTTTCTCAGTTGAATAACGTAAATCCTGGCCTGGAGTTGAGTTAGTAGCTAAGAAGTAACGTAAGCTGTCTGCTCCATACTCTTCTATTACTTCCATTGGATCTACTCCATTACCTAATGACTTACTCATCTTACGACCTTGCTCGTCACGAACTAATCCATGGATTAAACAATCTTCAAAAGGACGTACCCCAGTAAATTCTAATCCTTGGAATACCATACGAGCTACCCAGAAGAAAATAATGTCATATCCAGTAACTAAACAGCTGTTCGGATAGTAACGTTTGAAATCTTCACTTTCTAAATCTGGCCATCCTAATGTTGAGAATGGGAATAGAGCTGAAGAGTACCAAGTATCAAGAACGTCCTCATCTTGAACATAATTTTCGATATCTTTTGGAGGATTCACATCAACATGAACTTCTCCAGTTTCTTTGTGATACCAAGCTGGAATACGGTGTCCCCACCAAAGCTGACGAGAAATACACCAGTCTTGGATATTTTCCATCCATGTATTTAATGTATGTTCAAAGCGTGGTGGATAGAAGTTAACTTTTCCATCTTCATCTTTTTGATTTTCTAATACTTTATCAGCAAGTGGCTTCATAGCAACAAACCATTGTTTAGAAAGATATGGTTCTACTACTGCTCCACTACGTTCAGAGTGTCCTACTGAGTGTAGGTGTTTTTCTATCTTGAAGCAAACTCCACTTTCTTGTAGGTCCGCTATTAATGCTTTACGGCATTCAAAACGATCCATACCATTATATTTATCAGCATGTTCATTCATAACAGCACCTTCATCCATAACGATGACACGTTCTAAGTTATGACGTTCTCCTACTTCAAAGTCATTTGGATCGTGTGCAGGAGTAATTTTAACAACACCACTTCCAAAATCTTTTTCTACATATTCATCTGCAATAACAGGAATTTCTTTGTTTGTTACTGGTAGTAATACTGTTTTCCCAATATATTTTTGATATCTTTCATCTTCCGGATGAACAGCTACTGCAGTATCACCAAATAATGTTTCTGGTCTTGTAGTTGCAACTTCTAAGTAATCACCACTACCATCAGCTAAGAAGTATTTTAAGTGATAGAATGCACCTTCTACATCTTTGTGAATTACTTCGATATTTGATAAAGCTGTTTTTTGAACTGGATCCCAGTTAATAATTTTTTCACCACGATAGATTGTTCCATTTTTGTAGTGATCTACGAAAATTTTTGTTACAGCTTTATTTAAACCTTCATCTAGAGTAAATCTTTCTCTAGTATAATCAAGTCCTAATCCTAGTTTTGCCCATTGCTCACGAATATATCCTGCATATTCTTCTTTCCAGTCCCATGCACGCTCTAAGAATTTTTCACGTCCTAAATCATAACGGCTAATTCCTTCTTCACGCATTTTCGCTTCTACTTTTGCCTGTGTAGAAATACCTGCATGGTCCATACCAGGAAGATAAAGTACATCAAAACCTTTTAATCTTTTATATCTTGTTAACATATCTTGTAATGTTGTGTCCCAAGCATGCCCAATATGTAATTTACCTGTTACGTTTGGCGGTGGAATTACTATTGTATATGGATTTTTCTTGCTTTTATTATCTGCTTTAAACACTTCTTTTTCTAACCACCAGTTATAGCGATTATGTTCTACTTGAGTTGGATTATATTTTGTAGACATTTCAGTCATGACTTTTCCTCCTTAGGTATTATTATTAGTTTTATTATTTCAATTTACTTAGTTGGTGATTTTTCTTTATCTTATAAAAATAAATCAAATTTTAGGTAAAAAAAATAACCTCCATCCTATCTAACAAGGACGAAAGTTTCCGTGGTACCACCTTTATTCTAATTATTAATTAGCACTTAATAAGATTAACGCTCTAACCACGTTTAAAGCTACTTACGTTCACTCTAAATGCTCACCGTCTACTTCAAAGTCTTGCCTAGGAGAAATCTCTCAACCACTGATTTCTTTTCTGTATCCTACGGTACGCAAGAACTCTTACTTATCGGCTCATCGCATATATTTTATAATTAAAATATGTTTAATATATTATCATATATTCTAACAATAATCAAGTACTTTATAAAAAATCACAATAAGAAAAGATGAGCACTAACCTTAGTACCCACCTTGTTTATAGTTAATATGGAATAAATACTCTTATTTTAATAAGCTTGATACTAAATTGTAAGCTAAAGTATAACCAATATACGCACCTGCTGCAGCAGCTCCAATAGCTAAAACAAATTGAACCCCTTTCGGTAAACTATTAAACTTATCATTAAATTTCTTTAACATAACAAACACCTCTACATTATTAATAGTAATTTTATTATACTAATTATAATAATAGACGTCAATTAATAACCTAAATCTAAGGTGTTTTGAATGTTTTAATAAATTAAAATTCAATTATTATTTTCTACAATATATTAAAAAAGTAGTTTAATATATAAACTACTTTTCCTAATATTATTTTTCTTTTTTATTTTTCCATGCTGTAGCATTATTAATTTTTATCGGTAAATTATCTAAATAGAACTCTGGATCTTTTCCTTGTTTATGCTGTTTCACATAGTCTTTTAGTACTACATAAACTACACCTGATAAACCTATAATAGCTATTAAGTTTAGTAAACTCATTAATCCCATCGTAACATCAGCAAATCCCCAAACTATATCTAAGTCCATGACACTACCAACATAAACAAATATACAAACTATAACTCTATAAATATTAACCGCCCATTTTTTAGGTAGTAAGTATTGAATATTTGTTTCACCGTAGTAGTAATTACCAATAACTGAACTATATCCAAATAAGAAGATAGCTACAATCAAGAAAATAGTACCTATACTACCTATTTGTGAAGTTAATGCTGCTTGAGTTAATTGGATACCTTGCAGTTTACCTGCACCATACTCTACACCAGGATATAGTAAAATTAAAAATGCTGTAGCTGTACAAACCAAGCATGTATCAAAGTATACACCTAAAGTTTGAATAAAACCTTGTTTGGCAGGGTGTGTACTATCCGCAGTCGCTGCTGCATTAGGTGTTGACCCTAGTCCAGCTTCATTAGTAAACATACCACGTTTAATACCTAATAATATAGATGTTCCCATCCCTATTACTCCGCCACCAACTTGTTCAAGTCCGAAAGCAGATCTAACTATTTGTACTAAAATCCCAGGTAATTTGTCAAAATTTAATACCATAATAACTAATACAATAAATAAATATAAAACTGCCATTACAGGAACTAACCATTGAGTAATTTTTACTACTTTAGTTACACCACCAAATACTACAAAAATTGTTAATACTAATAGTGCAATACCTGCTACTCTTGGATTAATATCATAAACTTGTAAAGCTTGAGCTATCGTATTTGTTTGAACCGAGTTAAAAGCTATACCATATGTTATCGAAATAACAATCGCAAATAAAATACCCATCCATTTTTGACCTAGACCTTTTTCCATATAGTAAGCTGGTCCCCCACGATAAACACCTTTTCTATCGCGAACTTTATATACTTGAGCTAATGTTGATTCCGCAAATGATGATGCTCCTCCAAATAAAGCCATAACCCACATCCAAAACACTGAACCTGGTCCACCCATAGCAATCGCAATTGCTACTCCGGCAATAGTCCCCGTTCCAACACGAGACGCTGCTGATATCGTAAATGCTTGGAATGCAGAAACACCTTTTTGTTCTCCATCTTTTCCTACTTTAGGCTTTTCCATTATAAGCCTAAACATTTCTTTTATATACGTAAATTGTACAAACTTGGTACTAAAGGTAAAATATATACCAGTAACTATAACTAAACCTATTAAAAAATATGTCCACATAAAATCATTTAGGTTAGTTAATAACTCTAAAAATCTATCCATATAATTAAAACCCCTTTTTATAAAAACTATTTTTCAATTATACTTGAAAATGTAATTTTAAATAAATTTATGTTAGATTTTTTCTCATATCGTGGGTATTTTATAGCTTTTTTTCTTTGTTTATACAAGGATTTATTGATATACGCTATTATACTTGAGCAAAACAATAGATAATCTAACAATACTCTATATAAAAATAAACACTGGTCTATAAACTAGAAAAAATTTGTAATAAATAATAACAAAAAAAATCTAGGAAAAATTCAAACATCATGTTAAAATTTCCCAGATTCATTATATTAACTTAGCCATATTAGACTTATATTTTTTATTCCTCTTTATTCTATATTTTTCTCTATTATACTAAAGATTGTTATAAATTAAGAGTATATTATTTATGATAACTAGCACCTGTTATTATACGATAAGCTCTATACACTTGTTCTAACAGTACTACTCTCATCATTTGATGAGGAAAAGTCATTTTACTGAAAGATAATGCATAATCACTTCTTTTCTTAACGCTATCTGAAAGTCCATAACTTCCACCAATTACTAATACAACATCACTTTTACCAGTTAACATTAGATTATCTATCTTAGCAGCAAATTGCTCACTAGAAATACTTTTACCTAATATTTCTAGCGTAATAACATACTGTGTATCTTTAATTTTTGAAAGAATATTGTTACCTTCTTTTTCCATAGCTAGTGCTATCTCAGAATCATTTTCTACTTTTACTTTCTCATCATTTATTTCAATTGTATTTAGTTTAATATATGCTCCTAAACGTTTTTCATATTCTTTAATAGCATCTCGATAAAACTTTTCTTTAACTTTACCAACACATATTAATGTAACTTTCATTATTATCCTCTTTCTAAAGAAAGGATGCTTATCAGCTCCCTACTCTATTTATTAAATACAAACTTCTCAATTGCATACGCAAAACCATCTTCATCATTACTTTTTGAAATAAAATCTGCCGCTTCTTTTAAAATACTATTACCATTTTCAACAGCAACACCTAATCCGGCAAACTCAATCATACTAAGATCATTAAGCCCATCTCCAAGAGCCATAACATTTTCGTTAGTTAATCCTAATTTTTTACATAATGAATCTAAAGATGCACCTTTAGAAATACCTTTATCATTAACTTCGATAAAGAATGGCTTAGACATAGCTACCTCATATTCATCACCTAACTCTTTAGCCAACTTATCTTTAATTTTTGCTGATTCATCAGGATGTTTTAAAATTATAACTTTAGCTGCACCTTCTTTTATTTCTTCTTTCATATTTTCAGAAATTACAAGTTTGGCACCTACTAAGCCAGTTTCTACTCTAGCATACTCATTATCACGATTTGTTATGACATTTCCATTTTGATATGTAAGAATATCACAGTCATTTTCTAATGCAACATCTATTAAAAATTTTATTCTCTCTGGAGATAAGAATTTTTCATAAACAACTTCTCCAGTTTTTAAGTTAGCTATTCTAGCACCATTATATGATAATAAATAATTATCATAACTATCTAATTTTAAGTCTTCAACAATCTTCATCATTCCAAAATCTGGTCGACCAGATGCTAAAATGACTTTTATATCTTGTTCTTTACATTTTTCAATTATCTCTCTATTTTTTTGAGAAATCTCATTATTACTATTTACCAGTGTATCATCTATATCTGTAACTATTAATTTATACATAAAAAGTATCCTTTCATATATCTAATTATACAAGAGTATTTAGTTATCACTCTTGACTATGCATCCTAAATATTATATCAAACTTTTAAATATTATTCCATCTAAATAAAAATCATCATAAAAAGAGCTAGAATAGATGTTATATCTTCGAATATTAATAAGATATATCAAAAATTCTAACTCTTTTTTATTCTACAGAATCTATTTAAACTTTTAGCTCAACACATTCAGTTAATTGTTGCTTAATCTCCTCTTGTATATGATGAGAAATGTATCAACACCAATAAGTAAGACCGAAAAATCTAACTTTTGGGGGAGGTACATAATCCTTTTTCTCTTAGTTTTCTTATTTCATCTTTCAGTTCCATGCTTTTCACTCCTATGATGTTTTTATTCTCTACATCACAGGTAAAGAAAACTATGAAAAATTTAACCTTTAGAGAAAAATTTAGATAAAAAAATAAACCCACCACAGAAAATTTCTGTGATGAGTTATGATTTTTCATTCTATTTTATTATTTAAACCATTTATGATAAACAGTTTATATATACGTTCAATACATAGTTATAACTTACTTTATTCTATCTCTGTATACCCAATTGAATATCCATTGAAGATTTATATCTGGTTCGTTATTTTCTAATTCTTCCAATATAGGTTTGAAATTCTCATATATTTCTTCTTTTATTTTATTTTCATCTACTGTTGATATATCTTTATAATAACGAGCTTCTTTAGAATTATATATACGTTTCAATTTTAAAAAATTATCAAAATAATAATCTAGTCCATCCTCATGCATATATGCATATTCATAGTTAGCGGCATTTACACTGTATCCATATGATAGATATACATTTTTTGTAGTATTTTGTATAGTTTTATCTCCGTCAACTCTATAACTAAACCCTTCACTATCAGCACTTTTCTGTATATTTTCTACCAACATCATTATTTCTAAATCCCTAGTATTACTACTTGATGAATGTTTCGCATAATACACTGAATTACCTTTTAAATTTGTATCCCCTATAAAATAAATTGTTGCTAATGCGAATATCACTAGTATAATTTTTTTTATCATTTTGCTCATTTCCTTAGGTTTAAACTCTATCTCTAAATAAATATATTATGAAATTCTTATTCTCTCTTCAACACAATTAAACAACTATATTTTCAAACTTTTTATATCAATATTTTATAGTTATAACTTACTTTATTCTATCTCTATACACCCAATTAAATATCCATTGAAGATTTATAGATGGTTCGTTATTTTCTAATTCTTCCAATATTGGTTTAAAATTCTCATATATTTCTTCCTTTATTTTACTTTCATCTATTGTTGATATATCTATATGTTGCATATTATTTCCAAAATCAATTATTTTTAATAATTTAAAGTTTACATTGAAATAATAATCTTTATCATCAGAATCCGTATATATATATTTTTTTTCACCATCATACATACTATATCCGAAATAAACATTTTTTTCAACATTTTGAACTGACTTATCTTCTTGAATTTTATGTTTATATTTAAATCCATCTTTCTTACCAAGAATATCTAAATTATCTGCATACATCATCAATTCTAAATCTCTAACATTACTACTTGGTGAATGTTTTGCATAATACACTGAATTACCTTTTAAATTTGTATCCCCTATAAACCAAATTGTTGCTAACGCCAATATCACTTTTATAATTTTTTTTATCATTTTGCTCATTTCCTTTCTTAAAATCATTTTTAAAACCAATTTTTTACTTTATTATATTTATCTGATATCCAATTACTTGTTTTATTATATTTATCTGATATCCAATTACTTGCTGGCTTAATAACTTTGTTATAAATAGGCTCTACAAAAGGTTTGGCTACTTTATTATATACTGGTTTGAATATATTATTATATACTGGTTTGAATATATTATTATAAATTGGTCTTACTACATTATTATATACAGGTTTCACTATGTTAGTATACCCCCATTTTGCTACAGGTTTAATAATATTATTGTATATAGGTTTTACTACATAGTTATACGCTGGTTTGATTACATTATTATATCCCCATTTTATTACTGGTTTTACTACATTATTATATACGGGTTTCACTATTTTATTATATCCCCATTTTTTAACTGGCTTAACTACATTATTATACAGCGGTTTAACAACCCTATTATTTATAAAAGTTGTAATTGGCCTTACAACAGCATTATAAATTGGCTTAACTACTCTATTAACAATAGGTTTTATAATCTTATTGTTAATCTTATATGCAGTAAATGTTACTACTGACTTAGTAGTTACTATAGCATCTGCAACAAAATTGCCTAAAGGTGCTGATACTTTTTTCCCTATATAGGCTAAAGGATCTTTCTTTAATTCTTTAACGTTATTAACTAAACTTGGAATTATTTTTTCTTTAATCACTTTCTTAGGGTCTTCAAGAAAATCTGAAATCCCATTTTTTATATTCAATAAAAATAACCCTAACGCTGCGAATGTAAGCATACTACCAAATTTCAAAGTTCTAGAATAATTATTCGCTCCACTACCTTCTGATTTTAATTCCAGGACTTCTTTATAGTATTCTTCGCGCTTTTTATTCAAGTTATCTGTACTATAATATTTTTCTATTCTTTCATTCAAAGGTAAGTCTTTGAATTTAGGATGATATTTAAGTACATACGCATCCATATCTGTAATTAAATCCTTTTTATCAATAATTGTTAATTCATCACCTAATAGCGAATTGACTTGAAAGAATGTATCACTAGGCGTAATTCCTACAATACTTAATGGAGATGATCCAGCTATAAATTTACCTAATTCTTTATACCAAACACTTTTTTCTGATGTTGCTAAAGGCATTGCTAGGTGCGGGAAGTCTATGCTATATTCTTTATTTCTATAAATTTTTTTTAATAACTCTTCTACATCCTCACTTAAATTTCTAGGTTTTTCTCCAAAGTCATTAGTACTTTTTTGTAGGAAATTATCATGATATGAGCTATATGCAATCGCATTTGCTATTGCGTGATTAATTTTATTTTGATCGTTTCCATATTTTGTACGAGCATTTTTCGCAACTTCATGAATATAATTCAAGAATTTTTTCTTTTCTTCTTGGTTCATACCAGTATTTTCTAAAAATGGATCTCTTTTCTCCTGAACTCCTGTTTCTTCAGTGTTATAACTTACGTTATGAGATGATGATTGAGTTGAAGGTGTATTTTGGAAAACAGGAGATTCTTTAACATATATTGTCTTCTTAGCGTTTGAACGATTAGCTACGAACGGTACTATATTTGATACTACCCCATTTCCCGTATTTTGCTTATTTATTTCTCTCTTAGGGGGAGTCTTTATGGGATTCTTTGTCCCTTCACTTGGCTTTTGTTCCTGTTTAGGTACTTTTTTATATACAAATTGATAATCTACATCTTTTACCGCAATTTGTTTTAATTTATTCGGTGTAATGAAGCCATCCATTGAATTTGGAGTATAACTAATTGTTTGCCCCTCTAGGACAGTAAATGTTTTACTCTCTTGAACTCTAGTACCTTGTTCATCTACAAAGTGTAATGTAACTTTATGTTCTGGATGATAAACAAAGGTAATTATTGGATTATTTTTATCTATAACATTTTTATCAATATTTACTAATCTATACTTTGGAATATTTATAGAATCAACTTTATAACTTTTATCTGTAAAACCTGAATAATGTTCTTCTTTTTTTAATTCTTTTCCATTACTATCAACATATTTTACTCGTATATGTTGAGTAATACGTGTTAGTATATCTGCCTGCAGACTACTTCCAAATATGTCATAACGAACACCTAAAGCATAATTATATGAATTATTAAATCTTGGTGGAGCAGGTGAATAAAATGTATAATTAAAACTAGATAAAAACCCTGCACCTAAATACCCACCTTTTGGTAAATCACTTGAGCCATTTAGCGACATCATTTTTGGGACTCCGTCATAAATAACTCCATCTTTACTTTTCTTTAATCCTGATTCTTTAGGAATTAACTCTACTATATTTGCTAAATCTATTTGAACTCCTTGGGCAGCGTCAATATCAGTTGAAATAAAACTGAGAATTACTGGTTGCTCATCAAGTGTACCATGTTTTACAATTTTATAATGTAATCCTAAAGTGTTTGCTTCAGTATATAACACAACAATAGAGTTCCCTGTTGTATTTGGAATACTTTGTTCTCCTGTAAAAGCTAGACCAGTCGGGCGACTTGAACTATAATAACCAGAGTTTTTCTTCCAATCGGCTGAATCATTTCCTGTTACTGTCCAAATAAGATCTAAATCTACTCCAGATTTTGTTTTCCCTACATAGTTAATACGACCACTATCTCCAACATTCATACTATACGCTTTTACTGAAGTTGTTGGATTGTTTTGTTTTCCTAAATAAGTTTTACTATTAATAAAACCATTTTCTACACCTTTAATTAGTTCTACTGTTGTTTTATCTGACCAATGTAATCCTTCTTTTGTTAGAAAATTATTATCTGTTAAATTTTCTCCAATAAGATTAATTTGAATTTTTTTGAAAAAATCTACACCTTTTGCATCTTTGTCAAAATCACCCGTGACCGTTACATTAGTAATAGTTGGTTCTTTTGAAACTGGTGGTGATCCTGTTTCTTGTTTTGGTTTTTCGGTTTGTTCATTCTTTGAACCAATGATAGCACTATTATTCGGTGAAGTTATTTGATTTTTATTTTCTTTCTTATCTGCTTCCTCTTTGTTACTAATACTTTGATTATTCTCTAAGGCAAAAACAGACGCTACTGGTGAAAAAATCAAATAAAATACACTAAATAGTACTATACAAATTTTTCTGCATTTCTGCATAATATCCTCCTTTTTTATTAATTTTCGAAACATTGATTATAACATATTATAGATATTTGTACAAAAAATATATTCGCAATAAAAAAAGACCTATCGTAGACTAAAGAATCTATGATAGGCCATGCTAGAACACGAAAATATTAAATTTTATTGTATAATATTGGGTATGTAGAAGAGTGAAGACGGTGGCTATTTTCTATTATTTAAAGTAAGGTGGTGCCTATAGGTATTTCATCAAAATCTTTTAAGGAAGGAGGTAGCCTGAGTTGACAGCCTTTGAAGTTGTACAAATTTTATTTCTGTTCGGTACATTTGTTATCGCATTAATTGGTTTATACTGTACTTACATAATATCCTTCTACCCAAAACTTCCTATTCCCATATTTATATTTCAAGTTTGCATGCTTGTCAAATATCATCAGTAAACCTTTCCCTTTCAAATATCCCATGAAATTTGACACACTATACTTTGGTGGAGTTGATACTAACATATGTACATGACCCACCATCAAATGTCCCTCTATTATTTCTACTCCTTTATATTTGCATAACTTTGTCAGTATTTTTCCTATACTTCTTTTATATTGATTAAGTATTACTTTTCGTCTATACTTAGGGGTAAATATAATATGGTTCTTACACAACCATTTTGTATGTGATAAACTGTTATGTTTATTCGCCATTTAAAATCATTCTTTCTTCCACCCGCATAGCAGGTGTTTTTTTTCGGAAGCTTTGCTTCCTCAACTGGCTTAAGCCATTAAAAAAAAGAATCATGAGCTTTAAGCTCATGACCCTTCTTAATCAGTCCTAAATTTTGTAGACCCGGAATTTTTTCCATGCCCCGGATTTAGTATACAACCCTTATACATTAATTTAAGTAAATTATCTCATCTGCATATTTATCAAAATCGTTTTTGTGTGAAATTACAACAGTTGCTATATTGTACTTATTGATATAATTTACGATATTTAAACTTATTTTTTCCGAAGTATTTTCATCTAATGCACTGGTCGGTTCATCTAATATTAGTAATTCTGGTTTTCTAATCAATATACGAGCTAAGCCTATACGTTGTTTTTGTCCACCACTTATATTTTTACCATCTTCTAATAATTCATAATTTATACCAAACTTAGAAACAAATTCTTCTAAACCAGAAACTTTTATTACTTCTTCCAAATTATATTCTAAATTGCTATCAGCTAGCAAAATATTTTCTCGTAGTGTACCTTTAAAAATAAAACTCTCTTGCGATACTTTCAAAATTTTTCCAAAATAACTCTCGGAAGAAAAATTTTTAATAGATTCACCATTCCAGATTATATCACCTTGTAAATTATCTGCTGGTGCTAAATTCATAAGCAAATTAGTTAATGTTGATTTCCCCTTACCACTTTCACCTTTAATAACAATTATTTCTTTTGGTCGAATATCAAAACTTATATCATCAAAAAGTTTTTCAGAATTCCCGTACGAAAAACTATCAATATCAACTTCTATTTCTTCTAAATTAGAAATATTAGTTTTTATATTTTCTTTTTTATTATCTTGCACTAAATCAGATAATCTATCGATAGTTGCATCAGAAATCTGTTTAGCACCTATATGTAAAGAAATTGAGCGAATAGGATCATCTAACATTCTTGATAATGTATAAATGGAAAGAATAGCCCCCACCGTCAAATCTCCATTAATAACAAAATATGCTGATATAATAACTGCTATTATAGGGAGAACAAAAGCCACTATCGAAGAAAAACCAACATACAACGAAAAATAAAATGCCAATTTTTTATTAAGTGGTAATCTTTTTTTATATAGCAAACTATTTATAATTTCAGAAAAATATTCTTCCTTTTTTAACTGCTTTACTTCAAAAATTCCTAAAAATGTTTGAAGCATATAGTCATTAATAGTTGCTCTGAGCTTTTGATCCTCTTTCGTAATATCTCCTACAATTTTCGTAAGTTTCTGCACTACTAAAAAAGACAACACCGTTATTATTAATATTAAAGCCGCTATATAAAAATTGTAATAAACTAAAAACATTAATGTTATTATTAAAATTATAGTTTGCGTTATAACTAACGTTATACCTTGCGAATACCATTCCGAAATACTTTTACTATCATTTGTAATTTTCGACATTAATTCACCTGAGTTTAAATTAGAAAAATAACTAATGTCTTTTTTCAACGCTTTTTTATAAAGAAAATCTAATATCGAAAAGTCTCCAATAAAAAATAATTTTCTTAAAAAATATTGTGTTAAAAATATTAGTAGACAGTAAATCATTAGCATTCCAAAAATTATTTTTAAATTACTTAAAGCTAAATAATAATTTTTATCTACTAATAAATCCACTATCTCTTGAATTTTATAAATTAAAAATAAATTTACAATTGTTCTAATTATACTTGAAAAAATTGTCAAACTTTTCAATACTTTCAAACCTGAAAATTGCTTATTGATATTCATAAAATCTCCTTTCAACCCCCTTATATAAAGCTTTTTATATCGTTTAATTGTATTCTATTTTACGTCGTTATTTCTGTAACTATTAATTTATACATATAAAGTATCCTTCCATATATCTAATTATACAAGAGTATTTAATTATTTCTTGACTATACATTCTCAATATTATACCAAAATTTTAAATATTATTCCATATAAATAAAAAATAACATAAAAAGAGCTAGAATATATGATATATCTTCAAATTTTTTATAAATATATCAAAAATTCTAACTCTTTATTTTATTCTACAAAATCTATTTAAACTTTTAGTTCAACACATTCAGTTAATTGTTGCTTAATTTCTTCTTGTATATGATGAGAAATCATTATTAAGGTAAGTTGATTATCAGCTAAGATGTTATTTTCTATACGTATTGCGGTTTTTTCATCTAATGCTGATGTTGCTTCATCTAAAATTAAAATTGGATAGTCTCTAATTAATACTCTAGCAAGAACTAATCTTTGCTTTTCACCACCAGATAATATTCCTCCCATATTTTCTAGCTCATGATCTAAACCATTATCTAAGCTTTTAACCCTATCATCTAGGCACACTTTTTTTAGAACATTCCATATTTCCTCATCTGAAAAATCTTCATCTAAAGTAATATTATATCGTATAGAACCTGTAAAAATAGAAGTTTGTTGACTTACATAACCTATTTCATTTGAAAAATTGATATCATCCTGTGTTTCAAGAGGAACACTATCTATTAACACTTTATCAGTATCAGAGTGTAATTTTCCTAGAAGAAGTTTGATTAAAGTTGATTTCCCAGAACCACTTTTACCAATTATAGCGTATTTACCACCCTTATTTATATTGAAGTTAAAATCCTTAATAACATGATTATCACCAAAACTGTAATTAAAGTTTTTAAATTCTATTTTTTCTTTAACATGAGGATACTTTGTTTCCTTAACAGTTGATTTTTTTACAACACTATCTAATATATCTTTTGTCCCAATTACTTTGATATATAAATCAACTAGCTGACCAGTAGATGTAAGATATATTCCTAATATAGTAGACACTGAGGCTATTGCTCCAATACTTAATTCGTTTCTCAAAACTAAATAAACAGCAAAGATAAAAATTAACAGCTCAAATAGCTTTTCTATGCTTTGTAAAGTTAGTTCACCAAACGCCATTAGCTTAGAAATATTATACTGTTGATCTTCTTTTTGGCTCTGACTAGACTTAACATTTTTTGAAAATAGTTTTATTCTTCCAATATTCTTTAAATCTTCATAGCCACTTATATATTCTTTTAAAACACCTGAAAACTTACCAGTTAATATCGATAAGTTTGTATAACCTACTCTAATTTTATTACCAAATTTTCCACTTATTAAAAACATTGCGCCTGATGATACTATGGCAAAAATAACAAACTTCCAATTTATCATCCACAAGAAAACTACCGATGATATAAATAATACAATAGAGCTTAGCAAACTAGTTAGCGGCGAGAATAAATATGCAGATAATAATTCTAATTGATATGTATACTTTGCCATATGCTCCCCTGAGTCTACTTTATTGAAATCAGATTGGGGCATATTCTCTATATTTTCACTAATTCTATCTCCTAAATATATTTTCCACTGTCTAATTAACTGAGCAACTATGATTTTTAACCAAGCCCTTAACAGTTCCACAGCTATTAAAATACATATAATAATAGCTACTTTATACCACAATGAACCAGTTTTATACACTACTGTATTAACGATATCAACACGAGCATACACGACATAAACAGTTCCTATAGAAACTATCAATGTTAAAATAAACATAATACTCAATTTTAATTTATTTAATATTATGACTTCTAAAATATTTTTTATCATATTATCCCTCCTTTTCTTAATTCCCCTAATAATTTACCTGACACAAAAGTGTTTTTCTTGCTTTAACATATATATTTATCTATATCTTTTATTATATGTTAGAGAATTTTATAATATACTTTTGTATTATAACACAACTTTATTTTTTATTCTATTTCAAACAAAAACTAACCCAAAGTATTCTATTTTGTATAGAATCTCTAAGTTAGTTTTACACATATTTAATATAATTATCCCAGTATCTCATAAATTAGATATATTAAGAAAAAAATACTTGAAAAGATTACAATCCCTATTGCCTGGGCAACTTTTTCATGTTTTTTCAATCGTTCTGGATCTTTCCTTATTTCTATTGCTTCTTCTTCTGTCATTCCAGCTAAAAGATTTATGCTCTTTTTAACTATCAATAGATAAGAAGTATGAAGAAATATAAAAATCAGTATAATTATACCAGCAATATGCCATAGTTTATTATTAAATACTGATTCTAGAATAACTGTCATTGTAATTAATAAAGTTTCTATTGCCGTTAATATTAGAAAATTTTTTCTACTCATATCTTTATCCCTACCTTTTCATATTATATTTAAAACACTGTCCCTATACTCTTCTTCTTTACTATATTATATCATATCTACTAATAGTTATTCCAATAATACTAGAAAGCTACAATAGTTATTATTGCTATCACTAAGCTATTTTTGAACTCTCTAATTTATATTTTCAGTATTTTAAAAACTATTTTTCACCTTGTATTTTCTCAGTATATATTTTAGCTGTTCGCTTGTGATTTCTTCATTTCTATAGTCTATATTTTCACTAGCTAAATAGTTTAAAAAGCGTCTAATACTCACATATCCTTCTTTAGCAATAATTAGATGATCTAGCATTTCTATCCCTATTATATCTCCTACCTCCATTAAGTTAATTGTTGTTCTTATATCTTCAACTGAAGGTGTTGCATCTCCACTAGGATGATTATGAATACATACTATACTTGCTGCACTATTTTTTATAGCCATTTTAAATACTTCTCGTGAATGAACAATAGATGTAGACAAACTACCTTTAAATACCTCACGCTGTTGAATAATCTTACCTTTAGTATTTATATCCAAAACTATAAATACTTCTTGTGTTAAGTTTTCCACCGATGATTTTAAATATCTAGCAATCGATTCTGGACTAGAACATTTTACATCTAACACATTTGTGGCATATATTCTTCGCGCAAATTCAATATTCGCTAGTATATGAATTGCTTTTTCTGTTCCTATTCCTTTGTGTTTAGTTAGCTCATCAAAAGTTACATCTCTAAGATTGGTTATTCCTCCTACATCTTTTAAAATACTATCTGCCAATTCAATTACATTTTGATTCTTAATTCCCGTTCTAAGCAAAATAGCTAGAATTTCTTTATCACTAAGTGCTGTCGCTCCGAATTTTCTAAATTTTTCTCGAGGACGATCATCTTCACAAAACTCCTTTATTGTATAACCACTTACCATAACAATCCCTCCCTTATTAATATAATTGTTAAATAACTAAGTGTAATAAATGGTACTAACGGTATTTTAGTTCCCTTTTTAACTTTTTTTAAAATCAATAATGAAAGTGCAAAAAATCCGGCATAAACAAATGTAAATGCTAATAAATATATTCCTTCAAAAATATTTAAGTTTATGGCTAAAACACAATATACTTTTATATCGCCATATCCTAAACCACCTTTTGATAGATAATATAGTATATGAAAAAGTAAAATAAGAAATAAAAAATTAAAAATATCGAAAAAGTAAAAGTTGTTAATTAGGAGAATAATATTCAATAGTAATAGAAGAAAAAATAATTCATCTAGTATTTGTAAATATTTTATATCTTCTATAGAAATATAAATTAATAAAATTAAAATATACGCATGAAGTAATGTTACAAAGACAAAATTATCTTCAAAAACAAAATATAAAATAATTATACTAGCTGTAAAAAATTCGTATAAAAATATATCAAATGGAATTTTAGCACTACAATAGCTACAGCGTCCTCGTTTAAATAAAAAACTAAAAATAGGTATTAAGTCAAAAGGTTTTAACTGTCTTTTACAACTTGCACAGCTACTACGTTTAGATAAATAGTCAAGCTTATTTTCAGTATCAACTAAACACTTAATTGAGCTTGATAAAATTAAACTTACTATAAGTATAAAAGGTTTAAAAATATAACTTTCCATAATAATTCTCCCTAATTAATTTCCCTTATATTATTTTACCATATTTTTTCATATAAAAAAACAACCCAAATAATTAATATTTGAGTTGTTTCTTTTTAATTTTAAGTTGTGATTAGACTATTTAACAGGTAATACTGCTCCGTTCCATTTTTCTTGCATGAATTTCTTAGTATCATCTGATCTTAGCGCTTCTAGAATTTTCTTAACAACAACTTTATCTTTATCCCCTTCACGAACAGCAAGGATGTTTCCGTATGGGTTATCTGAAGTTGCAGCTTCTACTAAGATTGGATCTTTAGCAGCGTTTAATCCATTATCAACAGCGAAGTTAGCGTTGATAGAAATTAAATCAGCTTCATCATTTTCATAGTATTTAGTCATTAAAGCTGGATCATTTTCATAGCTGAATTGTAAGTGTTTAGGGTTTTCAGCGATATCATCAAAAGTAGCAGTTACTGGATCAACACCATCTTTAACTTTTACTAAACCTTTAGATGCTAATAATTTGATTACACGTCCCCATTCAGCTTTGTTGTTACTTACGTAAACTTTAGCTCCGTCTTTAAGGTCAGCTACATCTTTAACACGTTTAGAGTATAAACCGATTGGTTCTAAGTGAACAGCACCAGCGTCTTCAATTTTGTATCCATTTTCTTTAATTGCATTTTTTAGGAATGGTACGTGTTGGAAGTAGTTGATGTCGATTTCTTTTTCATTTAACGTTTTGTTAGGAATGTAGTAATCTTGATAAGTAACGATATCTAATTTAATACCTTCTTTTTCTAGTTGTGGTGCCACGTGCTCTAATAATACTGCGTGAGGTACGTTAGTTGCACCAATTTTTACTGTTACAGGATTGTTTGGATCTAATTTTTCTACATCAATCCCTTTCTTTTCTTCTTTAGATGATGACGAACATCCAATTAAAACAAATCCAAGTACGAAACTTGTTACTAATAGTAGTAGTTTTTTCATTTGAGTTTTCTCCTTTTAAATTATTTTATTTTTTTGTTATATTTAGTGAGTTTGGAAATAAAAAAACACCCCTACTCTCCTAAGAGAATAAGGGCGAAATCAATTTCACGGTACCACCTTACTTTTCGTAAATATACGAACTCAATCACTACTTTAAAGATACGGGTCTAGAATATATCTTAAAATAATGTGCGTTTGTAACGTAACGCTTACGAAAAAAGCTCGGATTAAACTAAAACTCACTTTTTTTACCATTCAAACCATTTTCACATATAATCTGCATTGTGTGCTTTCACCTATTCACACTCTCTGTAAAAGTTTTTATATGTTACTTATTCAAATATTGGTAACTATTAACTTGAGTAAATGATATCATTTATCTTTTATTGTGTCAATACTTTTTTTAAAAAATTTCCCCACCAAGAAAACGAGAAATCGGTTTCTTATGTACAGTTGTTTATTTTATAGCTACAAAATATTTTTTTTGAAAATATTCTATTTTTTATTATTTCAAAACATTAACAATAGCCAATTATTATTTTAAGTTATTTTCTTCTAACCACTTGTTAATTACACTTACCGTAACATCTCTAAATTTTGGTGCTTCGTACATATGGTCTGAACCTTGTATTATTTCTAATTTAGAGTTTTTATATTTTTTAGCAGTTGCTTTTGCGATATTAGGGTTTACCATTTTATCATCTGTTCCTGTTATAACTAACACTGGTTCTTTAATTTTATCAAAATCAACATATGCACCTTTTTGTTTATCTAAGAATGGTAGTGCCATTTGAAAATATGTAAATCCTGATTCAGGTACAAGTTTAGCAAATTCTCTTTCTTTATCCTCTGGATCTTGATTATTCATACAATAATCACAAAATGCATGTTTATATGGTGGCATTGATTTTTTCCAGAATCCCCATCTTAAGAAGTGTTTATAGAAACATACAATCATACTAGGATAAAATGCAAAAATACCTGCAGCTGGAGCAGTTCCCATTAAAATAAGACCTTCTACTTTTGTTTTTACACCAACTAGCTGTGCTATTAATCCCCCTAATGAATGACCTAGTACGATAGGTGGTTCATCTAAACTTTCTACTAACTCAACTATATCTTCAACATAATCATTTAAACTAACCTTTGCGACTTTTTCTTCTACTTCTTTATAAGGTAAATCGTGATAACGCAAGCTAGGAGTATGCACTCTTAAACCTAATTTCTCTAATTCTGTAGCAAACTCTCCCCATACACTTCCATCACACCATGTTCCATGAATTAAAATTATATCTTTCATTTACTTACCTCCAACTTTATAAGTTATATATTTATTATACTCTAAATTACACTAAATTAAAAAAATTTATATGTTTAACAAAAAAAGAATATACTTAACGTATATCCTTTTTTGATTTTGGAGGCTTAATTAAATTGTTTTAACATTAAGGATACTTCTTTTTCAATATCATCAGCATATGAAATTGCTGAAATGATTGAAACTCCATCTACTCCTGTATCCATAATAGGTTTTATTTTATCTCTACTTATTCCACCTATTGCCACTATAGGTAAACTTTTATCTAATTCTCTAATTTGTTTTAAGCCAGTATAACCTATAGCTTTTCCTGCATCATCTTTTGAAATAGTAGAAAATATTGGTCCTACGCCAATGTAATCTATTACACTTAAATTAGAAGATTTATACTCTAGTTCATCTCCTATTGATAATCCTAATATAGTATCTGGCATTTTTTCTCTTATTAATTCAACATCGCTATCTTCTTGTCCTACATGAACTCCATCAGCATTTAGTTTTAAAGCAAGTTCTACATCATCATTTACAATAAAAGGAACGTTATAATTTTTACATAACTTCTGAATCTCACGAGCAAGGTCTTCTTTTTCTTTACCTTTTAATGCACCCTTACCTTTTTCCCTAAATTGAAATAGCGTTATTCCACCTGCCAAAGCTTTTTCAACTACTTCTAATAAATTCTTTCCATTACAAGTTGTTGTTCCACAAATAAAATATAGCTTTAAGCTCTCTGGATTAAACATATCTTTTCACCTTCTTATGTAATGAAATATCTGCATCTGTAACTTCATATAATGAATTTATAAATTCAACTTTATATGTACCTGGTAGGTGACCATTAGGTCTTTTTTCTGCAAACTCGCCAGCTATGTTATAAGCTAGTAATGATGTTTCTAATGACTTAAAGACATTGTCTTTATCAAGTCCGATAAAACTTGCTACAACAGCTCCTAATAGACATCCTGTTCCTATAACTTTTGGCATCATGGCACTACCATTATGAATAGTAATTACTTCACCATCTACTGCAATGGCATCAACCTCGCCAGTTACTACAATAGGTATATTATATTTCTTATTTGCTAATAAAGCTAATTCGCCAATATTGTCAACATTAGCACTATCTACACCTTTAGAAGCTATATCCATACCAACTAACGAACCTATTTCACCTGCATTACCACGAAGAGCTGATATTTTATAGTTTTCTAATAAATCATCTACTACTCGTTTTCTATATGCACTTGCTCCACACGCTACTGGGTCTAGTACCGCTGGTACATTATATTTTTCTGCAATAATTAACGCATCACGGTACAATTGCCAATTATCATCTGTCAGTGTTCCAATATTAATTAATAGTCCACCTGCATATTTTAATAAATCTTCTAAGTCATCTTTAAACTCACTCATTGCTGGTGAAGCCCCTAATGCGACTAACCCATTAGCTGTAAAATTTTTTACAACATCATTAGTTATACAAATAACCAATGGTGCTTTTTCTTTTAATAGTTTTAAACTGCTCATATTATTTACTCCTTATATGCTATATGATTAACTGGACCACTTCCATGACCTATTTCTGGTGAATTTTTTATTGCTGCTGTTATAAATTTTTTAGCAATATCTACTGAATTAACTAAATCATTACCTTTTGCTAATTCCGCAGTAATTACCGCAGAAAAAGTACATCCTGTTCCATGTGTATGTTTTGTATTTATTCTTTCACTTTCCCATACATGAGGTGAATCATTTTTAGTAAATAAATAGTCTTTAGCTTTACCTTCTAAATGCCCACCTTTTATAATTACCGATTTACATCCAACCTCAGTTAAAATAAATTTTCCTGCCTTGTTAACATCTTCTTCTGTTACTATTTTAAAACCTACTATTTCTTCAGCTTCAGGAATATTTGGTGTAATTATAGTTGCTAAAGGTAATATATCATTTTTTAAATGGTTTCTTGCATTACTATCAATTAATTTATCACCACTTGTTGCTACCATAACTGGATCAACTACATAAGAAATATCTTTAGACAAATACTTTTTCACAACTTCCATTATTTCTACATTTGCCAACATTCCAGTTTTTATTGCGTTTGGTGTAATATCAGAAAAAACACTGTTAAGCTGAGCATCTAAAATATCTAAAGGAACATTATGTATTTTTTGTACTCCTAGCGTATTTTGTGCAACAACACTAGTTACAACAGCCATTCCGTAAACACCTCTTGCTTGAAAACTTTTTAAATCAGCCATTATTCCTGCTCCTCCTGTAGGATCAGTTCCTGCTATAGTTAATGCAATATTAAGCTTAGTCATAACTTACACCTCTAATTCCCATCGTTCTTGTGTATAAGACATATTAAAGAAACGACGTTCATGTTCACAACTCTCTAAGAAATTTTTAATAAGACGTTCTTTACCTTCTTCACTCATAAATTCTGCTTCACGGTTTATTATTTTATAATACTCAGTAAGCACTACGTCAACTAAGCCGTCAGCATAAAACTCTACCCAGAATTTTAAAGGATGATCTTCTGCTAGGTTATGATTTGCTAAAATTTTTCTAGCTACCATTTTATAAATCCATGGACACGGTGCCATTGCACTTAATGCTTCTGCCATTCCAAATGCAAATGCATTATAATACATATGTTTTATATAATGGTCTGCAGAAGGATACCACTCCCCTCCTTTAATTATTTCTTGATAATCTCTACCAACATAATCTGCCAAATTCTTATGAGCGGCAATCTCTTGATTCAGAACAAAATTAATTTGATCTAAAAAGAAATTTTTCTCATCTTTATCATTACTTTTTGCCAAAAGTATTGCATATATATCACTAAAATTTTCTAAATATAATGCATCAGCTTTTAAGTAATGTTCTACAGCCTCATAAGATAAATCAGCATTAATTAATCCTTGTATAAAACCATCATTGTATATTTTATCAACGATTGGCAATGCTTTTTCCTCCATAATTTCAGTAATAAGTTTCATTGGTGTATTCCCCCTAAGTATAATAAATTTAAATATAAAATATCCTCACTATTGATAAACAAAATAGTTCTCTTACTAACGTAAGAGAACTATGAAAATATATTCCGAAGAAAATATTATTCTTTATCGAATAATCTATTTATATCTATTCACATTTCCTACGCTAGCATTATCTAGTTCAGGTCAAAGGGTCTAACAAAGTAATCTCAGCCATTGGCTCCCCCAGTGTTTTATATTTAATTACTAAATTTATCTTAACAGAAATATTTTTTATTGTCAAAAATTAGAAATCGTTTTATTTGTTTTTGTTGACATAATTTATAAAATTTTAAGTTAACATATCTAATTCAAAATGTGTACAAATTGTGAATTTTTTTGTATCTTTTTGTGTATAAATCAACAATTTCTCAACTTTATTAATAATAATTATCATTTGCATCTTTAATTCCGAAAGGATTTGTATTATAATATTGATAACGATTATCTTAATCGATTAAAACGAATCCAATAAAGGAGATATATTTAATATGAAAAATAATACTTTATTAAAGGTGCTTTCGGCTACAGCTATATTCTCTGCTTTAGCTGCAATTGAAGCATACGATCATGATGATTTTGCATTCGCTGCAGATGAAAATCCTATTGTAGCTACAACAAACAGCCCTGCTACAACTAATAAACCTGCTACTAACAATGCAGCTACTAGTAATACCCCTGCTGTTGCTAACACCAACGCTAAACCAGCGGCTAAACAAGATGTAAAAAATCTTAAAAATGGTGAGTATTCAATTGATGTAAAAGCAACTAACTTTGCAACAGGTGGCCCTTCTATGGCTGCCGCTGCTATAAAAGCTGACGAAACTAAACTAACAGTTAAAGATGGAAAATATTCTGTTGATATCACATTCCAACCTATTAGTAGAGATATGAACGGAAAACAATTCAAAGGTTATTTAGGAGATTTAAAATACTATGATAGTAATGTAGAAAAACAAAATGTAAATAGTTCTACTCCTAAAGAAGCAACTATAGTTGAAAGTTATAAAGAAACAGAAAAAGATGATTACTTTGACACATATAAAAGTAAATATCCTGAACGAAAAGCTTATCCAAAAGTAATGTCATATTCTATAGATAAAAATAAAATTGATTCTAATAATAAATTAGAAACATACAATGAAGTCTATGTTCCTGTTATGGATTCTCTAATGCCTGGATTTGGGTTAGGAAACCAAAAACTAACTCTTACTTTCGACTTCAACACTATTAAAGAAAAAGTTACAGCTGATAACTATGAAGCTGCAACATACAAAAATCCAAACAAAGATAAAGAGTATACTGGAACTCCTCTGAAAAAAGAATTCCCTCTTAATGTACAAGGTCACTTAAGAAATGCTAATAATAATGATGAAGAATCATTATATGGTCCTGCACTAGATAGCAATGTAAAAGTTGAAAAAACTGGAGACAAATATAAATATACATTTAGACTTAAACCTGGTTTAGCTAATGTTGGAGGAGAATTCTACCCATTTGAAATAGCAAAAATTTCTTATCGAGACAAAGAAATACCTCTTACTACATTAGCTTCATCTAAAAAAGGTTCTATCAAAGAAGGTTCTATTGTTTCTGATAAATTACTTGAAAAAATTCAACTAGATGGAACTGCACCATATCCAAATGGAGCTTTAATGTCTCACTTTGTTACTTTACAACTTTACTATGATACTGCCAATGCTTGGAAAGATAGACCAGCAGTTTTAGAAGATGTGGAAACTCCAAAACCAACTCCTAAACCAACACCAACAAAACCTATTGAGGAAAAACCAAAACCAGTAGTATCAACTGTACCTGACCATGAAGTAGAAGCAGATAAAGTACCTAATACTTTCCCTACAAGCGTTAAAGGTGAATTAAAATATCAAAAAGATAACTCTCAACTTTCAACTTACGCTAATTTATTTGAAAAAGATGTGACTGTTGAAAAAGTTGGAGATAAATATAAATATACATTTAAAGTTAAAGAGGAAAAAGGAAATACTTTTGTTACTAAACGTACAAACTACCAATTTTCAAAAATTACTCACAATGGTACTGAAGCTACTTTAACGCCTTTAGAAGGTACAACTAAACAAGTTTCATTATTAGCTAATAAATTATTAGATAAATTGCAACTTAAAACTACAGTTGTTACTAAACAAGACAAACTAGGAAATGAAATTGATACAACATTAGAATTAAACTTCCCTATTGTTGAAAAACCAAAACCAGTAGTTTCAACAGTACCTGATCATGAGGTAGATGCTGATAAAGTACCTAGTACTTTCCCTACAAATGTAAAAGGTGAACTAAAATATCAAAAAGATAATTCTCAAGTTTCAACTTATGCCAATTTATTAGAAAAAGATATAACAGTTGAAAAAGTTGGAGATAAATACAAATATACATTTAAAGTTAAAGAAGCAAAAGGAAATACATTTGTTACTAAACGTACAAATTATCAATTTTCAAAAATCACTCACAATGGTACTGAAGCTACTCTAACACCTTTAGAAGGTACAACTAAACAAGTTTCACTATTAACTGATAAACTCCTTGATAAACTTCAATTAAAAACAACTTTAGTTACTAAACAAGATAAACAAGGCAATGAAATTGATACAACATTAGAACTAGATTTTTCAGCAGTAGAAAAAAATGTTGAAAAACCATATAATACTGTCCCAGCTACTTTACTAGATGCAACTATAGAAAAACCATCTATGGGTAACGGTGCATTATTAGGTGATAAAACTCGTGTTGAGAAAATTGGTGATACATACCACTACTACGTTACTTTTAAAGATTTACAATTTGCTGGATTAACTGGTTCAGTTGATAATCTTAAAGTAAATGGACAAGCTGCAGATGCTAAAGATCTAGGTGGTGAATTAAACGAAAAACAATATCACTTTACTAGTTCTGATAAATTAACAGTTACACCTGTAACAATAGATGTATTAGTTGGAGGCAAACCATTCCATACAAATACACCAGCACGTATTTCATTTAACTGGGATAAAGCTACTAGCTTAACTGAAGAAGAAGTGAATAAATTACATGCAGATGAAGCAGCTAAAGCTGAAGCGGTGAAACTTGCTAAAGAGAAAGCCGAGAAAGAAAAAGCTGAAGCTGAAAGACTTGCTAAAGAAAAAGCTGAAAAAGAAAAAGCCGAGGCTGAAAGATTAGCTAAAGAAAAAGCTGAAAAAGAAAAAGCTGAAAAAGAAAAAGCTGAAGCTGAAAGATTAGCTAAAGAAAAAGCTGAAAAAGAAAAAGCTGAGGCTGAAAGATTAGCTAAAGAGAAAGCCGAAAGAGAAAAAGCTGAAGCTGAAAGATTAGCTAAAGAAAAAGCCGAAAAAGAAAAAGCTGAAAAAGAAAAAGCTGAGGCTGAAAGATTAGCTAAAGAGAAAGCCGAAAGAGAAAAAGCTGAAGCTGAAAGATTAGCTAAAGAAAAAGCCGAAAAAGAAAAAGCTGAAAAAGAAAAAGCTGAGGCTGAAAGATTAGCTAAAGAGAAAG
>ERZ781273.250-NODE-250-length-29513-cov-8.837837_pt1 | contig 29513 bp, 26 predicted proteins | sample MGYA00375851_ERZ781273 | MGnify/ENA primary metagenome ERZ781273 (study PRJEB29790, sample SAMN03653692) | human gut metagenome | host: Homo sapiens | place: USA: Dallas, Texas | collected 2013-07-09 | study: EMG produced TPA metagenomics assembly of the Gut... | reverse complement strand
AGTGGTTTATTGACTTTCTTTTCATCACTCGTGATTCAAGAAAGTCTAATAAACTTTGCGGGCGAAAGACTACGAAACAGAATGACTTCACACTGTGAAATCATTCTTAGTTTCTGTCTTTCTGCCATCCTGTGGAGTTGAGTTCGAAAAGGCATAGGCTCAAGCCTTTCGAGTTTAGTCCGCACGGTCTTACAGACCGCTTACGGCTAAACTGCGAACCGTCATCGCCTATGAACGCCTTTTCTCACATCCTGTTTTTTAGTGAGCAACCATCTCTTGTGCAATTTCCAACCCTGTCAAGTTTGATGGGTAGTATGTTGGCCAATTGTCCATTTCTTCGAATAGTTTTTCTTGGCTTTCATTGCCCATAAAGATGTGGAAGTGTTCTGCTTTCACTGGGGCGATGTTGTGGTCGCTGAATTGAACGTATTTAGGAGCGCCTTCTACTGGGTTCACCGCTTCGAATAAGAAGCGGACGCCGCGGTTTCCTTTTTTGTATGTTAGAATTTTGTATCCTACATATTTGTATTCCGCTTTAGCAGTTGTTCCATCCTCTTTTTGGAACTCCATTGTAGTATCCGTGATATTAATATTTTTGATATCTGTTTTATATCCCTTTGTGTAGTACTCTTTGTACTCGTCTTTTGTCATCTTTTTGCCAATTTTTGCTTTGTAGTCAAAGACTGGATCAAGAGTGCCATCTACTAAGTAAGGATATACGGATTGCCATTCGCCAGCGTAATCAGAAAGTGTGCGGTCTTTTACAGCGCTGTCTTCGAAGTAGCCTTTTGAAACTGTCTTCTCGTCTTCTGCGTGTTCTGGTTGAATGTCTTTTCCTGGTTGGTCTGTCGTTTTCTTCAACGCTTCAAGGTTTTCGCGCATTACAGAGATGTAGTCTTCGCCTTTATCCATTTCCTCTTTTGTTAAAGATTCAATTGGATTTAATACGGCTAACTCAACACCTGCTTCTTCCGCTAATGTTTTCGCGATTTTCTCAGAAGCATTTTCTTCAAAATAAATAATCTTAATGTCGTTTTCTTTTACGTATTTTGTTAATTCTGCTAAACGTGCAGCACTTGGCTCAGCTTCTGGTGAAATTCCAGTAATTCCCACTTGGTTTAAGCCGTAATCTAATGCTAAATAGTGGAATGCTGTATGTTGCGTTACAAAGTTCTTTTGTTTGGCATCTTTAAGTGCATTTGTGTAGTCATTATGCAACGCTGTTAATTTTTCGATGTATGCTTTAGCGTTTTTCTCGAAAGCTTCTTTACGCTCAGGGAAAGCTTCCGCTAGCTGCTTCGTAATGTTTTGAACCATTTGAATCGCGCGCTCTGGTGATAACCATACGTGTGGATCGTATTCATGGCTGTGGCCTTCGCCAGCGTGGTCATGTTCCTCTTCTTCCTCTTCACCACCAGGAAGAAGTACCATATCTTTAGTTGCACTGATTGCTTTGACTTTGCTATCAGATTCGATAGTCTTAAGAACTGCAGGAATCCATGTTTCCATATACTCGCTATCATAAACAAGTGCATCTGCTTCGCTCATTTTTGCGATTTCTTTTGCAGAAGGCTCGTAGTCGTGTGGCTCTGTTCCAGCACCGATGACAAGCGATACGTCTCCTTCATCCCCTACAATATTTCTTGTAAAATCATAAATCGGAAAGAAGGTCGTTGAAATTTTTAGCTTTCCTGATTGTGTTTTGCTATTTGAATTACTTGGTGCACATCCAACGGCAACCAGTACAAACATCAATAATAATTCAATAAATGTCGTTTTTTTCATGATATATTCTGTCTCCATTTCTTAAATCGTAATTCTTACGTTTTACATTGTAGCACCTCACATGATTCATTGCAAGGATTATTTTCTGAAAATGTTTTGACAGCAAGTTACTTATCATGTTCTATTCATGAAAAAGTTGAGAAAGAATCGTTTCTATGGTTTCGATTGTTTCTTCAAACGATAATCCTTGAGCATATCGAAACGCTTTCTGGTATCTTTTCCACAACTCCCTTTGATACTCAGATTCTTTCAGTTTCTTTATTGAATTTCTCCAATTTAACAAAGCTTCTGTACTATTTCTACTTTTAAAGGTGTTTCGTATTGCCTTGTCTAGAATTTCCATATTCAATTCATTTTTCCTCGATTGATACAAATTAAAAATATCGTACCGATCACGCGGTCTAGTCGAGGCTTCAGCTCTAGAAATGACTGTTTCTATTTTTTCAGCCAGTACGGTTTCTATATTATAAGCTTGTATCGATAACTCCTCATCGTTAAACAGTGAGGGGAAACGATAGCTAATCTCTCTTGGTGTAAGACTATCTCCCGTTGTTATATCAATATAAACAACCTCATTTAAAGTTTCATATGTTGCTACTAATTTTAATGTAAATCCGCCATATTGATCCTCAGCTCGAATCGCATCGATAGAATCTACTTTATAAGTGAAAGTCACTAGGTTTTGTTGTCCCTCTAATATTTCCGAAAATATTTTTAACAAAGACTGTTCACTTAACTCTTTTCCTTTAAGGGTAGTATCTAAATCCATTGTTGTCCTTTTATCTAATCCCAACAAATGGCCAATCAAATATCCTCCCTTTATGATAAAAGCGTTCTTATAGCGACTCTTAGATAACAGTTTTAATACTTCTTCTATTAAAAAGTTTTGCTGAACTTGTTGAGCTGGGACTTTCTTCTCCTGCGCAATCTTTTTTATTCTGTTCTTAAAACTCGTAGCATTTTTGAACTTCACGATAGCACCTCAATATATGAATAAATTTTATCGGTAACTCTGAAGAGCTTTGCGTAATACATCAATTTTTGATAGTTTACCGAATACTTTTGGAAATATAGTTTGAAAGCTTGTGCAATCAATTGGACATCCATCTTATATACCGGACGTAAACACTCTACTAGAGTCCTCTCTATTTCATATATACGGATTCTTTGTCCTTTTTGGCGTTCAATTTCTACAATCCCCACATCAAAATTAGTACGTGTCACAACAGGTTTCACTTCTTGTGCTTGTTTAATAGTTGAAGTATTCACTCCGTATGGGAACATCATCGTTTTCTCAAATGGCACAGTTAACGATAATCCATGTAACCACAATGCCGTATCGAGTGCGTATACTCCTTTTGGATTTCGTAATTGAATTAAATACCACTCATCCATATAGTTATTTGCCAACCCATACAAACCATTGCCGAGCGGTTCAAGCAACTCTTGCTCAATCATTTTTCGATACGTTCGATAGCTCAATCCTGCTTCTTTCACATCACGATAAGATAGGATACCATTATTTCTTTTTAAATACTCCAGAATTTCTGTTTGTTTTGGATTCATGATTTCACCTCCTAAAACGTAAACAAATTACTAACAAGTTGTAATAATGTTAGCAAAATGTTTGCGTTATTTCAACCCACAAAAAAAGTCTTATCTGCATCATCGCAAATAAGACTTCTCTTCTATTAGATTAATACTTTGGATAAGAACGATTGTGTACGCTCCATTTGCGGATTCTCAAGCACTTCTTTTGGATGGCCTTCTTCCACAATCACGCCACCGTCCATGAAGATTAGACGCGTTCCTACTTCACGGGCAAATCCCATTTCGTGCGTTACGACAACCATGGTCATGCCTCCTGCTGCGAGTTCCTTCATTACGTTAAGCACTTCGCCGACCATTTCTGGGTCCAAGGCTGAGGTTGGTTCATCGAACAAGAGCACATCGGGTTCCATCGCAAGTGAACGTGCAATCGCGATTCTTTGTTTTTGTCCCCCAGATAGTGAGTTTGGATAGACATCCGCTTTATCAGCTAAGCCCATTTTCTCTAGAAGCTCGTGTGCTTTTTGTTCTGCGACCGCCTTGTCGATTTTCTTCAATTGAATGGGTCCAATCGTGATATTTTCTAAGACTGTTAAATGCGGGAATAAATTGAAGTGTTGGAATACCATGCCTAAGTGTTGACGCACGCTATCGAGGTCCACCCCTTTTTCATTGATGCATTGGTCTTTGAAGAACACCTTTCCGCTAGTGGGTTCTTCTAATAAGTTTAAGCAACGTAAGAAAGTCGATTTCCCAGATCCAGAAGGACCGATAATCACGAGCACTTCCCCTTGTTCAATATGAGTGGAAATTCCGTTTAAGACTTGCTTGTCACCGTATTGTTTTTTAATCTCTTCTGTTCTAATCACTGGCTTGTAACTTCCTTTCTAATTTGTCCATAAAGAATGCAATCGTCGTTGTCATGACAAAGTATAAGAACGCCGTCATTAACAGTGGGATAAATACCGTAAAGGTTGCCCCACGAACGGTATCTGAGCTGTACATTAGATCGTGAATTCCGATTAAAGAGACGATGGATGTTTCTTTGATTAATGTCGCAAATTCATTACCGATGGCTGGTAAAATATTTTTCATCGCTTGTGGTAAGATAATTTGGCGCATGGCCATTCGTTTCGGCATTCCCATTGAACGAGCAGCTTCCATTTGCCCTTTATCCACCGATTGAATCCCACTACGGATAATTTCAGCGATATAGGCTGTCGTGTTCACGGACACGGCAATGACTCCTGAAACAAAGTCGTTTAAATCAAGAACGGTCGCGAGTCCAAAATACACTAAGTACAATTGCACAAGAAGTGGCGTTCCACGAATAATGTCGATATAGACCTTCGCAGCTTTTGACAAGAATTTGTTCGTGCTGAGTCTTGCGAGTGCCATTAACGTTCCACATCCAACCCCGACAATTACAGAGAAGAATGATAGTAACACGGTTGTCGTTGCCCCTTCGAGAAACAGAGGCCAATATTTAATGATTAATTCCATTCTTTTTCCTTCTTTCTATTCTGACATTAAATTCGTATTGCGAATAATCGATTCTTTTAGTTTCCCAGAAGACTCTAACTGATCGAGCACCTCTTGTACTTTTTGTACAAACACTTCATTGCCTTTTTGCGCTACCGCTGCAGTCCCAGCATCTTCACTTGGAATTTCTACCGAAGCAACCGTTAAATCCGAATTCGCCTTCACAAACTCATCTGCTGCAATATTATCCATAATCACCGCTTCGAGTTTTCCTTGTTGCAAGGCTAAAATCAAGGTTGGATTTTTCGGTTGTGACGTGAGTGTTGCACCTGTCAATGTGTCTTTTACAATGCCTTCTTGAGAGGTTCCTTTTTGCGCTCCGACATTTGCCCCATTGAAGCTATCTAGCGACGTGAACTTACCGGCATCCGTCTTCTTCACGACCGCTACCATATGTGAATCGTAGTAAATATTCGTGAACGCCACTTCCTTACTACGCTCTTCGGTTGGGGTAATCCCTGCAAGAACGAGGTCAACTTTCCCAGACTTCATCGCCGCAATCAAGAAGTTAAATTCCATCTCTCGAATCTCTACCTCCACTCCGAGCGCTTCACCAATGGCATTGGCGATATCAATATCAATTCCGACAACTGAGTCTTTACCGTCGTTAATATAATGCCATTCAAACGGCGGGTAGTCCGCTGTTGTTCCGATAACGATTTTCTTTTTGGCATAAATTCGGTCTAACACAGCCGAACCTGTACTGTTTTCTGTTGTTATTTGATTCGTACATGCTGCTAAGAAGCCGACAAGCACGATGAGCATCGCTATGATTTTCTTCATTTGAAACCTCCTTATAAAATAAAAACGCCCCTTATGCAAAAAGCATAAGAGACGATGTCTGTCGTGGTACCACTCTATTTTGACGGGGAATTGCTTCCCGATCCTTTTCCTTGTTAACGCAGATTCCTGCGAAGATGACTACTCGATTTCCCCATCTTTTCTACAAAGTGCGCTTCCAGAATTTCTTATCCAATGAGCTTCCACTCTACCTCATCTCGCTTGCGACTCCAAAATTCTGTACTCTCTTTGTCAATGAATTTATGTTCTTAAGTTGTTTTGTATTTTAGACCCATTCTTTTCGATTGTCAACTGGAACATTTGTTTTTTGTACCGAAAAAACGATGGACTAAGAAATAAATTGGCAAGCAAAGTGATTGAATCAAACTCCAAGCCATCATCATCAATACTAGATGTGAACTCCAAACAAAACTTTCTTTCCAGAATACTGAACCCTGAATACTCGATAGCGAATCCGCCATCATAATATGACTGGCATTCATTTGATAGAAAACCACTAGAAGCACTAAAGAAGCAACAACAATTGTGAATAGAGAATGCTTGCTGTTCACATTCAACAAGCCCATCAATGTCACACCAGCACCCGTCAATTCCAAAAACAACAGTTGAATTCCCTCTTCTGCAAACACATCTCCAAATCTTAGTGCATAAAATGCGACTATAGCACTCAATACAAAGACCACCATCGACAAGCTATAATAAATCTTATTCAACATAAAATCCACCTATGATAATTCCGACATTGATAGTTCATCCTTTCTTTTTTCTGACTATCAATGCTGGAATCATTCGTCTCCTCTCTAATATAGTTTTTCATCAATTGATATTCTTTCTAACCTGTTTTCTTTAAAAGACAATACTTCCTTTTGAATATTGTAGAATAAAAAAAAATAAAAGCAAAGGTTTACTTCTCAACCTTTGCTTGCAATTTCCACCCAATCACCCAACCAATGACAAGCGCATAGTTTTCAATTGCCCCAACGAGATTGACGAAGGTAGCTCCCTCTAAATAAGCAAGAAGATGATTCGTACCAATCCCTAATCCGCCGACTATTAGTGCTCCTAAAACGACTCTTAAATAAAACCAATCATACCTAACATTAACGGCCACTAAAATCATCAAAACCGCTAAATTCCAAAATCCAATTTCTCGTTGCCAACCTACTGCAACGCCGTATCCCGAGTGTGCACCCATCACCTCTGGAAAGAAAATTTGGAAAATCATTGCTCCTGTCATCGCAGTGATTAATACGATAAACATCACTTTTAAAAATTTATTCATTCTTCTTCACCTCGCTGTTTGTTATTCTCATTCAAACAAAAAAACAAAAGAGCTCCCGGTTCCCCAGGAGCCCCTAATTCTTATTTGCTTAAACCTTCGATAATTTTATCTAGGTTCCATTTCATCATGCTGTAGTAGCTGTCTCCATCTTTTCCTGCTTCTGCAATAGAGTCAGTAAAGATTGTTGAGAAAATTGGTAGACCAGTTTCTTGAGAAACAGTCTTCATTGGACGTTCATCCACACTACTTTCTACGAATAATGATGGAACTTTTGACGCACGTAATTGACGAACTAATTTCGTGATTTGTTCTGGAGTTCCTTCTTCTTCTGTATTAATTTCCCAGATGTACGCTGATGGAATATCGTATGCTTTAGAGAAGTACTTGAAGCAGCCTTCACTTGTTACGATTAAACGTTTTTCTTCAGGAATTTTCGCGATACGTTGTTTAGCATCTTTATCTAACGCTTCAAGTTTTTCAACATATGCTGCTAAATTCTTTTCATATGTTTCTTTGTTCTTTGGATCTTTTGCGATTAATTGCTTCGCGATGTTCTTCGCATAAATAACACCGTTTTCGATGTTTAACCATGCGTGAGGGTCTTCTTTTCCAGCTTCGTTTTGGCCTTCTAAGTAAATCACTTCTACGCCATCACTCACTGCAAAGTAATCTTTATTCGCTTCTTTCTTCGCATTATTCACCATCTTTGTGAACCAAGCATCCCCACCGTTTTCTAAGTTGATTCCATTATAGAAAATCAAGTCTGCTTTTTGTACCTTTTGAACATCTTCTGGTAATGGTTCATACTCGTGTGGGTCTTGTCCTACTGGAACAATACTATGTAAGTTCACTAAATCACCGGCGATATTTTTTGTCATATCATAAATAATAGAGTTGGTTGTCACCACATTGATTTTTTCAGTATTTGCCTTTGAACTATTATCTTTACTTGTATCTTTACTTGTAGCGCATCCTGCAATTCCTAATACAACAAGTGCTGCTACAAAGAGTTTCTTCATTCTATTCATGAGATTTCCTTCTTTCTCTTTGTTTTGGTGAAACGATAAAACTTACGACAAAAAGTGCTGCTGCTGTTAATACGATGGTTGATCCAATAGCGATGTTAAACGTATATCCAATAACCAATCCTAATACGGATGACAGTGAGCCAAATGTTGCGGCTAAAATGAGCATTGTTTTCAGACGATTTGAATATAAATACGCTGTTGCTGCAGGGGTGATTAATAGTGCCACAATCATAACTGTCCCGACACTTTGCATCGCGGTAATTGATACAAGCGCCAAGAGGAACATCAATAAGTAGTGGTAAAATTGTACGTTCATCCCTGTAGATTGAGCAAAGACTGGATCAAAGCTCGTTACTTGTAATTCTTTAAAATACGCTAAAATAACGACGACTACAATCACGCTCACCACCAATGTAATGAGTAAATCAATATCTTGTACGGCTAAAATATTCCCGAATAAAATATGGAATAAGTCTGTTGAACTCTTCGCCACACTAATCAAAATAATTCCCAATGCCAAAAACGAACTAAAGGTAATCCCGATAGCAGTATCGCCTTTGATAGTACTATTTTGATTCACAAATGCAATAAGGAACGATGCTAATAACCCGAACACCAGGGCTCCAATAAAGAAGTTAATGCCTAAAATAAACGACAACGCTACACCCGGTAATACCGCGTGAGAGATAGCGTCCCCCATTAATGACATCCCTCTTAGAATGATGAAGCATCCTAAAATTCCGGCAACCGCACCAATCACGACTGCTGAAACAAGCGCATTTTGTAGGAAATGGAATTCCATTAACCCTTCAATGAAATTATGCATGTTGCTCACCTCCTTGTGGAATATAGACACTTCCGCCGTATACATCATCTAAGTACTTCTTAATGAATACGTCTTCTGTTTTTCCAGAGGCTACAATCGCGTGTTTGACAAGAATCACATGGTCAAAGTATTCTTTCACCTTCGATAAGTCATGGTTGACCATTAAAATAGTCTTCCCTTCCTCTTTCCATTTACGGAGAATTGTCATAATGACTTTCTCACTAAGCATATCAATCCCTACAAATGGTTCATCAAGGAAAATATATTGTGCTTCTTGAACCATGCAACGCGCTAATAGTACACGTTGGAATTGACCGCCAGAAAGAGCCCCGATTTGGCGAGATGCTAAATCCGTTAATCCAACTTCTTCAATGGCTGTATCAACTTTTTCCCAATCTTCTTTCGTCAATCGTTGCAATGGTTTCTTTTTAACGGTTCTTCCTAAAGCAACGCACTCACGAATGGTGATTGGAAATGTAAAGTCAATCTGGCTTTTTTGTTCGACATAGGCGATTTTCTGTAATACTTTTTTTGCGGGTTCTCCATCAATCAGAATTTCTCCTGACGATTGAATAAGTCCTAATATTGCTTTTAATAATGTTGATTTACCTGCACCATTGGGCCCAATAATCCCAGTAATGGTTGGTCCTTCAACGGTTGCATTACAATCTTTTAAAACATGTGGTTGCATCGCATACGATACCCCAACATTTTTAATCGTAATCAATGAATTCATCCCCTCACTTTATGTAGATTCTACATTTATTAGGTTACCCTAAAAAAATAATTTCGTCAAGTGTTTTTTTAGGTTTACCAAAAAATTTTCAGAAAATTTTTGAAAGCTAGATATTAACATATTTGTTAATTAACATATATGTTAATTTTCACTCCTTTTGAAGACAAAAAAAGACGCCTTCCGTTACCCGCAAGACGCCTTGTCTATTTCTTTATTTTGTTAATAACGCTGCAGCTGCTTCATCACAAATAACAGTTACTTTGGGATGTTTTTGTAGGATACTTGCTGGAACTTCCTCTGTGATTGGTCCTTCCACTAATCCTTTAATCGCATGGATTTTCTTAGGTCCGAATGCAATTAACACGATTTCTTTAGCATCCATAATCGATTGTAATCCCATTGAATAAGCGTAGCGTGGCACATCTTCTTCTTTTTCGAAGAAACGTTTGTTCGCTTCAATGGTTGATTCTGTTAAATGAACCTTATGTGTGCGTTGTGTGAACGGTGTACCTGGTTCGTTGAATCCGATATGCGCGTTACTTCCAATTCCTAATAATTGTAGGTCAACCGGATTTTCTTGAAGAATGCGTTCATAGCGAACAACTTCTGCATCGACATCTTCGGCCAATCCGTCTGGTAAATAGCTATGTTTAAATGGTTTTGCATCGAATAATTGCTCTTTCATGAAATAATGATAGCTATGTTCATCCGTTGGTGCCAATCCAACATATTCGTCTAAGTTCACTGAGATACGATCTGAGAAATCTAAATCGCTATTTCTAAGTAATTCATATAACCCAATTGGACTTGAGCCTGTCGCTAGTCCAAACACTTTCGCTCCTTCGCTGTGTGCGCGTTTAAAAATCTCAAAAGCGGCTAATGCCCCTTCTTCTTGAGTTTTTACAACAATAACTTCCATTAATAATACCTCCCTGTATCCCCTTTCAAAAAAGGGTTCTAAAGACATGAATAAATGCTCCAACTTTATTGTAACAAAAATTCAGAGGTCTTTAAATAGCTAAATTCATTTTAGTTCATAAAATCTTCGTCGTACATCACCCATTGTTCGTAATGCTTCGCCTCGAATGCCTGTGTTGGTCGTGCAGCCTCGATTACAAGTGGAGACGCATTTTCAACGCTCACTTCTTCTAGTGGAACCCACACAATTCCCTTCGAATCGTTCTTCTCTTTGCTCGTCACGAAGTCCTCTACCGTTTGAGCGTTCTTTTCTTCAATATCGATGGTAAACAACACGAACTCATGATGAACGCGCGCAATTTCTGGAATAGTCACAAATACATCGCGAATCGTATTTTGGTGAATGGCAGACACTTGAAATCCAGTCTCCTCTAACATTTCTCGTCGCAATGTTTCTACCAGACTCTCGCCTTCTTCCGGCGTTCCTCCCGGCAAATCAAATCTCCCGCGGTATGGTCCACGCGTCTTGCGTATGCAAAGGATGCGTCCCTCGCGAACACAAACACCGTACACGCCAAAATGGTTCATTTCTTTCATTGTCTTCCTCCACGAAAATAGAGGTGGCACGCCACCTCTATATCTTTTTTCTGAAGCCGTTAATGTGACTTCCTTTGTTGGGATTCTACTCCATGTTTTACGGCTAATCGGATGATCCAGTAGAACAAATATAGAGCAACTCCCATCAGTGCAAACGTCCCCAGAAACATTGGTAATACTGAGTCCATAAAGACCACCTCCAATGAAATTGAAAACTATTAACCGACTATTGTTACCTTCATTATAGCACTCCTAATTTGAAATTCAATAGATGGTTTGCTTGGAATAACAAAAAAGCCATCCCCACCAGTTGCCTGATAGGAACAGCCTTCGAATCTTTATTTCCAGAAATCATCGTAGATTGTAATTGGTAAGTGACGTTTATGTTCTGTCTTTTGATACCAATTTTCAATCGTCTCTGCAGCTTTTTCGTTGATGTCTTTTCCTTCGAGATAATCATCAATCTCTTCGTAAGTAACCCCAAGCGCTACTTCGTCTGGAAGCGATGGACGATCTTCTTCTAAGTCTGCCGTTGGAGCTTTCAAGTATAAATGGTCAGGAGCACCTAGTACTTGTAACATCGCACGGCCTTGACGTTTATTGAGACGCCATAACGGAATGATATCCGCAGCACCATCCCCAAATTTCGTATAGAAACCAGTCACCGATTCTGCCGCATGGTCTGTTCCGATAACGGCACAGCCCGTTTGGCCAGCAATGGCATATTGAGCCACCATACGTTCACGCGCCTTGATATTTCCTTTATTGAAGTCTGAAATTTCCATTCCTAAGGCTTCAATACTGCGTTCAGACGCATCTACTGCATCCTTCACGTTCACGCGAAGTACATCCGTTGCTTTCATAAAGGCAATTGCATCCATGGCATCTTGTTCATCTGCTTGCACCCCATAAGGAAGGCGCACGGCATAAAAACGATACACTTTTTGGTCTTGTTCTTCGTTTAATTCATCAATTGCCATTTGCGCCAATTTCCCAGCAAGCGTTGAATCTTGTCCGCCGCTAATCCCAAGGACATACCCATTCAAGAAGGGATGTTTCACAAGATACGCTTTTAGGAAATCGACGGTTTTACGAATCTCTTCTTCCGGATTGATCGTTGGTTTGACACGAAGCGTTTCGATAATTTTTTGTTGTAATGGTCTCATAACGTTCCTCTTACTTTGCGTTTTCTTTGGCCAACTGTTCTGATTTAAGACGCACTTCTTCTCTGATTTCCGCAATACTTGCCAATTTTTGGTCGTATGTCTTTTGAGAGAGATCGACTGGATATTGCTCTGGGTTCAAGATACGTTTGTATTCGTCCCATAGCGCTTCGATTTGCTCGTTTTTGTACGCTTTAATCTCTTGAAGTTTTGGCAATTCATACACTAATTTTCCGTTATTGAAAATCGGTTGTAAAATTGGACGCGCAGTAAAGTCTGTCACTGTTTTATTGATATAAGTGTAGACTGGATGGAACATAAAGAGTTCGTCTAATTGATCTGGACGTTCATCCCATAGCGCAATGTAGTCCCCTTCAGACTTGCCATCTGAGTTACGCGTAATACGCCATACTTGTTTTTTACCAGGTGTCGATACTTTTTCCGCATTGTTTGAAATCTTCATTGTATCCACCATTACGCCGTTTTCGTCTTCGATACTTACAAGCTTGTATACACAGCCAAGCGCTGGTTGGTCATACGCTGTAATTAAACGAGTACCGATTCCCCAAACGTCAATTTTAGCACCTTGCATCTTCAAGTTAAGGATTGTTTTTTCATCTAGGTCACTTGACGCGTAAATTTTCGCTTTTGTAAATCCAGCTTCGTCTAATTGTTGACGAACTTTTTTCGACATATACGCCATGTCACCACTGTCGATACGAACGCCTAAGAAATTAATCTTGTCGCCGAATTCTTTAGCTACACGGATGGCATTTGGAACACCAGATTTCAAGATATCATACGTATCCACTAAGAACACGCAGTCACGGTGACTCTTGGCATACGCTTTAAACGCTTCGTAGTCATCACGGTACGCTTGTACTAATGAGTGAGCATGTGTTCCAGAAACTGGAATGCCAAACATCTTGCCGGCACGAACGTTACTTGTCGCATCACATCCACCGATGTACGCTGCACGTGTTCCCCAAATTGCCGCATCTAATTCTTGCGCACGACGAGTCCCGAATTCAAGCACTGGATCATCTCCAGAAACCATGCGCACACGGCTCGCTTTTGTTGCGATAAGTGTTTGGAAGTTAACGATATTTAATAACGCTGTTTCGATTAATTGGCACTCAGCAAGCGTTCCTTCTACTTGCACGAGTGGTTCGTTTGCGAAAACGAGTTCCCCTTCTACTGCAGAGCGGATGTTTCCTTTAAATTCGAAGTTTTCTAAGTATGTTAAGAATTCTTCTGGATAATGTCCAAGTCCGCGTAAGTATTCAATATCTGTTTTTGAGAAACGTAATTGTTCAATGTAACGAACGATGCGTTCTAGTCCTGCAAAAATCGCATATCCATTTTCAAAAGGTAACTTTCTGAAATACGCTTCGAAAATTGCTTTTTTCTCAGATACGCCTGTTTCCCAGTAGGTTTTCATCATATTAATTTGGTATAGGTCTGTATGTAGCGTTAAACTATCATCATTGTAAATTGAGCTCATCTGTCGATACCCCTTTTTTATTGTAGTTACCTCTTTATTTTACAACAGTTCTTGGGTAATGTACATGGTTGGCGACTTGAGGGCTGTCAAAACGCAAAAAAGGACAAGCCTTTTCAGCTTGCCCTATAAATGATTCGTCTATTAAACGTCTAAGAATCCTTCATGCGGAGTCATGTTAAAGTATTCCGCAATTTCTTGTAATTGTACATCTGTAATTTCTTGTAGGATTTTTCCGCCTTGAGCCCCTACTTGAGAGTAAATCATCGCAGCTTTCTCAATTACTTCGATTAAACCATATGTTTCATCCAAAGTATCGCCTGCCGCAAATAATCCATGATGTGGCCAAATCACAGCTCTAAACTCAGCCATTTTCGCAGCCGTAGCTTCCCCAATGGCGTTTGTTCCAGGTGTCATATAAGGAATCACACCAATCCCTTCTGAGAATACCACAATCGATTCAGCTTGCATTTTCCAAAGAAGTCTTGATAAATGACGTTCATCTAATGGTTGTGTGAAGCTTAAGGCGATAAGGTTTGTTGGGTGGCAATGGAAGACCACTTTATGATTTGGATTCACTTTGAGTCGTTCGATGTGGCTCATTAAGTGGCTCGCGAATTCTGAGGTTGGTTTCCCACCATCTTCGAATCCCCATAATAATTCTGCTTTTTGTCCGTCTTCTGAAATACGAACCAAGCCTAAATCAAGAAGCGGTTGGTTGGTCACGTTTCTGAAGTAACGGCCTGTACCGGTTACTAAGTAATAGTAGCCCGCAAGTGTGGAAGCATCGAACCCTAAGTCAAGGACGCGTTTCACTTCCTTCACATCTTCATACACTTCTACTTCACTAGCTTCTAAACGTACGGATACGTTCCCGCCATTACGTTCATCCCAGTAACGCAAGTACGATTCTTTTGTTAGTTCACATAATTTTTTTACCGCTGGTGATTCAATAAATCTTGTCATTTCTCAGTTCTCCCTTAATTTCTTTTTGATAACACTTGTTCTTCGTATGCTTTGACTTCATTATACCATGCAAGTCCGACTGGAACACCATTAATTTCGCAGAAATAATTCCAAACATCGGCATATGGGAAGTCTTTTAACTCTTCTGTTACAACTAAACGTTTTGTTAAATCTTGTTCGAGTTCAATTGCTCTTAAGTCTTCTGTAGGTTCTAATAAAGCTTTCAATAACGCTTTTTGCGTATTTCGCATCCCAACAACCCATGCAGCGATACGGTTAATCGTCGCATCGAAGAAATCTAATCCGATAACTGCTTTATCGAGTAAATCATTACGAACGATTTCTTTTGCAATTTCTTGAAGCTCGTCATCCATAATGACTACATGATCACTATCCCAACGAACGGGTCTTGAAACATGAAGCATCACACCTTTACTAAATAATGCAAGTGAAGATAATTTATTAGAGATCGTTTCTGTTGGATGGAAATGTCCAGCATCTAATAAAATCATCTTTCCACGTGTGAGACCGTATCCCATATAGAATTCGTGAGAGCCGACTGTGTAGGCTTCGGCACCAATACCGAATAATTTACTTTCTACGGCATCTTTGTTATAACGTTCGTCAATATCTTCACTGAAAATTTCATCCAGTGATTCCATCAACCGTTTGCGTGGTGCTAAACGATCCACTGGGTTATCTTTGAATCCATCTGGAACCCAAAAGTTTGTGTAGCAAGTTTCTCCAAGTTCTTTACCGAAATATTCTGCGACACGACGTGAACGTTTACCGTGTTCAATCCAAAAAGCACGCACTTCTGGATCTGAGCTAGCTAGCGTAAATCCATCTTTCATCATCGGATGTGAGAAGAAGGTTGGGTTGAAGTCTAAGCCTACTTGATGTTCTTTGGCCCAATCCACCCATTTTTGGAAATGACGTGGCTCGATTTCGTCTAAGTCTACTTTTTCATCTGTATCAAGGTAAATCGCATGCAAGTTTAATTTATGCTTCCCTGGAATTAATGAGTAAGCTTTCTCGATATCTTGACGTAATTCCTCTGGAGTTCTTGCAGCACCAGGATAGTTCCCAGTTGATAAGATTCCTCCTGTTAATTCTCCGTCCGCATTCCAAAATCCGTGAACGTCATCTCCTTGCCAGCAATGCATCGAGATTTTAACTTCTTGTAATTTTTTGAGTACGGCATCTGTGTCAACGCCAATTGCGGCGTATCTCTTTTTCGCAACTTCATAGGCTTGTTTTACTGCTGATTCAACCATTATATTTCCCTCTTTCTGTTTGTTGTTTCCATTGTTGTAATAATTGTTTGTTGTCAATTTTCTCTGGTTCGAATGTGTTTAATTCGATTTGTTCTCTTAAAAATTGGCGCGCATGTTGTAAGGATTCGAGTTTCCCATCTGCAATCATTTGCACGAGTAGATTTCCAAGAGCCGTTGCTTCCCCTGGACCTGCCACCACTGTTTTTCCTGTAACAGTTGCTGTCAATTGATTGAGAAGAGATGCATTGGATCCTCCACCCACAATATGAATTGCGTCAAAGGAATGTCCCACGAGTCGTTCCAAATGTTCTAATTCGTAGGCATACAGTAGCGCAAGATTTGAGTACACACACATAGTGAGCTCACCAACAGTCTCTGGCACTTTCTGATGGGTTTCCATGCAATACGCTTGAATTTCTTCAATCATGTTTTTTGGATTCGTAAATCGCTCGTCATTCAGATCGACAAATTGTTCAAATGGGGCGACTTCTTTTGCCGCTTCTGCCATTTCCTGATACGAGTATTGATAGTCCAACATGCGGGCAATTTCTTGAATGCTCCACATACCCGTGATGTTTTTTAAGAAGCGAATCGTTTCGTACGCTCCCCATTCATTCGTATAATTCTGTTTCTGCGTTTCTGCAGTAATAAGCACTTCTTTAAGCTCCGTTCCAATTAATGACCACGTCCCACTTGAGATGTAGGCAAAATGTTCATCGGTAGCTGGAACCCCAACAACCGCTGATGCCGTATCATGCGTAGCAACTGCATACACATGAGTCACTGGCAAATTGTAGGCGGTTCTTAATTCTTCGGTCACTTCTCCGATATACGTTCCAGCAGCTACCAACTCTGGCAATTGATGAGGTGCTACTCCAGCAATCTCAAGTAGCTCTACATCATAAGTTTTGTGATGTGGATTTAATAATTGAGTTGTTGAAGCGTTCGTCTCTTCGGCAACCATCACACCTGTTAACTGATATGCTAGGTAATCGGGAATGAGTAAGCTTTTCTCGGCGTTTCGTAGTACCTCATTTTCTTCTGAAGCGTATTGGAATACCGTATTGAACGGAAGAAATTGAATTCCTGTTTTGGAATAAATGTCTTCTTTTGAAATTTTTGCAAAGACATTTTCCACACCCTTTTGTGTGCGAGAATCTCTATATGCAATCGGATGTCCTAATTTTTCTCCATCCTTTACTAGAACATAATCGACAGCCCAAGTATCGATTCCAAGAGTGCATTCTTCAACGCCACGCTCTTTTACTTTTGCTAAACCGATCAAAATGTTTTCAAACAACTCATCGATATTCCATCGGTCGTGTCCATCTACTTGATGGAAGCCGTTTTTAAAACGATGAACTTCATTCACTTCGAAACGATTGTCTTCGAATTCTGCAACAATAACACGTCCACTCGAAGCGCCAATATCTACTGCTACATGCACACTCATAACTTCACTCCTTTACGGTTCTCTCAAATTCATTTAACTATGTTTTGACTTATGCTACAATAACAACAAGTTATACAATTCGTATCAAATATACAGGAGAAGAAAATGCTTTCAATTACAGATTATTTAACCAAAGAAACAGACATTGAAACACAGCAAAAAGAGACTGGAAAACATATTCCCGATTATGACAGTCAAAACGCTGGGCTTCCTCGTCTGACAAACGATTTGTTTCTAGCCAATCGCTCGATTTATATTAGCAAACACAACCGTTACGCTCCGTATCCAAAACACACTCACCAATTTTTGGAACTAAACTATGTACTACAGGGTCAATGCCAACAAATTATTAACGATACACCCTATACGTTTTACGAGGGAGACATCCTGTTGATGGATGCTGGGAGCGCGCATGCAATTGAAGCACTTGGCGAAGACGATTTGTTAATTAATATCGTGTTTAAAGATACTCAAATCTCCTTAAAGAACTTGGAAGAATTGCAGGGACAAAATAGTATTCTGTATCAATTTCTCTTAAAGAGTCATACGCATATTCAATCTGCAGAAAATTTTATCGTTCTTCGATCAGACAAGACGAATCAATCGAAGAACTTAATCGAATTAATGCTAAATGAATACTTTGAACCAAAACCATTTTCTAACCAAATCTTGGAGCATTACTTAAGTATTCTCCTATTCGAGCTTGCCCGTTCACTGCCAACGCTTGGAGAGACGGTTCGTGATGCGAATGACCCATATGTGCAAATCCTTGAATTAATCGACCAAGAATACTCAACGCTGACTCTTGCACAGGCCGCTAAGCATTTGAACTTTAACAAAAACTACCTCAGCAATCTGATTAAAGAAAAAGGAAATGCTACCTTTACCGAACTGCTCAATCAGAAGAAATTGATGATGGCTCAATTGCTCTTAAAATCAACCAACTTCTCGATTGAAAAAATCTGCCAAACGGTAGGATATTCCAACAAAACTTACTTCTATAAACAATTCCAAGAGAAGTTTGGAAAACTCCCCTCACAAGTACGAAACACAAAAGAGCTGTCCTAACAGAACAGCTCTTTCACTTTATATTTTTTCTTTTACAAAATTATTCCATGCTTCTTGAAGTAGCGTAACAGTTAACTCTTTTGTACTTTCAACTCTTTTAAAAGCTTGAGAGAGAGTTTCATCTCCTACTCCTACTGAACAACTTCCTGCACTATTAATAGCTTCTATACCCGCAATCGAATCTTCAACACCCACACAGTCTTTAGGCGTTAAACCTAATTGTGCGGATGCAACTTCAAAAATTTCAGGATTTGGCTTGCCTTTAGTTACTTTTCCTGGGTCTACAATAGTATCAAAAGAATTAAACAGTCCGATTTTTTTAAGTATAAAAGGCCCATTATGGCTTGCTGACGCCAGTGCTATTTTGACGCCTTTTTGCTTCAAGTCATTTATTAATTCTTTAATTCCTGGCAAAATATCCTTATCGGTAAGTTTTTCTAGTGACTCAATGTAGCATTTGTTTTTCTTATTCGCTAAATCTTGAAATTGTTCTTCATCTACCGATAGATTTAATTCCTCCAGAATAATTTTTAATGAATCCTCTCTACTGACACCTTTCGTTCGTTCTTCGATACTTTTAGGTAATTTAAGACCAAATTCATCCTTAACTAGTTGACTCCATGCTGTAAAATGATATGTTGCAGTATCTGTTACAATACCATCTAAATCAAATAGTACACCTTTCATTATGCCATCACATCTTTCATTTTATTATGACCCGGTTTAAGATAAATCTTTTCACCATTTGAAAATACATATTCAGCCGATGTGCGTCCTGGTAAAATTACATCCACAGTCACATCATTTCCGCTAATTGTCCATGAAACTGATAAATTACCATTAGCGGTTTGAAGAGCACCTTCCACCCATTCTAAGTGATTCGTAAAGTTCGGTTGAATCACATAAGTCTCCGATTCATCTAACACGTTAGGCAATTGAATTCCAAGAAGTTTTTCAACTATAAAATCTTCAACCGCGCCATATGCGTAATGGTTTAAACTATTCATATCAGTACCACTAATTTCCCCATTAGGAAGAATAGAATCCCAGCGTTCCCAAGTGGTTGTAGCACCCATTTCAACTTCAAATAACCAACTTGGTGTTTCTTTCTTGAACAAGAGATTCATCGCTTCTTCGTGCAATCCAGAATCTAATAATGCATGTGGTAAATCCCCTGTTCCTGCAAACCCTGTTGTTAAATAACCTTTATTTTCAGCCATTTTTTCTTGGAGTCGATTTTTTAGTTTTTCTCGTGCAATCTCACTTGGATATAATCCATGACGAAGTAAAACTGCTAATCCTGTTTGGGTATCAATTGCGGTCGGAATTGTAACTCCACCATATTTTTGCGCCATAGATTGACGAATGTTTTCAACCTCTGATTGCAATGTCACAGGATTCACATTTAACTCATCTCCAATGAAGTAAGTATTAATTATTTTTTGGCGAACTTCTTTAGCTAAATTTTGATAAAACTCAAATCGATTATCGCTTAAAACAGATAACATTTTCGCAGTATAATCAGCTGAAATATAATAATACGTTGAGGCAATTAACGCGGAATCTGTTGCACCAAATACAGACCCTTTGATCCCTGTGTCTAATGCCAACCAATCTCCTAGTTGCCATCCGAAATCCCACAGTCTATTTCCTCCACGAGCTTCATCTTGTTTATAAATCCAATCCACCCAGTCTGTCATTAACTCAATATACTGTTTGAGTAATCCTTTATCTCTAAAATGACGATAGAGTGTATAAGGGATAAATGTCGCTGCATCTCCCCAAACAGCAGCACCAGCATTCGTTAAAAATGGATTTTGAGCATCATTCACCTTTGGAACTGGGGCAAAGAATGGTGTAGCCCCATCTAATAACCCTTGTTCTAATTTCAAGTTTTCCATAAAGTGCGCTAAGAACGCTCTAGTTTCCATATTGTAACAAGCCGTATTAGCAAAGATTGCAATATCTCCTGTCCATCCCATTCTTTCATCGCGTTGTGGACAGTCAGTTGGAATACTTAGAAAATTATCTTTTTGACTCCAGCGAATATTGCTTACCAATTGATTTAACGAGCTGCTAGATGATTTAAAGGTAAAAGTTTCATCCATCTTACTTTGCAACGACTGTGCTACCACTAAAGCCGCTTCTTCTTGAGTTAACCCCTCTACTTTCACATATCGGAACCCGAAAAAGGTGAAATGAGGACGAACTTTTATTCCTTTAGATACATTATTAATTACAAATTCCTGTTTCGCTGTTCTAAGGTTTTCAGTATAAAAAGCCCCATTTTGTAATAATTCGCCGAATTCGAATCGCACACTCGACTTATCTTCAAGAAACTCTGCAACAATCCAACCTGTAATCTCTTGACCAAAATCTAAAACCATTTGATTTTTAGTATCAAAAAATACACGAGGAGCAAATTCTTCCATAACTTCAACTGGCAAATCTAAACGTGCAGTCAATAAGTTTTTATCTTCATCAATTACTTGCGTTGTCAATAATGTTTCTTCTAAAGAGAAGTCAATGATTTCTCCATCATAAATAGAGTTGTCTTGAATATGATTTGTTTTTACAATCCATGTTTCATCAGTAACAAATTGATCAATCGTTCCATCCGTATATTCAACATGTAACTCCGCAATCAATTGTTGTTTATCTCCATAAATATTTTCGAAACCACCTTCGAATACGAAACGGCCACGATACCAACCGTTCCCTACAATAAACGAAAGCTCAGAATCTGCCTTTAATGAAGTAGTCACATCATAAGTTTGATATTGTTGTAGTAAATCATAACTATGATAACCTGGTGTTAAATATTCATTTCCTACTTTTTCTCCATTAAGAAAAACTTCATATAAACCGTGCCCTACGGCATATAGACGAGCTTGTTTAATTTCCTTAGTAAAAGATATATTTTTTGAAAAGGTTACACAGTCTCTTGTTTCTTCTCTATATGAAATCCAGTCTGCTTTCCATGGTTCATCCATTTTAGCTGTCTCAAAAGTACTGATTGCAACACAATTACCGTAAGTAACTCTCCAATAATACTTCGTTTTCGGCTTCAAAAATTCAGGCTGCAGAGAAATTGTATTGAAACTACTCTTCGTTGAACCCCTCCATAGTAACTCTTTAAAGTCCTCTTCTTTAGAGATTTCCACTCTACATTCTTCAGTTTTGTCAAGTTGCCCCTCTAATTTCCAGGAGAATGTCAGATAATCGAAACGATAGCCTAATGGCGTATCAACACCATTTACTTTTAAATGACTAATTTTCATTTTTTAACTCCTCCAATAAGATGTTTTCACAAAATGGATTTACTGGACTAATACCTTTAAACGAACTTTCTCCAGTTAATTTTTTTACGGTCATTTCAATAAAATGATCGTAGTTACAATATGCATTAATCACTGTTTCCACCATTGGTAAATCATATAGATGATATGGATTTCCGAAACTAATCAAAGCTGTTGGGACTTCTTTGACAAACCATGGCATATTATTGCCTAGTCCGAATAAGGTATGCCAATGAATTCGAGCTACTGTTTGATTACTAGCATTTTGCACATTAGCTACATATAATACCGCATCATACTCTTTTGAAAATGATTCGACAGTTCCTAAATCAAAGAAATTGGTCTCAGGTTCATAAATCGTGACTTCAAAATCTCTTGCTTCTAATTCGGCTTTTACCTTTTCAACTACTCTTGTGTTTGAATCAAATGTCCCTAACACCTGCAACAGAATTCTTTTATTTTTATTTGATGTCAGAGGAAGCATCTTTTGAGTATCTTTTACTAAAGTAATCGATTTATCCGCTAAATCATACTGTTCCTTTTTATAATCCTCAAATGTTGCTGTTCCATGATTAATTGATTTATGTAAGCCCAATGATGCCTTTGTAGCCAAAATACGAGTGACCGCTTCATTCAATCTTTCCTTCGTTAAGATCCCTTTTGCTAGCCCTTCTTTCATATATTGGACATCTTCTTCTAAAACACGATTAAACAATAACATGTCACAACCTGCTTGGATGGTGAATGGAACAGCTTCACTTCTCTTCATGGCTGCACAAAAACCAACCATCGGAGTCGCATCTGTAATAGTAAGTCCATTAAATTCAAGTTCTTTTCTCAATAAATCTTGAAGTAATTTTGGACTTAAAGTCGCTGGCATTGTGTCTCCTGCATATGCGGGGAAGGCAATATGACCTATCATAACTGCCTTTGATCCACAATCAATTAACTCTTTATAAACTCTACCAAAAGTTTTACGCCAATTTGTTACAGATAAAGAATTAACGGAAGTCAATAAATGCTGATCCCTCTCATCAACCCCATCACCTGGGAAATGTTTAATAGATGTCATCATCCCATTATCATGAAAAGCTTGTATATACTGCTTAGCGTTTCTTATTACTCTTTCCACATCACTTCCATAGGTACGAACATTTGTAATTGGATTTCTAAAATTTAAATCCAAATCAACTACTGGTGAAAAGCCCCAGTTAACTCCGACTGTTTTTCCTTCTTTTGCAGCGATTTCTCCAAGAGTATAAGCGTCACTTGAACAATTAGTCGCTGCAACAGCCATCTGATTTCCATAAGCGGTACCTTGTGTTGCTGCACCATTCCCACCATCTTCTAGATTTGCGGCTGTTAACAGTGGGATCTTACTATTTTTTTGCATATACTCATAGGCTTGCTGAACCTCTTGTGCATCTCCAGGTCTATAAAATAAGCCACCTATTCCTAATTCAATAAGTTTATCTAAATAGCCTTTTTCGCTTGAATATCCAATCGGTAGAAACAACTGCCCGATTTTTTCATCATCTGTTAAGCTCTCTACTGTTTTATTAACCCATTCCACATCAGTATCATTTAAATAAAATGGTTTTTCTTTTAAATTCATTTTCTTATCTCCTTATAACAGAATTAGGGAGAATGCAGATGGCATCTCCCCATAAATTTTATTGTTCTGATAATCCTTGAGAACGTTCTTGAAGATTTTTTACAATCTCTGGTAATTTTTTGTCTAAATCATAGAAGAACATCAACACGATTGAAATCACACCTAATAAAATCGGAATATAAGCAAATAGTGCTTTGATTGCAAAAATCGTACCTGGTGTTTGAGCAGCAGCTCCAGCAACATACCCTCCAATTGACATTACAATACCAATCAATAATCCGCCTAGCCCTGAACCAACTTTTTCACCGAAAGTCCCAGCAGAGAAAATTAAACCATCTGAACGGATTCCTGTTTTCCATTCTCCGTAGTCTGCCACATCTCCAAGCATCGCATAACTTGCCACTGCTGTAGGAGCTATACCTAGACCACGTACAATTAAACCAACTTTGATAAGATCGTAGTTTTCTGGGAATAACGCTAAGATAACTGTTCCTAAAACAACAATTGCATTTCCTAAAATCATTGCATTTCGTTTTGACATTTTTGCCATAATGATTGGTGTGAAGAATGAACCTACAATAATTGGTGCAAATGATAGCATACCTATAACCGCAACTTTTTCAACATCTCCTAAGATGTACTGTGCATAGTAAATATTAATTCCACCAAGACCAGAACTAATAAAACCGATTAACATTGTAGAAATCATAATTACCCAATATTTGTTCTTGAATAACGCTTTTACATTATCCATAACTGGTACTTTTTCAACTTGCTCTGCTACATATGCTTCATCCGTTTCTAAAACACGTTCTTTTGAATTCTTGTACAAGATTGTTAATAACACTACAGATACAAGTGCAAAAACAGCAGCCATTTTAGTCCAAGAAGATGCTTCTGTCACTTCACCAAACATGCCAACTACTTTTAATACAATTCCATTTACTAAGAAAGCCCCTAAGAATCCAAAAATTGTTCTTGATGTTGACAAGAAACCACGTTCTTTTGAATCAGAAGTTGTTGTTCCTAACATTGTGTTATAAGGGACCATTGTCATTGTATAAACCCCAGCTAAAGAAATAACGTAAGTAGCAAATGCATAGAATGCTTTCATTTCTTGAGGTAAAAATGATGGCGATGTAAATAATAGAATTAATGCTAATGCATATGGAATAATCATTCGTTTAATCCAAGGACGAGCTTTCCCTTTCACCGTAGATGTTCGGTCAACAATAACCCCCATTAAGATATCTGTAATCCCGTCAAATACACGTGCGAATAATAGAATAGAACCAACTACAGAAATTGTTAAACCTACAACATCTGTATAAAAATATGTAATAAATCCATTCGCAGTTGTAATCATCAGATTAGCTGCTAAATTCCCAAATCCATATGTTATTTTTTCTCCAATAGGTACGCTTGATACATTATTATTGTCTGTCATAATTTATCTTTCCCTTCTTAAATATATTAAAGCGTTTTACAAAAATTATATTACTGTGGTATTTATCTTTTCACAATGCATTAAAAACAGGTTATAATGAACTATCCACAGATATCAAAGGAGTTAATTATGAATCTTGAAGAATTAGATATTTATTTACGTCATATAAACACATTTGAAATAAAGCAAAGAGAAACAGGCATTTCAGTCAACGATATTTCTAGCGCAAATAAAAATATAAATACGTACATTGATTCAAAATTTAATATATTTCGTTTTCCAAAATCTTTATTTTTTAGCAAGGGAGAAAATATTTACATAAACAAGCACAATCGATTTGCTCCTATGATTGAGCATCTTCATGATTTTATTGAAATGACCTACATTTATTCTGGTACTTGTACTCAAACAATTAACGGAAAAACAGTACAACTTACTAAAGGAAGTTTATGTGTATTAGATAGAGATGTCCCTCATTCTATTGATGCTTTAGGAGAAGATGACATAATGATTAACATTTTGATTAATGAAGAAACATTTTCTTCTCTATTTCTTTTTAGAAACCAAAACCTCACTAGTCTGGAAGCAAACATTCTTGCAGATGTTTTTAACAAGCAAACTGATCATGACAGATATGTCATTTTTGATACAACTCAGAGTATTGCTATCCATTCATTAATTCAATTATTATTGACAGAGTACTGGTCTTATCAACGTCAGGGATCCGAATTCCTTTCTCACTATATTCATTTAATCATGTTGGAGCTTGTTAGAATTTACAGCATAAACGCTACAAAGAATTATCATTCCTCTAAAATTAAGATTCATGAAATCCTTGCTTTTATCGATAATAACTTTAGAAACTTAAAATTAGAGACTCTAGCTAGACATTTTGGGTATAATCCGACCTATTTAAGTAATACTCTCAAAAAAAGTACTGGAAAAAATTTCCAGGAAATTCTATTGGAAAGACGACTAATGCAAGCAGCTGATTTATTAAAATCTACAGACTTCACTATGGATACCATTGCTTTCGAATCCGGCTTTCCTTCAACAAGTTATTTCTTCCGACAATTTAAGAAACACTATAATTGCACTCCTAAAGTTTATAGAAAAGAGAACTAATTTATAATAAGAAAAGCAATGCTCTAATGAGCATTGCTTTCCTTATTTCTTCAACTCTTCAATTAATTCCTGAATATCGATTCTGGCTTCTTTAATCGGAAGACCTACATAAACATGATTCATTTTTTCGCGTTCAATATATCGATGTTCGATTTCTTCTTTAAGAAGTTTTTCATGTAACAATCGATTGTCCGGATAAAGGATATCATGCGTCCCAATATAAACACTAATTCTTCCTAGTCCAGACAAGTCTCCAAACAGCGGACTCACTAGTGGTTGTTTCAAATCTTCTCCCGCCCAGAACTTTGCCACTTCATGAATTCCACTCTGTTTAAGGATTGGGTCAAATGGTTCATACAAGGCGATTTCAGGATTATCCGTTGCAATATCCACCCAAGGAGAAAACAGAACGAGTTCCTTTGGCTGTGGTAACGCAAGTTCTTTTAAGTAAATCGCAAATCCTAATGAGAGTCCTCCTCCTGCAGAATCCCCCATTACAATAATAGAATTCGGATCTGTATTTTCTTCTAAAAGTCCGCAATATACCTTTTCTAACTTTTCATATGTCTCACGGTATTGATGCTTTGGAGCCTTTGGATAAATCGGGAATACCACTTTTGCATCTATCGCCTGCGCTATTTTATGCACCATGTTAAAATGCATCATCGACGGTTGCAGAACATATGCTCCACCATGTAAAAATAGAATTACTTTTTGGTTAGCGTCTTTCTTGTCATTCCACACAAACACTTGCATGCCATCTACATCTTTTTCTTGGACATCTACTTTAATATATTTCTTTGGGTTTGCAATAGGTTCGTCATTCTCCTCAGCCCATTTATTAAATTCTTGTTCGAATTTGGCCGGTTCATCTTTTGAGTAAGTCAACGGTTTTACAAACAGAAAGAGTAATCGTTCCATCAGATAGCTTGAAAAAGAACGCTCTTCCACTTTTCTTACATAAACCATTCCGCAGCAAACAACTAGTGCTACTATGATTATTGAGATAAAAAATCCACTCATCTTCGTTCCTTCTTTCATACAAAAAAGGAGCTAAAATGCTCCTTTTTCATTATAACTTTACTGATTAATATAAGCTAGCAGACCCTCAAAAAAAATCTTTTTCAGGTAATTATCTACTTTATTCAAATTTTGCTTTATTCGCTTCGTTTGCTGGCTTCATATCGATTTGTAGAAGGTTCACTAAATTCTTATCATCGATGGTTGCATTGCCTTTGTCATCCACCTTAATCGCTAAATAGTGATTGTTTCTATCGTAATAATCCATTCCTTCTAAGTTGACATAGCCATCTCCTCTAAACCAAACGGCAGCTAAGCGGTAAATAAATTTATACAAGAGCGCTTTTGTAAAGTCTGTTTGTCCTACTTTTTGTACTTCTTCAACCAGTCCATCGAAGAAGGCTTTGTTATTTGTTTGATAACTTGCTTGCACTTCATATTGGTATAAGTCAACACGTGGCGCTTTTAATTTCAAGTACACAGTATCGCCTTCAACTTTGTAATCTTCAAGCGTATAAGCTGCCGCTCTTCCTAAGGCATTCGTATTTACCTTTAAGTACATTGGAGCATAGACTTTAACGGGATACTTCACTCCTTGATACTCCACTTCCCCGTCATTAGTAAATGTTGGGCGTGCTTCCTTCAAGAAGTTCACCATGTAATCATTCCAAATACGTGTAAAGAATTCTTCTTGGCTTGAAGTCCCTGTTGCTTTTAGAAGCACGTCAAAGTTTTCTTGGTTGACAAATACCGCATCAACAAGTTTTAACGCTTCTTGAACTTTTGTATCAGTGATACTCTTTTTCTTCTCATTCAAGGCCTCGACTGCTTTTTTCACACCCTCCAAGTTCATCGTAACTGTTTTTCCGCTATTTGATTCAACATATGTTTGTTCGTATTTCGTCATTGGTGCGACCTTTGCATTCCAGTCAAATGAAGCTGCTGGATTTTTGCTATCTTTCGATTTTTCGACTACTGCTTGCGTGGTCGTTGTTGCTTCTGTTGTTTCCTTTGTTGATTCTGATGTCGATTTAGACTGAGAACATCCTGCCACTACTAGTGATAGAACGGCTACACTCCCTGCTAAAAATCGTTTCGTTCCTTTTTTCATAAATGACTCCTCTCATCTCATATAGAGAATGTTTTCACGATTACTTTCATTTATTGTATCATAATTCTTTGAGTTCCAAAACATTTTTTGTACCCCCTTCGCCGATAACAATAAAACCAGCCACCAATTAGGTAGCTGGCTAACATGACATTGTTAACGTGTTGACTTGAATCGGGATTTATTTGCCTCGAATGCTTTATCTGCATGAATTTGTAATAAAGCCACTAAATTATCCATATCTATACTCTTGTTCCCATTATCATCTACTTTAATCGCTACAATATATCTGCTTGAGTCTGAATACTCTTTATCACCCTTTGTACCAAAGGAACCATCTCCTTTAAATTCCAAAGATCCTAAACTATATAAAAATCTCAATAATAAATTTTTACTATAATCTGTTTTCACAATTTTTGCAGACAATTCCTTGAGGGCATCAAAGAAGGCTTGATTATTCGTTTGATGCTTGATTAATAGATTCTCTACTCCTTCATCCTTAATTGGCGCTCTATACTTGATGTACACCGTATCTCCCTCTACACCATAACTTTCTAAGGTATAAGCACCAGCCTGTCCCAGCGAATTCACATCAACTTTTAGCTTCATTGGGCCATAGTCCTTAATTGCATAGGTGATACCCGCATATTCATACGTAGCATCATTAGTAAATTCTGGTCTAGCTGATGTGAGGAACGATACCATAAAATCATTCCAAATCTTCGTATAAAGTTCCTTTTGACTAGATACTCCTGCAGCCTTTAAGACCTCTCCAATATTTCCCTGGTCTATAAATATAGCATCTAGTAATTTCAATGCTTCAAGAACTTTTGGTTCAGTGATTTTACTCTTCGTATCTTGCAGTTCCAAAACTGCATTTGCTAGAGTGTACGATTTTTCTTTTACTCTATTTCCATTAGTATCAATGTATTCTTTTTCAGAATTCTTTAATGGAGCTACTGTTGCTTCCCAGTTAAAGGTTTCAGAAGGCTGCGTACCGTCTGTTTTATAATTGCTGACATCTTGAGCTGCCGCTTGTGTCGTCACTTGAGTGGTCTCTTCTGTTGAAGCTTCAGCAGTTGTCACTTGCGTCGTTTCAGTATCAGTTTTCGTATTAGAGCAACCTGCTGCTACTAGAGATAACAGTGCAACACTGCCTAATAAAAAACGTTTTGTTTCTTTCTTCATCATATTCCCCTCTTTATCTTTCAAGCTTGTGTACTTTATTACTTTTTATAATACAAACGTATTATAACATATTATTTTTTCTTTCACAACATTACTTTAAATAATCAAAAAAGCACTCCCACCATCGTGTACTGACCCCAAAAAGTTAGACAATTAATTTAAGCGAAGGATTTAGTTCTGTATTGTACAGGACTAAGTCCTTTTAATTTTACTTTGATTC
>ERZ781273.243-NODE-243-length-31374-cov-4.677704_pt1 | contig 31374 bp, 23 predicted proteins | sample MGYA00375851_ERZ781273 | MGnify/ENA primary metagenome ERZ781273 (study PRJEB29790, sample SAMN03653692) | human gut metagenome | host: Homo sapiens | place: USA: Dallas, Texas | collected 2013-07-09 | study: EMG produced TPA metagenomics assembly of the Gut... | reverse complement strand
GCCCCCAAGCCCCTTTGAACACAGAATTTCATTCTGTGGCTGCGCGTTCTGCGAACGCTTTTGACCAGGACCAGCTTATCGCTGGCCGTGGTCTTTTTCTTTTTCAACATCCTGTTCTACCTCCATTTTCAGCACCCGATCCACATTGGCCTTTGCCGTTAAAAGCTCCCGCATTTCCTCACGGGAACGACGGTACTCGGCATAGGTCTTTTTCTTTTCTTCCAGCAATTTCGCGTACTCCGTCTGCAACTCTTTGACCTTGGGAAGCTTCTTGACTCCCATCTCATCAAAGGCATTCTTAGCAGCCTGGTGGAGCAGAATTTCTTCCTCATGTTCTTCCCGGAATTTCTTAGAATATCCCGCCTTGCGGTATGCCACATAGACCTCACGGGTCTTGGCATAATTTACGATGTGAGTACGCAGAACCGCAATCTCTGCCATGCGCTTTTCAGCCGCTTTTATCTGCGCCGAAAGTTCATTGTGATGTGCCGTGGCAGCCGCAGCCTTTTCTTCCAAAACCGCATACTCCAGCAGGTTATGCTCTGACAAGTAATTCATGGTCTGTGCCATTTGCTTCAGATTGAAAACTTTAGCCCATCGAGCATAGCCAGCACCTTTTCCGGCCTGCAATTTTGCCTGAATGTCCACCAGCAGATTGACCTTCGGCGGCTCTGCCTGTGCGACCACTTCTTTTCGTGGAGTATGCGCTTTCTTCCCGGAGAGAACTGCCTGTAAATCTTCCAATCCATATCCTTCGCCCAGGCTGTCCAGGTGGGCTGCTTTTTCCCAACCAGGGAGCTTCAGGCGATACGATTTCCCGCGCTTTGATACTTCACAGCCGGACTCTTGCAGCAGCTTCAGCAGTTCCTCAAAATTAGCAGGGCTTTGTGATAATGCGTTGTCAATCGTCACCCGCAGCAGCTCTCGGCGAGAGGGCTTTGCCTGATCGCCCAGCCATTTGTTATAGCTCTTTCCGTGCGGTTTCGGATTCTCTACAATGGACAGTCCATTCTCAATACAGATGGTGTCACTTAGCCGACGAACCGCCTTGGTGCTGCCCCAAAAGTTTCGGAACTTCCGGTCATATTCTAAGCTGACCGATGACCAGATAATGTGATTATGAATGTGCGACTTGTCTATATGAGTGCAGACCACAAAGGCATGATTACCCTTGGTAAAGCGCCTTGCAAATTCTACGCCCAGCCGGTTGGCTTCTTCCGGAGTGATCTCGCCGGGGCGGAAGGACTGGCGCACATGATAGGCAATCACATCATCCGCACCGCGTACTCGTCCGGTAGCGGCAATGTACTGCCGCTTTGCCAGAAGAAACTCTGCATCCGCAGTCCGGCTGTCACAAGCATAGCCGGTAATGAGCCTGCCGTTATCTGTTTTCTTTGGATTGGCCACATAGTCGATGATGTCACTGATCGCCCGACTTTCTGTGCGGCCCTTGCCGACATGAAGCGGCATAATTCTTGTTGTTGCCATAGAAGGAACCTCCTTTCTCATACTCCGAGAAGATATTTTTGATTTTTCATGGAGATTGACATATTTTCTGAAACTGCATATAATAATAGTACAAGGTGGGCGACGGCGTGTGTCTGCCAAAGCGTTGAAGTATAATAGCGTACCGGGATGCCTTGTTATGCAGAGCTTTCAGTAAGGGTTGTGCAGTAACCTCAAACCGGAGTAGGCTACAAAGCCGAAAGAAAATGCTCAAAGCCGCCTTGCAGGGCGGCTTTCTTTATGAATAGAGAGGTTTTATGGATAAATTACAAAAGCGTGCATAGGCATTTGAAAAATTGTTGGAGATACAGTATCGAGTTATTATTGGCCGAAAGGGAAAAACCGTAAAGTTAGTGATTGGCTTTTCCAAATTGGATTTTCATCATCTGATTGGTCTTGGAAAACTAAAAGATTTGCGGATAGCAAAACAAAATCGTGGTTCTGTATTTGATGAAATCATAATCGAAAGCACCACCTATGATACTTTAATGAAAAGCCGTTATCTGCCTCAAATTGAAAATCGGTTTGACCATCATCCAATATGACCGCCTAACCCCGAAAACACAAACATAATTCTCTAAATAATTCAAGGAGGTATGACCCCATAATGCAACCAATTTCTGTTGAAGCGTTTGCCAGTATGGTCATGAAGAATAATAAAGGCTATCGAAAAAAGGAACTGGTAAAAACGCTGAACGAAACACTTACTGCCAAGAAAAACGGTGCAAAATGTATGATCTGTGGCGCGCCGATTTGGGCGGCGGGAAGTGCCATTACTGGTAACAACCTATGCTTTACCTGTACAACAGGCGAAGCAAATGACAGCGACGATTACGAGATAGAGTAACAGGGTGTCGAAAAAAATTCCGACACCCTGTTACTATTATTCATTCTCTGATGGTACATTGTGTTGATCTGCCGTTCTAACTGCCGGACGCTCCACGCAGACTTTACACATTCCTCCATCTAAAAGGTTCGTTCCTATTCATCTGGTACACGCATCAAAAGGCGATAATGTGACCAACTCAATTCAAGACACAGTGTGTCTCGAATTGGAAATGTACGGTAGAATTGTCTCATCTTACGAAGATTTGATTTGTTAAAACCTTTTCTAAACTCAGTAGCCAATTGAGCTGAAAGATAGTCCAACGAATTTTTCCATATCTGGTTGCCATAGGTCAGACCTTCTTTCCGAAAAGAAAACGGCCTGCCGTAGCAGACCGTCTTATATCATTTATCTGTTTTATGTTCTTTTGCTGTTCAAAAACTCAACCAATTCATAGACCATTGTTACCGGGTTACTATCCCGGCAAATTACGGCAATATGGTCTCTGTTTAACCGCTCAACTCGTTCTTTTGCGCGTTGAATGGCCTCTGCCTGATGTCCCTGCAATTCTTCAAAAACATCCTCGCTTTTTCCGTAATTCTCCAGATACCCTTTGTTCTTCAATATTTCGATTACCGCAGCAGAATCCTTCAAATATCCACTCCGCTTTTCAAAATGAAGCAAATACCAATATTCGAATGCCGGATTGGAATATGCGATTTTATACCCATGTTTCTCCGCATACGAAATTGCTGCCTGAAGCTCAGAATCTTTATTATCATCACAGTCAAATACACACCAAAGCTGATCTCCGTCCTTTGGATAATAATTTGCTTGAGAAATCAAAGATTTTGCGTGTTTTACCAAATGTTCAGCTGCCTTGTGCTTTGATGAAATCGGTATAATATCCACCAGGCAATTCCGTGAACGGAAATGTTTGAAATAAAGCGTTTCTGTTTCTTTTCCTTCACAGATGATATAGATGATCGGTTTACGCTTACGCCGGACAGCTTTATTAGGATCGTATTCCTTCCTCATCTTACTCATTCGGCGTCACCTCCGATAAAAGGAATCGCACCAAATCTTCCCTGGAGATAACCCTTACGCACATTTTCCCCTTTTCTTGGTGAGAAAGAAGCAAGGGAGTAAAGCTCTGTTGCACAAGTCCTGTCATCCTTTTCGGCAAACCAGATCTGATCCCTGCGGAAAAAATTCAAGTCGAGCAGCATTGCGTCATGTGTTGTAAAAATCAACTGTGCGCCTTTTGTATTGATGGTCTTATCCTGTACCATTTCAATGAGTCTCCTGGTCAAAAGGGGATGAAGGCTATCTTCAATTTCATCTACAACCAAAAGCGCACCATTCTCAAGTGCCTGCAACCATCCCCCTATTCGGGCAAAAAAGTGTTGTGTACCAACAGACTCCTGCTCCATTAAAAGCTGGAAATATTCTATTGTTCCATCTTCGTTCATAATTCGATGGGTTGTCGTAATGACCGGTATCTTTCCTTGACTATTCTTGATTACAACATCGGTAATTCCGAGATCAGCAAGCAGCAATTCCTTTAAGATACGCGCCTTCCTATCATCACCGCTGGCAATCTGGGCAACCGTTTCTGAGGCAGCCGGTTCTTCATCCAGCAAGAAGGTAAGCTTTTCGAGAAACCACCGATAAGCATTTTCTGTCTGCGGAAGATTCCAATCATTAGATGATACCAGATAGAGCTTGTTATCTGGTGTCCGGTTACTCAAGGTTATCTGTTCATTTATATTTTCCCGGAACTCATATACGCCATTTTCTCTGGAAAAAATCAGAGCCTCTCGGCCATTCGGCCAATGGAAAAGATATTCTTTGTAAATCTTTTTGGCATCAAAAGAGAAACCGTATGTGTAACGAACTCCTTGAAAAATAAACACGATTTCAAAGGTTGTTGCTTCTTTCATACTGCCAAATGGCTCCCATGGCAGCTTTTGCCCCTTAGATGCCTTTGCCGCATTGCCTGCTACCATTTCTTTCATGGTCATCATTGCGTGCAGCACATTACTCTTTCCAGCAGCATTAGCGCCGTAAATCGCAAGTGCAGGCAACAATGTCCTTTTTTCATCTGGATGAAGCAAATATTCTTCAAATGACTTATCTTTGGAAGCCGCAAAACTAATCACGGCACTGTTTTTTATGGACCTATGATTTTCAACTGTAAACTGAATCAGCATAAATGAATACCTCCTATGCACAGTATTCTCATTTTCAGTAATTATTATATCAGTTAAAAATGTTCAGGTCAAGTTTTATAGATTTATTTTGCATTTTTTCTGCAAAAATCGTGATTAAATTTTATTTCAGTGCCATCATTCCACTGACGCCAATCGCTGTTGAAAAGGTTGGTCCCCACAACGCAGCCCATGATAAGACCCATGATGCAACCCATGATGCAACCCATGATAAAATTCTTGCGTTTTGCATGACTCCTCATTCTAAAGCAGAAATCGCAGAATATTGTGGTTATAAAAACACAAAGAATTTTACCAATAGGTATCTGCGTCCGTTGCTTGATGCTGGAAGCCTTAAAATGACACTCCCGGATAAACCCAAAAGCAAAAACCAAAAGTATATCACAGTTCATTCTGAATAAATAAAGACGCAGGATTTTGAGGATACACTCCATCATCCTGCGTCTCTTTTTGTCATATCCACTCCTTACATTCGTGCTACTATCATGCACGAATGCAGCACAAAAGTAAGGAGCATTTCTTCTAAAATCAATTATATACCCAATCCTGAATCGCAAATTTCAAACTCTGCACCTTGCCCAGCAGCCAGATCGCAGCCAGTGGCAGCCCCATAGGGCTAATCAAAAATGCCATGACTAAAAGGATCAAACCATTTTGCAGGGAATAGGTAAGCAGCACAGCCACGCCAAGCAGAGCAATCACCATGCTAAGCAGGCCGAGCACCAGACCGGATATGTAGATCAGACCCATGCAGAGCCAAACAAAAAGCGTCAACACCAAAATGACCGGCGCAGTTACGAGCATCAGCAGGCATTTCAAAATCTTCATTCCAGTTCCTCCTTCCAACGCTCCAGATGCCGTTTGCATAGGGCATCCGCTTCTCTCTCATCATCTTCCGTCACTTCTCGTTTGCCTTTAGTCAGTTCAATCTCCAGATAAGTCCGGTAATCATCGGCTAAGAGGTCGAACAGCTCCTTGGGAGTATGGCACACCTCGCCGGTGCAATAGTGAAAGTCTTGGTCAAATTCAACCCTTACACATCCATGACAGCTGATATAAACTTCGATGGTCTCGTCTGCGGCCAGATAGTCCGCAAAAATCTCCAACACTTTTTCAAAGGTCTGCATCTGTTTTCACTCCTTTGCTACACTGCTATTCTATTTCATATTATCCGGTATGGACAGTCAAAAGACAAGGATACCGGCAAAAAGAAAAAGCGGAGGGAGGTGCGGCGAAGAAACGCCGTTCCTCCCTCCGCAAATGGAGTATCTATCCCTGTTATGAGAGTTTAGAAAGCTGGGTAAGGATTTCCTTCACACCCTCCCACAGTTGTTCCTGCCACTGGGATATATCCTCCAAGTCAGCATCATAAACCCGCCCCGTCTCATGCACTTTGCGGGTCAGCTGATTCAAGTTGTTACTGCTTCGGCGCATTAGGGAGACCAGCTCCTTCAGCTCCGGCAGTTCCAGCTTGACCACATACCCATCCAGTGCCATTTTTCTTAGATAGGCTTCACGGTTTGAGGTTCCAAACTGAGACATTTTTTGCTCAATTACAGCAAGCTCCTCCGATGAAACTCTAAAGTTTAATTGCATATCCCTCTTACGCTTTGCCATAGTTATCTCTCCGGTTCCTGTTTCTTTGGGGCGGCAGGCTTATGGGGAGGCAGCTCCTGCTTGAGCTTTTGCAGGACAGAGCCTTTTTCTTTCTCCTGAACGGTCTTTCGAGCCTGTCTTGTAAACAGGTCTACAAGTCCCGGATTGACCTGATCTACTACCAGATAAGCATTGCGGCGAAACGATTCTTTGTCCTCCGGCATAGGAATGGTCTTTGCCCATGCTTTGTTGTCACGGGAGATCCGCCCATCTGCATCCTTATGCTGAATGGTATTGGCGAGAATAAAGTTCATTCGCTCCGGTCCGAATTTCTCCATGACCTCCTGCACCGCAGAAGCGGTATCCAGTCGGTTGTCTCCGTAGTGGGTGCTGATTGCCTGCTCAATGGCAACTTTACAGGAAAAATTCGCCTGGTCAGACAGCCAATATGCGTCTGTTTCTCCATGCTTAGTCGCGTATGAAGCAGAATGAAGATAAACTACCATGGGATTAAGTTCTTCGGGTTCTCTGCATACCTCATTGGCTCGGCTTTCAATGCTGTCCCGGATCACATCCATATAGCCGGTCTCCAGCTTTTCAAAATAGCGGTACACATCCGCCAGCGGCGAGGGAGATTCCAAAAGCGCCTTGGCCTGGGCGTCGGTCAGCTCCAGTTCCTCCATCGCCATCACGATGTCCTCACGGATGGTGTACTCATAGGTGTGATTCAGGATTTCTTCCGGGGGCTGGCTTTTCAGCCAGTCCCTGTATTTGTCCTGCTCAGCGGCCATCTTTTCATAAAGAGCCGTATTCGGATCGTTGGTATTCATGTTATCGTACCTCCTCATGCTGTTTTGGTTTCTTGTCTGTACTGCGGGGCGGCACCGGGCGTTTCAGATGATCCAGCACCGAAGGCCGTGTGCTTTTGGCAACAACAGCTTCAGCGTGTGCCGGTCCCTTTCCGTCAATGTTTAGTAAGGTATCCAGCTCCACCAGACGGGCGTTTTTGCTTCTCAGTTCTTCTTCATAAAGGAATGGCTTTCCGACTTCCTCCTTTGCGGCAGCCTGCTGCTGGTAGAGATTATCCAGCTGGGCCTTTGCCGCCTCCAGACGCTGGGGCATCTGGGCGAGGGCATTGTCGATACGGGTAAGATTTCCGCGAGGGTCTGTACCAAGGGTTGCCCTGTGGGTCATCTGGCCTTTCAGCAGGAGCGTATATTCCTGTTTCCAAGCGGAAAATTCCACAGACATGGCATAGCCCCGATAGCTGCCGATCTGCACCGGATCGGAGGTTTTGACCTCCTTGCAGGCATCCAAAAGGGCTGCACCGGCGTTCTCCTTATCAGTCAGCAGATCTCCACGGATCTCCATACCGGCAAAGCCGTCCTCCGGGTGCGGGTGAGCCGCCAAAACCTCCAGGTCAGATTCAAAGCCCTTGATAAAGCCCTTGTGCTTTTCAATCTCCTCCGGGAAGTATTTGAGCAGCTGGTCCTCCAGACGATACTGCTTGCTCTGGTGGTCGGTTTTCATCAGCTTCAGGCGGGATACCTCCACATCCAAATCCATACGCTCTTTGATACGGGGATCTCCGGCACACAGAGCCTTGATCTCGGCAAAACTGAGGGCGGTTTCATCCACATCATCGCAGGACCGCACCGGCGATTTAGAGGTCATGATCTGGCTGATGAATTTCTGCTTATTCTCCACCGTCTGCCACAGATAGGCATCAAAAGTCCCCTCGGTGACATAACGGTACACATGAACAAGAGGATTCTGGTTGCCCTGGCGCTCGATACGGCCCTTTCTCTGGGCAAGGTCTCCCGGTCTCCACGGACAGTCCAGATCATGAAGTGCCACCAGACGGTCCTGCACATTGGTGCCTGCGCCCATCTTGGCGGTGCTGCCCATAAGCACACGCACCTGACCGGTACGAACTTTAGAGAACAGCTCCTTTTTCCGCACTTCGGTGTTAGCTTCATGGATAAAAGCGATCTGGTCGGCAGGCATCCCCTGAGCAATGAGTTTCTGACGAATATCGTCATATACCGTAAAGGCCGGTTCCTGCTCCGGCAGGGGTACAGCGCCTTCCAGTGCGTGAAGCAGTGGATTATCCAGCGTTTTCGCCGCCTTGCTTGCAGGAGCTTTTGCCTGCGGGGTAGAAATGTCGCAGAATACCAGCTGGGTCAGCTTGTCAGCTTCGCCATCCCGCCAGATCTGCATGATGTTGTCCACGCACTGATTGACCTTTGTGCCGGGTTCGTCCGGCAGCATCTGGTTGACGATCCTCTGGTCCAGCCCCAGCTTGCGGCCATCCGAGGTAATCTTGAGCATATTGTCCTGGGACGGGTCAACGGTTCCGCTGTGTACCAGCGATGCGCGCTCCGAAAGGGCCTTGACCATTTCCTGCTGATGTTCGGTAGGCTGCGCCACGATGTTGTGGTATTCCACTTCCGGGGTAGGCAGATTTAGCTGGTCGGCAGTCTTAATGTCGGCCACTTCTTTGAACAGGTTCATCAGCTCCGGCAGGTTAAAGAACTTACTGAATCTCGTTCTTGCCCGGTAGCCGGTGCCTTCCGGTGCCAGCTCCAATGCTGTGACGGTCTCCCCAAATCGGGAAGCCCAGCAGTCGAAGTGGGTCATGTTCAGTTCTTGCAGGCGTTCATACTGAAGGTAACGCTGCATGGTGTAAAGCTCGGTCATGGAGTTGCTGACCGGTGTGCCGGTGGCAAAGATCACGCCACGGTTCCCGGTGATCTCATCCATATAGCGGCACTTGGCAAACATATCGGAGGATTTCTGCGCGTCCGATGTGGATAAGCCTGCCACATTTCGCATTTTTGTGTATAGAAACAGGTTTTTATAGTTGTGGGCCTCGTCCACGAACAATCGGTCTACACCCAGCTGCTCGAAGGTTACCACATCGTCTTTTCGCCCCTCTGCTTGCAGCTTTTCCAGTCTGGCTTCCAGAGACTTTCTGGTACGCTCCAGCTGCTTGACGGTAAACCGCTCGCCGCCGCTGGCCTGCACCTCTGCGATACCCTCCGTGATCTCGTCGATCTGCTCCTGAAGAAGCCGTTCCTGACGCTCCCGGCTGATGGGGATACGCTCAAACTGGCTGTGTCCCATGATGATGGCGTCGTACTCACCGGTCGCGATACGGGCGCAGAATTTCTTGCGGTTATGGGTCTCAAAGTCCTTTTTGGTGGTGACTAAGATGTTGGCGGAAGGATAGAGGCGCAGAAACTCTGACGCCCACTGCTCGGTCAGGTGGTTGGGAACCACAAAGAGAGATTTCTGGCATAAGCCCAGGCGTTTGGCTTCCATCGCAGCAGCCACCATCTCAAAGGTTTTGCCCGCGCCCACCTCATGTGCCAGCAGGGTGTTTCCGCCATACAGCACATGGGCGATGGCGCTTTTCTGGTGTTCCCGCAGGGTAATGGCCGGGTTCATGCCGCCAAAAGTGATATGGCTGCCATCATACTCGCGGGGACGGGTAGAGTTCATTTCTTCGTTGTACTGGCGCACCAAAGTCTGGCGGCGCTCCGGGTCTCTCCAGATCCAGTCCCTAAAGGCTTCTCGGATCGCTTGCTGTTTTTGAGCCGCCAGGGTGGTCTCCTTGGCGTTCAGCACGCGGCGCTCTTTTCCGTCTGCGTCCTCTATGGTGTCATAGATACGGACATCCCGCAGGTTTAAGCTGTCCTCTAAAATCTTGTAGGCATTGGCACGGCTGGTTCCGTAGGTGGTGTTGGCAGCTACATCGCTATAAGGAACAGAAGTTTTTCCCGTGATCTGCCATTCAGCGGTAAAGGACGAGTAATTAACCTCAATATTTCTCTGGAGATAATACGGGGTACGAAAGGTTTCATACATAAACTGCTGGATGTACTCTTTGTCGATCCAGGTAGCGCCCAGACGCACCTCGATCTCCGACGCATCTAGGTCTTTGGGCTGGGCGGCGGTAAGAGCTTCCACATTGACTGCATAAACCGGGTCCTGCTGTGCCGCCTGTTGCGCCTGACGCAGTTTGCGGCGTACATTGCCGGAAAGGTATTCATCAGCAGTCACATAATGGGGTGTGCCGTCTTTCTCCAACTGTCCCGGTACACGGAAGATCACGCCTTGCAGTTCTCCGGCCAGTTCTTCTTTTGCTTTTCCGGTAAGCTGGCTCATATAGCTCATATCCACGCAGGCTTTTTCCGAGATGGACACCGCCAGTGCTTCACTTGCCGTATCCACCACAGCCACCGCCTGATGGGGTTTGATGGTCTGTTTGGTGAACATATCCGCCTTGCGCTCCAGCTTTCCGTCCTCGTCGATGACTTCCAGCGCACAGAGCAGGTAATAGGAAGAATCATCTGCATAGGCCAGACGGTTTGCACGGTCATTGATGAGACCGTATTTGGCAGAAAAGCTGTCATAGAGCCGGTTCAGCTCTGCCTGTTTCTCCTGAATAGCGCTGTCCGGGACAGCTGCGTCCATCTGAAGGTCGATCAGTTCCTGCACACAATCACGCAGTCCCACAAGACCTTTCACGCGGGCTTCTGCGGTGGCGTTGAGGTCAGGGCGCACCATACGGCTGTTTTCCCGGTAGTACACCTGCCCGTCCACAATGGCATAGGAATAATTCTTCACATCGGGGTCGGCAGGAATGGAGGTGTCAATGGCTTCGCCTTCGCCCAGCTCTGGCAGCTCTGCCTCCTGATAAGTGCCATGAATGTACTTCACTGCATCATGCAGCTGGTCGGAAAGCTCCAGTCCCTCGATGGGGTTCACGGTGTAATCCATACCATGAGCAGTGCTTACCGGCTCCTGTCGGCCCAGCACCATTTCCGGGTGGTCGATAAAATACCGGTTGATGGCAAACCCGTCCTCCGTCTGTCCGGTCTGGGTCCATTCCGGCACGATGTCCAGCGGTCGATCCCTCTTTTGGAGAAAGATGATGTCCGATACCACCTCGGCACCGGCGTTCTTTTTGAACGCATCATTGGGCAGACGGATGGCTCCCAGCAGTTCAGCACGCTGGGCAAGATAGCGGCGCACGGTGGAGTCCCTGGCGTCCATAGTATAGCGGGAGGTCACAAAAGCCACCACACCGCCGGGACGCACCTGGTCCAGTGCCTTGGCGAAAAAGTAGTTGTGAATACTGAAATTCAGCTTGTTGTAGGCTTTGTCGTTGACCTGATACTGACCGAAAGGCACATTGCCGATGGCAAGGTCAAAGAAGTCACGGCGGTCGGTGGTCTCAAAGCCGCCTACTGTGATGTCCGCCTTGGGGTAGAGCTGCCTTGCGATGCGCCCGGAAACCGGGTCCAGCTCCACACCGTACAGACGGCTGTTTCGCATTTCCTCCGGCAGCATCCCGAAGAAGTTTCCCACACCCATAGACGGTTCCAGAATGTTGCCGGTCTCAAAGCCCATGCGTCCCACCGCTTCATAGATGGCCTGGATAACCGTAGGGCTGGTGTAGTGGGCGTTCAGGGTGGAGCTTCTGGCGGCTGCATATTCCTCCGGGGTCAGCAGTTCCTTCAGCTGGGCATATTCTGAAGCCCATGCTGGTTTCTCCGGGTCAAAGGCGTCGGCAAGACCGCCCCAGCCCACATAGCGGGAAAGGACTTCCTGCTGTTCCGGCGTTGCCTGTCCGGTGGTTTCCTCCAGATATTTCAGCAGCTTGATTGCTTCGATATTGGCCTGGAACTTGGCTTTCGGACCGCCTTCGCCCAAATGTGCATCGGTAATACGGAAGTTCTGTGCATTGCGGAGCAGGTTTGCCTTGTATTCCTCATAAGAGGCTTCTTCGGCAGCTTTGGCATTGGGGAAGGTCTGCCACTGGCCGTCGATCTGAATGGAAACCGGGTGTTCATCCAGCACTTCCTCAAAGGGTTTCTCCGGCTCTGTCACAGGGGCTGGCGGCTCCGGCTCATTGGTTCGCAGGGTCTGGACAACCACATCATAGGGCAGATTGTTCTTATCGCCCGGATAAACGGCTACGGTCTCGGAATGGAAGGCCGGGGCTTCGGCAGCCGGTTCGGAGTGTTCCTGTCCAAAACCGTCCAGCTGACGGGCATACATCCCGCGCAGCAAAGGCGCAACCTCATCCCAGCGGAAATACAGCATAGCCAGACGCTTTTCCTCTGCGTCCATGACTTCCAGCTCTATGCCCTGTGCCGTGGTACGGTAATCGGCAATATCGCCGGTCTCCAGATCCAGCGTCTCGATCTCACGGGGATAGGCTCTGCTCAGCCAGTAGGCGATCTCGCGGTTGCTCCTGCCGGATTGCAGCAGCGTGGAAAGCTGCTGTTTATCCGCTTCATCCATCAGTCCATGAGCCAATACATCCCGCAGGTCCTGATCTGCCTTGTCCGGGTCAACAGGAAGAAACTCGGTATAGTAAGCATTGCGGCGGTCTGCCCGAAGCAGCTGTTCAAACTGTTCTTTGTGTTCTGCACGGTAGATGGGATATACCATACCGGTGGGCAGAAGCTGCACAGTGTCATCCCGCAGCTCCGTGATCTGATAGGCGTCATCCTCGATATACACGGTATCTCCCACGGCATAGACCGGGGTAGCAGGGTCATAGGAGGTTCTTTGCGGAATAGGGCTGCGAACGGCGTCATATTCCTCATCGGAAATGGAAACCTCGGAAGTCTGTTCTGCCTCAGCAGCTGCAATCTGCTCTGCATCCGACATTACCTGCTGGATAAACGGGTCATTGTCCAGTTTTTCCGGGTCTGCCACCTGGCCGTTGACGATCCCTCTTTCCTCCAGGGCTTCCCGGATGGCGATAGGGTCGATGTTGTCAAAACGGTCCTGTTCTTCTTCGGTATAGAACCTGTCCTCCTGAATGAGCTGGGCAAGCCTGCGCTGTACCTTGGGCCAGGGCAGCTGCGTTTCCTCCGGGCTGCCGGCGCGGACAACAAACAGGCTGTTACTGCCGCCGTATTCCTGAGCCAGCCATGCGGCGGTGTCTTTCTCCCTTGCATGATCCTTCATATAGCGGACAACGGCGTGTTTACTCTCGATATTGCCGTTCCATGCACAAAGGGCAGTATCAATATCTTCCTGAGAAAGAGGGCGCAGAAGCTCATGGAGCTTTGGATAGGTTTCGTCGATCACTTCCCGGTGCAGTCGCTGGCGGAACTCCGGCACATCCGAATAGAGGCGGTTCAGCTCCATATCCTTAGAGCCAAGGACCGCACGGCGCACAGCGGCATTTCCCTCAATGACAGCATTCTCACGGTCAGAATGACCGCAGGCATTGCGGTATGCACTATCCTCGGAAATGGCGGCAGTTACCACGGGCTTATACTGCTCAAACTGCTCCCGAAGGGTAGGCTTTGGCGTTTCTTCCTCCACCTCCGGCTGCTGGGCTTGAATGGTATCTTCCTCTGCCAGCTCTTTTTCAGCCTGGAGCTTATCATACTGCGCCTGTTCCTGTTCGGTAAGATAGCGGCCTTTCTGGACAAGAGAGGTGATGCGCTTGGCAACCTTTTCCCAGTTCAGATGAACATCAGGGCAGTCCTGCTTTTTATAGTGCAGCCCTTTCCCGTCGTGATCTTCGCCGCTGTGTGTTGCGCCGGACAGGGCATGAGTGCGTCCGCCCATGCCATACTCGTCTTTGAGGAATCTCACTTTCTCCTTATCCGTATGGTTTTCCATGAAGAACGCATAGATACGGCCTTTTCCTCCGGCGAAACTGCTGCCACCGGTCATAGCGGCGTCGATCTCATCCTCGGTAATGAAGTGCTGGACGGTTGGCACTTGGGAAAGGTCAGAAGTAAAAGTTCTGCGGGGCAGGTCAAGGTCTTTCAGGTTCTCCCAGATCTCCCTTGGTCTATGATAGTGAAAGCGCAGCAGGTCACGGTCCTGCTGATAAGCGGTCCAGAAGGCGGCGTATTCTTCCTTGAGGGTCTGGCGGAAAGCCGGGTCACTCAGCTGCTCCGTCAGGCGGCGGGTCTCCTCCGGGAACCCATTGCCTTTGATCTCTGACAGGCAGGACAAATATCCGGCGTCTCTGGCGTCCTCACTGAAATCGTGATATAGGTTCCAGAACTTTGTTGCAAGGAGGGAGCGTTCATAGCCTGCCGCTTCTGCAAGCTCCACATTGGAGGCAAACTGGCCGCTTTCCAAAAGCTCCCCGATACGCTCTGCGGCGCTCTCCCAGGAAATGACCTGGGCAGACCTGTCATAACGGACAGACTTCCCATGAGAAAGATGGATACCATCCTCGGCATACCATGCGCTCACGCTGCCAAGGCCATTGCCGCCGTGGTACAGCGTTTTCAGTATCTCGGCAATCTCAGCGGTGGTTTTCTGTTTTTCAAATGCTGCAACCACACGCTCCCTCTGGCGGTCTGTATTGCCGCCCAAACGCAGCACATGGTCAATATCATTTTGGGCAAAAGAAAAAGCAGAGGATGTATGCGCTACATTCTCTGCTTCATCTATGGATTGGATCTGTTCCGCTTCGGAGAGGAACAGGTTTAGGGTCAGCTGTTGATAAGCTCCGCCATCAGGATCTCCTCTGCCTGGGCTTTGCAGGTGTTCATCAGCCCCACCCACTTCATGGGATCGCTGGCTTTCAGTTCCTCGGTGGCTCCCGCTTCCTTCGCCAGCTGGGGTATCATCTGCTCCAGTCTGTTCTGGGCGGTCTCGTCGATCTCCAGAAGGTGCGGGTACAGCTTCTCGCTCAGCAACATCTGGTTGTAGAGGATGGGACGGTGTTCCTTCAGGTAGGTTTTCCTCATCCTGCCGTACTTGCCCAGGGGTTTCTCCGGCTGCTGGCTCAGCTTCAGGTCGGGAATCAGATAGTCTCCGTTCTGGATGTAGGTCATGGGATTGTTCATCTTGCTTGCTCCTTTCTTGGTTGGCTTCGCGCTCTGCATTTCGGACGGTAACGCCGATCTGCCGCAGCACCTGCTGGTTGATCTGGCTGACCGCTGTTCCCAGCGCCCCGATGGTGGACGGGGTGTTGAAATCAAAGATCGCCATGAAATCTTCGTGGTCGAAGTAGCGTTCCGGCTCCAGTCCGCAGCGGGACATCAATGCGTAAGTGATGCTGACGGTGGCGGCTGCCTTGAACTGCACTCCGATGTTATACTCATCATATTCCTCCAAAAAGGAACCGTCAACGATGTAGAAAAAGTCCTGCTGATGCTCTGTCCAGTATTCCTCAGCCAGTTTCCCGGCTACCTCGGTAAGCTGTCCGGCAAGGTCATCGCCGGAAACATCATAGGTGCGCTCCAGCATGGCCTGCACGGAATCCAGATGGCGCTCCTCCAGCTGCCACAGCCAGGGGGTACGGGAATGTTCACGAGTGCCGGTGTCGGAAATATCGAAGACATAGCGCAGGCGAGGTCTGTCCCCGGAATCGTCCACCAGAGCGATCCCCTTGGAACCGCGCCTTACATATCGGCCCATCTTTTCATTCCACAGGTCGTACTCTGCACAGGCGGTGGCGTCCGGGCGCTGGGCATAGATCATCAGCTGTTCATGGAACGGGTACTTGTAAAGGCGGGAAGCAGTGGTGAGAAACCCTGCCCATTCCTGCCAGCTCCCCGTGAGCTGTGTTGCCACCTTGTCCGCCATCTGTGCATATCGTTCAGCTTTGGTTGGCATGGTGTTCTGTCCTCCTTTCAGTTTTTGGGTAAAAGAAAAGCAGGAAACCTAAATGATTTCCTGCTTGTTGCTTTATGGCTTCTTATGCAATATTCTTCTTTTTCTTTGCCACAATAAATCCAATTATCATAAGCACATTCAAAACAAATACTACAACACTGCCTTCAATTTTATAAATTCCACCAGATAGCAGTTGATTGCCACCGAATGTCATATTAAACAAATGTGGATAGTCCTCTGCAAGTGATACTCCTCCCAAAATAATCGCTCCTACACTATTCCAGAGGAAATGAATGATTATAGGGGCAATCAAAGAATTTGTATATTCCAAAACTGCTGTCATAAACAAACTCATTGTCAAAACATTCAAAACAGGGAGAATTCCCGCTTCAAAAGCACCTCCATGTGCAAAAGTAAACAGCATGGTAGACACAACAGTTGCCGCAACTACATTGTAGTTTCTCTTTATCATCTGATATAGATAACCACGAACCAACATTTCCTGCATAATTGTGTTGATAAAGGCTGATAGTATCCAGAGCCAAAGCATAGAAATATGATTAGTATCTTCTATCCGCGCAGACCCGGTAAAAAGCAAAATACCAACAGATATACCTAACCAGCTTAGTCCCACTATCCCTCCTAATGTACTATTATAGACGGGGCGTTGTGTGAGATGTAACTTGGTTTTTTTATGATCTACAAACCAAAAAATGACGGTCATAACAACAATCGCTAAAAACGGTATTAGTTCTGCAAAAAACCTCCACAACGCTGCATTGTCAATATCAGGAATCGGTATAACTGATGCGCAAATTGCCCATCCAACAAAGAAAATGATAGATTTTAATGATACTTCTATTAGCTTTTTCATATTTCTAAAACTCCTTGGTGCTTTCTAATTTATATAAAGTACATTATACATCATCTTGTCAAGGAGCTACATCCTTTTTTGGTAAAACTCTACTTAAAAAAATAGTAGAATAAATAGCTTTCTGTCCCCTACAAAGAATAGCTTTAGGCTTACTGGTCGAAATCCGGATACAGCTCCAGCTGGGCAAAGTCCTCATCGGTCATCGCACAGAGCTTTGTAAGGGCGCTGTCGGTCAGCCCTCTCAGTTCTGTTTCCTCCGGCGAAAGCTCGCCGCGCATCTCACGCAGGCTGTCGATCAGCCCGGTACGGCTGCCGGTATTGTAAATGCACATCAGGTTCATTTCCTCAAAAGTGAAGTTTCCCATAATCAAATCTCCCTTTCTGCGCTCTTTTTTTGCGCTGTCTTTTTGTGTTCTGCCTTGGGCTGGCTTTTCAGCTGGTCCACAACGGACTTTTTCCTGTCTCGTTCCTCTCGATGAACAGCTTCTGCCAAATCCATCAGAGAGATGGGCTGACCGCTGCGGGCCTGCTGTTCCAGCTCTGCCACCGTAGGCTCTTTTGCGCCATTGTTGATAATACCGTCAATCATGCCGTAATCGTCCTCCACGGCCATCTCCGCATTTTTCAGCGGATTTTCCGGCAGGAATCCGGGGATCTGGGTAAAACCAACGCTGTCGCAGTAATGACAGGATACCTTACCGTCCTGTTTGATCGCAACGATGTCGCTGACGCTCATGGAGGGATGGTGGTAGTCTGCCGGATGATCGTTGTTAAACTGATTATAAAGCTGTTCAACGGCAACCTGCGGAGACTTGCATGGCTCCAGCGGGGCAGTGTAGACCAAATCGTAGTTTTCACGCTTTACCGTCTGCCCGATGGATCTGAGCCAGTCCAGCCCTTCATAGCGAATGTCGCGCAATTCATCGGTATGCTTTACCTGATAGATGGCGAAACAGTCTCTGTTCTGGGAGAGAAATGCCTGTTCTCGTTCCTGCTGATGTGCCTGACGCTCCATGACCTTTTCGTGAAACTGAGGGCTTTTCTCCCATTCCTCACGATCCACACCGAAAAGACCGCCATGCTCCATGATTTCCTGCGGGTCAAACACCATGCTCTCCGTATTGTCCTCATGCAGCACATAGACGGTCAAACCGGCGGCATCCAGTTCCAGCGCCCGTTCTCTGGTCACAGGGAGCATCCCATCATAGGAGTAGCCGTATTCCTGCATATCCGGTGTGGAGACCTGCTCATCCGGCGTTGGGTATTCATCCAGCGCCTGCTCCTGTGCCTCCGGCAGCTGGGAAGAAACATCCACCTGACTGGCCTCTGCCTGCATCTGCTGGTAGGCTGCTTCCTGCAAGGTCTCGATCATGGACAGGGGTGCGTGTCTGAGCGAAGTGCTGTCCAGATCGTTGTCATCACAAATCTGGAGAACTGCGTTTTTGCGGGAAAGCTCCGGCATATCCAGCTGACCTCCATCCAGCTCTTTCATGGACGCAGCATCGTATAGGGTGTAGTCCCAGCCGCTGTCACAGGGCTGGATATGAAGATAGGTGGCATCGTCGATCAGAAACAAAGCCTCCTGCTGGTTGGCGTCCGCCCCCAGCACCTCCATTTCCGGCATAGCCTCAGCCAGATCCTTTACCGCTTTCTGTACCAGAGGATTATCACGGTAATAGTCGATTGCCTGGATGGTGTCCAGGTCAATGGTCTGCCCGGTCAAAATCGGGAACGGTCCTTCATAGTCACTTCCGTCTTTCAGCTCAAAGCCAATGCCCTTGATCCCGTTCATTCGCTCTGCCGGAATCTCCTGATAAATGCGGACCGCTTCCTCCAAAGACAGGTTATCGTGGTATTCTCCGAGGTTTGGAAACTCCATACACTCTGCTGCATAATAGGTCAGAGTATCCTTAGCGGCATCTGCTGGCTGCTCGATCGGGGCGTTTTCCGGCTCTACCTTTGCATTGGGGTCAATTCCACGCTCTTTGCAGATTTCCTTATAGTGGCGCTCAATGTCAGAGATCAAAGTGCCGGAGGTCTTATTGATGGTCTCCAAACTGGCTCTCAGTTCTTTCAGTTCCTTGCCCTGACTCCAGCTGGCAATATAGCCGAAGCTGTTTTCTCCGGTCTCAATCCCAAAATATTTGCAGACCGCATAGGAGATACTTTCAGCCTCCACTTCCTCCGTGTGACGATTTTTGATTGCCTGTTTTTCTGCGGTTGGATCTTCCTCAACTGCAAGACGCCATTCAAACTGATTTTCGTCCACATAGCGCCAATCCATATCAGAAGCAAACTGTTCAGCTTCTCTTTCTGTGGCAAAATCCAGCTTGAAATCATGCTTGGTTCCACCTTCACTCTCCAGCACAACCTTCCATGACGGTAGCACTTCATATTTTTTAGGGTCATGGAGCTTGCTGTGGGCAATCTCGTGGACTGTGGCCGATACCGTCTGCACTTCGCTCATGCCCTGACGGATGGCGATTTTCTGATGTTCGGCAGAAAAATAGCCGTCCGTATCGGCGGCCATTGCTTCAAAAGTGATCGGCACCGGCGCACTGCGGCGCAGGGCTTCCATGAATGCCTCATAATTGGGTACATTGCCGGAAAGGGAGGAGGCAAGCTCCGGCAAAGGTTTCCCGTCGGTCTGGCTCACATCAAAGACCTTGACCGGGCGAAACATGGGGATCTCGATTTCTTTTTCCTCTGTAACGATCTTTCCGTCTTGATCCAAAATCGGAGCCTTGGTATCCGGGTCCAGCTTCTGCTCCTCGATTTTCTTCTTGTATGGTGTGGGGGCAATGATGGTAATACCATGCTCGCCCTTTTTTACATGACGCTCAAACTGATCTTTCCACTTATTGTATCCGGCCACCAAAGTGGCGTCCGGCTTCTGCATATAGATGAGCATGGTGTTGTTTACCGAATAGCGGTGGAAGCGGGACATAACGGACAGATAGCGCATATACTTTTCACTCTCGAACAGTTCCTTGATGCCCTGCTCGATGCCATCTGTGATTTCCCTTAGCCGCTCTCGGTTGGTGGGTTTATTCTCAGCCATGATTTTCAGTCTCCTTTCCAAGTGTGTGATTTCTGCTGTGTGTTCTGCAATCCATGCCTTTTGTTCTTCTTCACTTTCATAAAGAAAAAGGTCCAGCAGGTACTCTACATAAGTTTTCTTCTGGATCGCTTCCACAAAACAGGGGTGTGGTTCTTCCTCCGGTGTGCGGGGAGAATGGACATTCTCCCATTTTTTCAGCAGATAGTAGTAATCGGACAGTACGCGATAACACCGCTGCCGGTTCTCCCGAAACAGTTGTGTCTCGGTTTTCTGCCGGACATATTTCCTGCGGGGAGGGGCCTGACTGTCATAGATCAGGCCAAAGTCCTGTGCCAGTTTCTCCGCCGCTTCTTTTGGGGAGAGGTCAAAGAGCTTTGCGGTAAAGTCGATCACATCCCCATCTGCACCGCAGCCAAAGCAGTGGAACCGCTGGTCTACCTTCATGCTGGGGTTCTTATCATCGTGAAAGGGACAGCAGGCCATGCCAGTTCGACTGACTTTTATCCCGTAAAACTCTGCCGCTTCTCTGGTGCTGACCGACTGCTTGACCGCTTCAAATACATTCTCTGCCATGTGCCTTTAACTGCCGGACTTTCTCACAGGGGGCTGGTATCCGGCAGCTTTGGCCCGTTCACTGGCAGCTTTGCGGCGCTCGGCACTGTATGGTTCCCGGACGGATACACACCGCTTGGGAACGGTAAAGTTATGGGCGTCCTTTCGGGTGATCTGGTCGGGGTGCTTTTTTGCCAGCAGTTCCAGCTTCTCCATCAGACGGGGATCGTGGGTGTAAACCTCGGCCATTGGTTCTGCCTGGTTATAGAGAAGAATGGTTTCCCGTTCCACTAAAGAGAGCTTCATCGGCTGCCTCCTTTCCGCTGGTCAAATTCCAGCTTGAAGTTGGCATACTGTCCATCGTCCTCCAAAACCACAGTGGCATCGTAGCTCTTGCCGGTTTTCTCTGAATACAGCCCCGTCACACGGACACGGCCATCTTTGAGCAGCGCAGACACCACCGCCTTGGTCGGCTGTTTTTTCTTGACAGCCCACCATTTGTTGTTTTTCCAGATTGCAAATCTGCAAGAATCATTCTGGCAGAAGAAGCCTTTTTGCAGTTCTGCAACTTCACCGCCGCAGCGGGGGCATTTGCCCACCACCTCACGGGGCGGGGCAAACAGGTACTCGGTTCCCTTGATGACCTGATAAGTCCCCACCAGATCTTTCAGCATGGTGCTGATCCCATCCAGAAACTCCTCCGGGGCAAGCTGCCCGCGCTCGATCTCGCCCAGGCGGTACTCCCACTCGGCAGTCAGAAGCGGCGATTGCAGCTGCTCCGGCAGGACTGTGATCAGGGAGACTGCATCGTGGGAAGGAAGAAGCTGAACGGTTTTCTTGCTCTTTTTTCGCTCCAGAAAGCCGGCAGATACCAGCTTTTCCAAAATACCGGCACGGGTGGCCGGTGTACCCAGACCTTTTCGCTCGGCGTCCTCCGGCATATCCTCTTTTCCGGCAGTCTCCATCGCGGACAATAGGGTATCCTCCGTAAAGTGCTGAGGAGGACTGCTTTTGCCTTCTTTGACGATTGCCGCAGAAACAGAAAGGATCTGTCCCTCGGTCAGCTCCGGCAGGGCTTTTTCTGTGTCCACTTTTTTCGGCTCTGCATCCTTCATTTTGGCACGGTAGGCGTTCTCCAATGCTTTCCATCCGGGGTGCTTTACCGTTTTCCCTTTGGCGGTAAACTCCCCACCGGCACAATCGGCAATTACAACCGTTTCCGAATAGATGTGGGGCTGGGCTACGGCGCACAGCAAACGCAGGGCTACCAGCTCCAGCACCGCCTTTTCTCCCGCTGGAAGGGAAGAAAGATCTGAATCCTTGAGATTTCTGGTAGGGATTACTGCGTGGTGGTCAGTTACTTTCTTATCGTTGATGACCTGGGCCGCATCGCAGGAAATGGCGATCCCTTTGCGAAACGGCATGGCGTTGGCAACCAGATTGACCAGCACCGGCAGGCTGTCTGCCATATCGCTGGTCAGATAGCGGCTGTCAGTACGGGGATAGGTGCAGAGCTTCTTTTCATACAGGCTTTGCAGATAGTCCAGGGTCTGCTGGGCTGCGAATCCAAGTAGACGGTTGGCATCCCTTTGCAGGGTAGTCAGGTCATAGAGGGCAGGCGGCTTTTCGGACTTTTCCTTGCACTCCACCTTTTTAATTTTGACAGCTGCACCCCGGCAGGCTTCTTTCATCTGCTGGGCGCTTGCTCGGTCACTCATGCGCTCCCCGGATACGGTAAGACCGGGCAGTTCCAGCGAAACCGTGTAGAACGGAACCGGCTTGAAGGTGTCGATCTCAGCTTCCCTTTGGACAATGAGCGCCAGTGTCGGGGACATCACACGCCCGATGTTGAGGGTGCGGTGGTACAGCACGGAAAACAACCTTGTAGCATTGATCCCCACCAGCCAGTCTGCCTTGGCACGACAGAGGGCCGCATCTCGCAGGCCATCATAGTCAGCACCGGGGCGCAGGTTTGCAAAGCCCTCCCTTATGGCGGAGTCCTCCATTGAAGAAATCCACAGGCGTTTCATGGGCTTTTGGCAGCCTGCCAGCTCATAGACGCTGCGGAAGATCAGCTCGCCCTCGCGTCCGGCGTCACAGGCATTTACCACCTCCGTCACATCCGGGGCATTCATCAGCTTTTTGAGAACATCAAACTGTTTCTTTTTATCTTTGCCCACCACCATCTGCCAATGTTCCGGCAGGATAGGCAGGTCATCATATCGCCACTTGGCGTACTTGGGGTCATAGCTGTCTGTATCCGCAAGACCGGCCAAATGGCCCACGCACCAGCTGACACGCCAGCCGTTGCCCTCCAGATACCCGTCCTTACGGGCAGTTGCACCGATCACCGCAGCCAAACTCTGGGCAACCGACGGTTTTTCCGCGATTACCAGCTTATATCTCATCTTCTTCATCCTCCCATTCTTCCAGCACAGGCATGTGCAGTTTTTTCTCTATGCTGTTTTCCTCATCCAGCAGCAGGTTATAACCGAACCGGTAGTCATAGCGGTACAGTTTCCCCAGCAGGTCATTGATGATGATGCGACAAGCCAGAATGACACGGGTTTTATCCACCTGCATCAGCTGGTAGCGTTGATAATTGCTGTAATATTCTTCATAGCGGTGGGTACTGCGGACGGTATCTTCAAGCAAAATATCTACTGCGTCCTGACAACCATCTTCTTTTTCCCCTTCCATGCAGTTCAGAAGTTCCATCATCAGGGGAAAGCTCTGTTCATCCATAGGGGCCTCAGCTGCAAGATAACCGATCAGGGCAGATAGGAGCAGACGGGCTGCGGTCTGTTCCCGGTCCGTCAAAACAGCCATCGTTTTCTCTGCATTTGGCAGGATCTTTTCTTCCACAAAATCCTCCGCGTCTCCTGAATAAAGCTGACGGATGGAATCTATGGACAAGGGAACCGTTGTGGCATCCAGAGAGTAATCAAAGGAATCTTCCGGCTTCGGTTTTCTCCGGAGTTTGTTTAACATAGTAGAAAGAATATCGCCGCCAAAATACACAGCAATTACCAGCAGGTCAAAAACAGCAATCAGCTTGATAAATATAATCAGAACACTCATTTTTTTCGTTTCCTTTCTTTGAGCCAGCGTTCCATCTCACGGTGGCAAACGCCTACGCAGGGACTTCCATAATTCCCGCAGCCATAGCAGGGGTGGCTTTGGGGCAAAGAGGGAGGACGGGAAGTTTCCTTCCCGCCCTCCGGCCTGCGTGTCATCATGCGTTCATAGGGACTGTCTGTGAAACGGGTCATTTCACGCTGTCCTCGTCATCATCTTCTGCGCTGCCCCCATCAGCGTCAGGCTCGTCCGACTCCTCATCCTCGGTTTCCCATTCCTCGGAATCGTCCTCGCCATAATCATAATCGTCCAGACTGTCATTGCCCTTGGTCTTAGGCTTATTCTTAATGAGCTTCAAGTAGGCAAATACGCCACCGCCGCCCAGCAGAGCCAGCAGAAGGATCAGGGCAGCCGGGTTCAGTCCGGCAGGCTTCTCCTTTTCCGGCTCCGGTGTTTCTGCCGGAGGTTCCGGTGCTTTGCCCGCACATTTACTCTTATCAGTTGCGCAGACCGGGCAGGCCGTATTGACTGCCCCTGCTTCACATTTTGTTGAACAGCTGCATACCGCAGGCGGCTCCTCTTTGGGTTTTCCATCTTCCATCAGCGCCGCAAGGTCTGCATCGTCCACCTGATTCAGAAAGTGAACGGCGGTCTTTTTGTCCTCATTGGCTCTGTCAATCAGGATGTAAAAATAATTGCCCGCCTTGGTAGTAACGGTGATGAGCTGCTTGTTACCCCCAAAATCATCCACCAGAGCGGCATTGCCCTCCGGGGTCAGCGGCGGTGCTTCTTCGGTTTCTTCCACCACCACATTGCTGTCATTGGTGGCATCCTCTGCCGGGGGCGGCGCTGCGCCCTGGGCAAAAGCGGGAACGGTAAAGCCCGATGCCAGAACCAGCGTCAGGCAAAGGGCGGAAAGTGTTTGGAACAGTCGTTTATTCCTCATAGCCGTTTTCCTCCTGTTCGTTGTTGTCATCCACCATACTGCCGGAAACTGTGCCGCCTGACAGCATAGCGCTCAGCTGGGCAGGGGTCATACGCAAAGCGCGCACCATCTGGACGATCTCCAGATTTTCTGCCTCGGTTTTCTGTGACTCCAGCACCTTGAGCTTTTCCTGATACTCTGCGATCTTCTCGCGGACCTTTGTAATCTCCTGGTCAATGCGTTCAATTTTGTTCTTTGCCATCGTCTATCACTCCTTCTAAAAAATCTCTGTTACCAGTTCATCAGACCGTATCCCTTAATGCTTTGATAATTCAGGTCATAACTCTTGATCTTGCAGGCATCGCCAGAATTTCCCTCCACGGTATAAACACGGCTGCCATCGGTGCCAACAACAATTCCCACATGGTCTGCGGAACCGTCCAGATCCCAATCAAAGAAAATGGCATCACCGGGGGCGATGTTCTCATATCCTCTTGCGCCCCATTGTCCATGAGACTGGAACCACGGAACACCCTGCCACTCACAGCCTGCAAAGCGCGGCTCACTTTTTCCTGCCTGATTATAGCACCAGGATACAAAGCAGGCACACCATTCCACGCGGCTGTCAAAGCCATACCAGCTCCAGTAGGGATAACCGCCCACATTGCCCACCTGACTTTTCGCCAGTTCCACCAGCTGCGGATTGCCGGGGCGGGTGCCGTTAATGAACTGCACACCGGACAGATCTTCAGAGCCGCTGGTATCAGGGGAACCGCCGCCAAACAACAGCGGCTTATTGCCCATGGTCTGTCGGTAGACCTGATACATTTCCATCTGCTCCGGGGTTAATAGCTCCGACGCCACAGCTGAAATGGGCTTGCTGGTGAGTTTCACATTCAGAATGTAATACTCATAGGGGACTTCTTCTGAGGTGGTCTCGCCGGTCTCCGGGTCGGTGGAGGTCTCCGTGCGATAGCGGATCTCCACTTCCTCGGTAAGCGTCAGCTGATACTGTGCTGCAAACACACGCGCCAGCTCTGCCTGGGCGCTTTGCCGGGTATAGCCCTGCAAGACAGCAGAGAGAAATGCCGCCAGCTCATGAGGGTCATGGCCGATCATGCCAAGGTCATAGCGATATTCGTCATACCCTGGGTGACTGCTTTCGATGTTGTCGATTTCCTCCTGCAACTGGGCTTCTTTGGCTGCATAATCTGCCTCCACCGCCAGCATTTCCGGGTCATCTGACGGATAGGTGGTGCCGGAGAGAACGGAACCGATGCTCTGCGCCATCATGGAGCAGGAGGACATCGTATTCATCAGCATACAGGCGATGAGGAACAAAACTCCTGCGATCAGGAAGCCCTTCTTGTGGCGCATGACGAATGCCCCTGCCTGCTGTGCCTTTTCCTTTACCGTCCTTGCGGCTTTTCCGGTTTTGGACGTAGCCTGGGCGGTATTTCCGGCAGTCTGACCGGTGCGCTTGGCGGCGGCATACTGCTTTTTGATGGCCTGCTTTTGCTGCCAGCGGGAAAGTGGATTGCTGGCAAACTGGGGATTTTCCTGCAAAGATTTCTGGTACAGAACATTTACATTTGCCTTTTCCAGTTGGCGCTCAGCCTGGGCTGCCTTGCGGTAGGGCTTCAACTTGTGGCTGCGATACCCCTCCCGCACCAGATAAGCGCCAGTCTCCACCGCCTCCTCGGACTTGTGGGCGCTTTCCACGCCCACATTGTCCTGCTCTGTTTCCCGGATCTCTTTGTGGAGCTTGCCCGCGACCAGATGGACGGTAGCTTCCTTGACCCCTTGAGAAACTTTGGAGGGTGGCTTTTTCTTGTCCTCAAAGGTCAGCTTCGAGGCCTTTTTTCCGGTATCCGGGTCAATGACCGTCTGCCTGACCTTTTTCTTTGGGATATTGGCCTGCGCCTTATCTGCTCTGGCCGCAGCTTTCTCCGCTTTACGGATTGGCTTTTCCAGTGCTGGGTCAGACCGTTCCTCATCAGTAAAGCGCAGGCGCGGTTCCTTATTCAAACCATTCTCCCAGCATGAGGGAGGACATCATGTAGTGCAGCTCTGCATAAATGGCCATCCCCACAGGATCGTTGAACATACAGCCGGACAGGTAGGCATAAAACTGTGCCACCACATCGGACAGGATCTTCGCTTCGGTTCCTTCCAGAACCAGACCGCCCATGCCTTCCTTAGCACGGATGGCGCTCCAGACCTCTGCCAGACGGAGAAGCCCCACCTGACCGGTCTCATTCAGTTCTGCTGCCTGATCTGCCGCCGTGCGGCACTCACTTACCGCATCAGCCATGACCGTGAGCAGCTGGCTGCGCTGGGCATTTACCGCCCTGTCAAAAAACATCAGCGGGTTTTGATTCAAAATGTTGGGGTTCATCATCATTCATCCTCCTTTTTCAGTTCTTGAGGTTTGGTGGTCATAATGCGGTAAAGCTCGGTATTCTTCGGGAAGTGATCCACGAAAGGCAGAATCGTGGAGCCATAGAACAGCAGCCCCTCGCCTTCACCGGAGTGTGTCACATAGCTAAGCTGGTGTGTGGAAATGCCCAGCTGCTTGGCAAGGATCTGACGGTCTCCACCTGCCTGGTTGAGCATATACACGAAGTCGGAGTTTTCAAAAATGTTCTCAACCTCGCGTGAAGAAAGCAGATCTTTTACATTTTGGGTAATCTGATTGTTATTAACAGATGGCTTTTTATCCATCTCTCTGGGGCTTTCGCCCATTTTCATCGGCGTGTCATTTCACGCCCAGCATAGCATATCTTTTTGCCACGGATCATACCGTACCGGCTGGTAATGCGGCCTCGTGGAGCTGTTATATTCTGCTCAAAGCAGGGTCAAGCTCTATGCGTTGCGTGTGACTGTCCTTTTACAGACAGCCTTCCACTCGGATTGGGGCGCTACCCCTTTCCCGATTTCTTCCGCATTGATAATTCTGACCTACTTGCCGGTTTCAGTCAGAACGGCGAAGTCTGCACTTTAAGCGGCTAACAAGTTGCAGACCCAATCACCAGTTGGAATGCCGCCCCATTTACGGAATCGCTTCCAGATTTCCACCGTATAGGCGGCGGTCTGTTCCTCCTTCAAAAGCAGGTGCATCTCGTCGATGTAGTAACGGGTGGACTTGTGGGCGGCACGGTTGATGGTAACGCGGTTCCACACCTGATCCTGAACCACCAGCATACCAATTTTCTTGAGCTGCTTGCCCAGTTCCTTGATGTCATAGCAGACAATGCGGTTATTGATGTCCACATTGCTCTGGTGGTTGAACACATTGAGGGAGCCGGTTACATAGATTTCAAGGGCTGTGGCGATATACTGGGCTTCCTTTTCCTCCTGTTCCCGGAGCAGGTTATACAAATCCTCCAGAACCGGCATATTCTCCGGGCGCGGGTCATTCAGGTAAGTCTGATAAACCAGGCGCACACAGCGGTCGATGATGGTTTTCTGCACCGGCTGCAAGCCCTCCTTACCGCCCACGATCAGCTCACACAAGCTGAGAATAAAGTCAGACTTGAGGGACAGCGGGCTTTCATCATCCGAGTAGTCCAGGTTCAGGTCCATCGGATTGATGTAGTTGGTGGAGGTGGGCGAAATCTTGATAACCTGTCCATGCAGACGCTCCACCAGAGGTGCGTACTCTGCTTCCGGGTCACAGATGATGACATCATCACTGGTAAGCAAAAAGCAGTTTGCAATCTCACGCTTGGCGCTGAAGGACTTACCGGAACCCGGCGTACCCAGAATCAGACCGTTGGGGTTTTTCAGCAGCTTTCTGTCCACCATGATGAGGTTGTTGGACAGGGCGTTGATGCCGTAGTACAGCGCTTCTTTCCCGTTCTGGAACAGCTCCTGGGTGGTAAACGGCACGAAGATGGCCGTGGAACTGGTGGTCAGCCCCCGCTGGATCTCAATCTGGTTGAGTCCCAGAGGCAGACAGCTCATCAGCCCTTCTTCCTGCTGGAAGTCCAATCTGGTCAGCTGGCAGTTATACTTCTGGGCAATAGAGCCTGCCTGAAAGATGTTGTTGCCAAGCTGCCGGGGATTGTCCGCTGTATTCAGCACCAGGAAGGTCAAAAGGAACATTCTCTCGTTTCGGCTCTGCAAATCCTGCAACAGCTTTTTCGCTTCACTGCCGTAGGTGGCAAGGTCAGAGGGAATGATGTCCATGTCGTATCCGGCACGGACTGCTTTTTTCTGTTCCTCGATCTTACTGCGGTCCAGGTCGGTAATCTTGCGCTTTACCGTCTTAATGGCTTTCACCTGATCCACCGACTGAATGTGCATACTCACAATGAGCGAGCTTTCCATATCCAGAAAATCAGCCAGCAGACGGTCATTCAGCTCCGGTGCAAGGATCTGCAAAAAAGAAACAGCCCCGTATTTCTTGCCCATACGGAACTGCTTGCCGGTGCGGAACTCAAAGGAGCTTGGTGCAATAAAATCTTTTGTGGACAGACCGGAAGGAGCCAGCCAGTCCCATTCAAACTGAAATGGGAGCTGTTCATCCATGTGGAATACTGCATGAAGCTGGGAAAGCCTTCCCTTACCGTCCAGTGTTCTGGCGGCTACGCCAAGACGCTTGAAGTTGTTGAGTATATCGGTCTCAATACGCTCCAGACGGGGCTTGGCAGCTTTGATGCTGTCAGCGTCGATACCAAAGGTCAGGTATTTGGTCTTGATGAGACCGTTATTTCCTCTGGCCAGCTGATTTTGCAGCATCGTGGTGTATTCCTCACGGATACTGTCAAAGGCATCCCCCTGGGGCGGGATGGAAATGGAGTTGGCAAAGGTCTCCTCCGATGCCGCAAGGTTCAAAAAAGACAGCTGGAAGTGAATCGAGCTGTCGAAATAATTGAGGAAATCACACCAGCCTTCAAAGATTGCGGTCTTATCTTCATTTTGGGAGAGCTGATAGTTAATGTCCTGAAACTGAATGGTCTTTGTGTAGTGGCTGTCCGATACACGGCAGATGCCGTCCGGCCACATCCGTTCATAGGGGATACTGTCCTGTGCGGATTTTCCTTTTTTGTCCGTGCGGTTGGCGCGGGCAATGGCCGCTTCGATCTGCTTCTTATCGGCGCGGGACAGCTTTTTCTTTGTCTTTACCGGCTGCACGGTCTTTTCTTCGGTTTTTCCCAGCAGACGGCGCAGCCAGCTTTTCATTGCGGTGAACAATGTCATACACCTCCTTATCGAGCATTTCCTGCCGCTTTAATACGGCATAAAAGTTATTGGTCTGGTAGGGACGCTGCTTGGGACGGATCACAGCCACTTTGAGAATGTTGCCGACGATCTTTTCCAGAGGCTGTCCATGCTTTTCATACATTGCCAGCAGGAAGAAGGGCATCATGACCAGCATCATACACATGGCGGCCATGCTGTTTCCCGCAGGCTCACGGAGCAAAAAGAACAGCGGTACGCCTACAAGCGCCCCGGCGGTAAAGCAGACCAGCTGCCTTCGGGTCAGATTGAACATAACCTTGGTTTTGACTTTGGTTAAATCTTTGGGTACGGGTACATAAGCCAATGTGGAAACCTCCTTCCGTTTTAATGCGCCTGAAAGACTGCTTTTGCGAGACTGCCGGTTTTGAACAGCGTAAAGCACAGCAGTACGGTGTAGCCCACGCAGCTCCAGATCGCCATGATGATGTCATCTTCCAGAGCGATGTTCTGCACCAGCACAGCATAAATCGCCACGCAGACGATGATGAGAAACGCCTGAAAGCCCAGCGCCAGCAGGGAGCGGAGGTAGTTCTGTCCCATACCGCCCCATTCCTTACCCATCATGGCAGCCATTGGAACGGGAGCCACCGAAGTCACAAGGTAAATCTCGATCATACGGCCATAAATGACGATAAAGATACAGATATACAGTGCCCACATGGTAATGCCGATAAAGAGGGATTGGAACCACAGCCCGAACAGCGGTCCCAGATCCATTTCCATCAGTCTCGGTTCCAAATCGGTCATAACTGAGGAAATGTCAATGGACGCATCCGAACCGATGATCCCTGCCGCCTGTGCCACCACGCTCTGCGCCATATCAAAGACGCCCATCACGATATTCCATGTGTTTGTGACAATGAGGATGGCGGCGGCTGATTTGAACACCCACTTGAAAATCATCCAGGTATCCACATCATGCAGGTTGTTCTTGTCTGCGATCATCTGGATCAGGTCTACGGTCATCACGATAGCCAGGATCACGCCTGCAATCGGCACCATGATGGAGTTGGACAGATTCTCAATCATGCTGAAAATACTGCCATTCCATCCCTGTGGGGTCTGTCCTACCTGTACGGATATATCCGCGACCTGTTGGTTTACGCTGTCAAACATCCCCGAAAGGTTGCTCATAATACCGCCCACCAGCATTTCTTTCAGCCAATTTGTCAGGGCTTCAAGTAAGAAATCCATACGGTGTCAACCTCCTTTCCGCCGCCCCCGCAAAACTGCGGGAGCGGCAAGGATTTCATGCGGGGACGCTTAGACAGAGAAAAGCCCGGAGAGCAGAGGTACAAGGACCATGCCGACTACGGCTACACCAGCGCCGGCCATGAGCTGCTTCATGCCCTGTGATTTTGCTTATGTGTGATAAAGAAGTAATAGAAGTGTAAAAAATTTTGCCGTTCCTATCCGGCACATGAGGTATGTCGGATAGGTCGGGCGGTTAGGTGTCGGGCAGTTCTACCTTGCCGACAAAAGAATAATAGATTTCGATTTCCTGTCTGCGTAACTTGCCCCGGCGTTTCCCGTCAAGGGCAACGCTTTCATGGACAACGATTTTCTCCACAAACTCCCGCAGCAGAGTAGGGGTAAGTTCTTCAATGGTAGTGTGCCTGCGTACCACATTCATAAACTTTTCAGCGTTTGCGGTGGCTTCCTGCGCTTTGGAAAGTTCTTCCCGCAGTCTGGCGGCACGTTCTTTCAGTTCTTTCTGCTCGGCTTCATAGTCTGCCGACAGCTCTGTGAAACGCTCGTCCGATATGCGCCCGGTTACGCTGTCCTCATACAGCCGCTTGAAGATAGCAGATAACTCGGCTATGCGTTTCTCGGCGGCTTCCAGTTCCTTTTTCTTGGCGGCGT
>ERZ781273.207-NODE-207-length-36910-cov-3.078036_pt1 | contig 36910 bp, 35 predicted proteins | sample MGYA00375851_ERZ781273 | MGnify/ENA primary metagenome ERZ781273 (study PRJEB29790, sample SAMN03653692) | human gut metagenome | host: Homo sapiens | place: USA: Dallas, Texas | collected 2013-07-09 | study: EMG produced TPA metagenomics assembly of the Gut... | reverse complement strand
TAATTATTCCTGATACTGCGTAATACTGGCTGGAATTAGTCTGCCATATCCAGAATCTGCTGATACAGTTCTGCCTGATCTGCAGTATTCTCATCGATAACTGCCTTACAAGCCTCTTTCCACGGAGCCTTATCCTCTACTTCAGTAACAGTTACGCCATCAGCCTTCAGCTGTTCCAGAACTTCGTTCTCTTTGTTCTCGGAATTTGCACGGTTGTTCTCAGAAGCATATTTTCCAGCCTCCATCAGGATAGCCTGCTGATCCTCGGTCAGCTTGTCCCATGCCTCGTCGGTAATGATAACCTGAACAGCGCCCAGAGTATGACCATCCAGTAACAGGTGCGGAGCTACCTCCGGGAAAGCGTTGGAGTAGTAGTTTGCGATCGGCTGCTCAGCAGCATCTACTACGCCGGTCTGCAGTGCAGAATACAGCTCGTTCATAGAAACAACAGTTGCGTTAGCGCCCAGTCCGGAAACCATACCGGTCATAACCGGGTCGTTAGATACACGGATCTTTAAGCCGCTTAAATCCTCCAGCTTAGTTGCCGGATTTACAAAGAAGAAATGACGGAAGCCTTCTTCACCGTAGTACAGACCTCTTACACCCAGGCCCAGATCAACCGGCTCGGTCAGGAATTCCTGTGCCAGATCGCTGGTTGCAAAGTTCCAGAAATGAGCACGATCCTGGAAGGTATACGGAATGGACAGAAGCATGGACTTCTTAGCGCCGTAGCTGTTCAGTGCGAAAGCAGAGATACGGGACATATCGATGGTGCCGCCGCCGCCCAGCATAGTATCCAGAACGTCGTTCTCAGAGCCAAGAACACCGCTGGCCTGAACGTCGATGGTGATCTTGCCGTCAGACAGCTCTTCTACTTTGTTCTTGAAATCGGTAGCCATCTGGCCAACGATAGTATCAAGCGGGTTAACCTCTGCATATACCAGAGTTACTTCCGGCATATTGGCAGTATCATAGGAGCCAGCCTCAGCTGCTGCTTCGGTCTCGCCCTCAGCTGCCTCAGTCTTTTCCTCTGCTGCTTCGGTTGCCTCAGTCGCTGCCTCGGTTGCTGCTGCTGTGGTCTCCTCAGCCTTCTTAGAACCGCAACCAGCCAGAGAACCTGCTACCATTGCTGTGCAAAGTACTGCGCTTACAATTCTTTTTTTCATTTTTGTTTCCTCCTCTTGATGTTTTTAACGTTCAAACACGTTATCTTTATAATAAATTAATATCCCAGAAATAGAAAGGGTAATTTTTTGTGAATCATAGTATATTTTTACCTCATATGGTTTTTTAATTTATGCATGTCACACAAAACTATCAAGAACCTGTTTTTTTCAAAAGCAGCTCTGTCCGATAATCTGTGGGACTCTGCCCGGTAATCCGCTTAAACACCTTGGCAAAATAATTAGCATCACAATATCCTACCGCTTTTCCGATCTCCTTTACATTCACCGTTGGCTGCCCCAGCATTTTCTTTGCCGTCTCCACCCGGTATTCTGTCAGATAAGAAGTAAAATTCTGCCCAAAACACTGTTTAAACAGCTTGCAGAAATATGCCTCCGAATAATTCATCTGGCGGGCCAGCTCCTGCATGGACAGATCATCCATATAATGAGCCTGTATATAATCTGTTATCATATCCATCACCGCAGAAAGCCTCACCCCTTCCGCCTCATTGTCCTGCCCTCCTGCAGTTTCCGAAATTTTTTCATATTCGGATTCTCCAATTCCTTCCTCCAGATTTTCCAAAAGCTCCCCTTCTCCGTTTTGAACTGCTGTTTTGGATTCTGCGGCTGCTTCCCGCTCACAGACAATCCGCATCGCCTCCTCTACCACCAGAAGGAGCTCACTTTCCTCATAAGGCTTCAAAAGATAATCCAGCGCACGAACTGTTATCGCTTTTTTGGCATAGGAAAACTCATCAAAAGCCGTCAGAAAAACAATACAGCAGTCTCTGTCTGTTTCCCGGATTTTCTCTGCCGCACGAATTCCGTTAATTCCAGGCATTTCAATATCAAGAATGGCTATCTGAATTTGATGCTCTTCATGGATATGGACTGCCTCCCGCCCGTTTTCTGCCTGATAGATCTCACAATTCTCTCCAAAACGCGATTTTAATGTTTTGTACAGAACCGCTCTTTCTATCATCTCATCATCTGCAATCAGCAGTCTGTAAATCTTGTTCTGATTCATGACGTTTCCTTTCTGCTCTCAGCTTCCGTTTTCCTGCCAATTTGTCCGGCAGTCTTTTCGTCCGCTTCCCCTGTGTCTGTATTTTCGCTGTCTGGTTCTTTTTTTCTGATTTCTTTTCTTCCTGTTTTTTCTTCGTCTGCTTTTTTTGTTACCGTTTCCGTCTCATCCACCCGCTCAAGAGGAATGACCATCTGTACAACTGTTCCGCAGCCACGTCTGCTCCAGATGTTCATTTCACCTTTTTCGTATAAAATATGGATTCGCTTATAAATATTTCCCAGCCCGATTCCTACTTTGGCAGAGCGTCTCTCCTTCAGCCCTTCCTTCAGAGATTCCAGCTGTTCCTGAGTCATACCGACTCCTGTATCTGCTACCGATATTATCACACAGTTTTCCTTCTGCCAGATTCGAAGATACAGCCGTCCACCCTGTTCCTTTTTGGAAAGCCCGTGAATTACCGCATTTTCCACAATCGGCTGCAGAGTAAAAGCCGGAATGATCACCTGACCTCCATTTACCTGAATATCGCTGTCATAGCGGATTCTGCTGCCAAACCGCATCTGTTGAATATACACATAATCCTGCACCACCTTCAGCTCCTGATTCAGGGCAACGAACTGCTCTGAGGTTTTCAGATTGTAGCGAAAGAGGTTACTCATGCTGTAAATCATCTTTTCTGTTGTAGCTGCATCCTCCAGCTTCGCCATACATCCAATCATATTTAATGTATTAAACAGGAAATGCGGATTGATCTGGCTTTTCAGCAGCTCCAGCTTTGCTGATTCCAGCTGCTTTTCCATCTCCATACGTTCCAGCTCCTCCCCGTGAAGAAGCCCTGCCATCTCATTATTCTTTTTCAGTGTATTAATATATCCCGCTGTAGCATGCTTCATCTTATTGAAAGCCGCTACCAGTTCTCCCATTTCATCTCGATTGGGTACAGCCAAATCCTCACCGGAAAAATCATTTCTTGCTATTTTTCTGGAATTGTGAGCCAGCTTTACCACTGGCTGAATCAGGGTATTGGAAAGCAGCCGGGTCAGCACAATGGCCATAACCGTAAGACACAGAGAAACGGCAAGAATCAGATAAGGAATATTGTAGAAAACCGGAACCTGTCTCTGATAAGTTTCATTTCCCTTGCTCAAGGTCACCTGCACCAGTCTCCGCGCATAATCCTTCAAATAATCCTGCATATCATACACCCGATACAGGCTGGTAATATATCCGCTCTCCTCCTCATTCATCTTCAGAATCTGTTCCCGAAAGACGCTGTAGGCCTCATAGCTGTTTTTTATATTCCACGTTCTTGCATACCGCTCTTCTCCGATGCTGCTGTACTGAAATGGAAGAGCACGGATGCACCGTTCCGTTCTGACACAGGAAAGAATATACTCTTCCCAGTGTTCCTCAGTTCGTTCTCTTACATAAGACTCAAACGCATCGATTTCCAGTTCCATCGCCTGCTGAAAATCATTGCATCGGGAATTATCGCTGAGAATTTTATCAAATCCATCCAGGGTAAAATCCATAACCCATACATTAAATACAGCGGAGGAAGCCATGATTAAGATAACCATAGCTGTATACAGGCTCAATTTATGCTTCAAGGTTGTAGACAGCCAAAGCTCTCGAAGTTTTTGATACATGGCGATTCCTTCCTGTTTCTGAACCAGAAGCTTTCCGCTTCCGTATATAAACCCCTTTATTATAACACAACTTTGAGTGTTTGACGATAAAAAAGTCCCTTCGCGTCGAGATATGAATTTTTTGTGACTAAAAAATAAGATTTCTGTGAAACACGTTACATAAGCACTTCTTCTGTGGTACACTAAAAGAAAAAAGGAGACAGTTATGCCACGTTTATTGATAACTGATGACGATCTCCATCTGCGGAGACTGGTTCGCACCTACGCAGATATGGAAGGCTACCAGTGTGAGGAAGCCGACTGTGGAGCAGCCGCTATTGAGGCTCTGCGGCAACAGAATTTTGACTTGGTCCTTCTTGATGTAATGATGCCGGGACCGGACGGCTTTGAAACCCTGGCCGGCATCCGTAAATTCAGTCAGATTCCCGTTATTATGCTGACTGCCCGAGATGAGGAATATGACAGGCTTCTTGGCTTTCAGCTTGGAGTCGATGATTATGTTTCCAAGCCCTTCAGCTCCAAAGAGCTGATGGCGCGGATTGCCGCTGTCCTGCGCCGCACGAAGGGTTCCCTGGAGCACAATGACGTTCTTCAGTTTGGCAAGCTCTGCATTGAACCAAAATCACGAACGATTACTCTGGATTCCCTTCCGTTGCGCCTGCCGCCTAAGGAATTTGATCTCCTCTTAAAGCTGGCTCAGAACCAGCGAATTGTACTGAGCCGGGAAAAGCTTTTAGAAACAGTATGGGGCTACAGCTACTACGGAGACAACCGTACCGTTGATACCCATATTAAATCACTGCGAGAGCACCTTGGCCCGTACCGGAAACTTATTCAAACTGTGTGGGGAGTGGGGTATCGATTTGAATACGTGGATGAAAACTAAAATACAAGCACTTCGAAGCCATCTTGTCTTCCGCCTGTGGGCCATGATGATGGTTCTCGTTTTCCTTGCCATCGGTTTTATGTGGGTGGCGCAAATCGGCCTGTTTGAACAAAATTATGCCATATCATCTCTAAAGGACACCCGAGAACGAACTGCAGGCATCCTAGAAAGTCTTGCTGAAGAAGATATCGGAAAGAATCCACACCTGCTTTCTTTTTTAAGTCATGGAAATAGTGAACTGTTTTTAATCAGCCAAGAAGGACGACTTTTAGAAATGTATTCCGCTGGTCATCCAGTCAGCAGCACTGATCGCCGTGAGGAGTTTTTCAGGAACCGTTTTCCTACTGAAAAGAAGGAGCAGCCATTTCCCGCAATAGACCAGCCTTACCAGCAGGTTCTGCGTAAGGGCCGCCATGTAATCGGCTACGAAACGGGCTTTCCTGTAACCTGGAATGACAGCGAATGCTTTCTTTTAATTCGAAGTATGCTGATGACAAAAACCGTAATGGATTTTAACAGACAGCAGCTGATCGTCCTGACCGTTCTCCTAACCTTAACAGCCTCACTTCTGGCTGCTGTTTTTTCCAGGCATTTTACCCGCCCTATTGGCCAAATTCGCGATTCTGTGGAACGGCTTACCAAAAACGACTTTACGGAAGTTCCCCCGTTTCATCGCGAAGATGAACTGGGACAGCTCTCTCAGTCTGTTGTCCAGCTTCGATATGCTCTTCAACGGCTAGATGTGCTTCGTAAGGAGGTCATTGCCAATGTCTCTCACGAGCTGCGCTCGCCACTGGCTCTGATTGGCGGCTATGCAGAAATGGTCCGTGATATTACCTGGAAGCAGGAGGAACAGCGAACAGAGGATCTCAACCTGATCATCCGGGAAGCCAACCGAATGAGCCGTATGGTCAGCGATATTCTGGACTATTCCCAGCTTCAGGCAGGATACTGTCAGCTGAAAAAAGAAAGACTGAACCTTTGCGAGCTTCTGGAATCAGCAATTGCCTGGTACCAGCCTCTGGCTCAGGAGCATCATATTACTTTGGAATTGGAATGCATGCAGGAAGAGCTCCTGACAGAGGCGGATGCCTCCAAGATGAATCAGGTAATCCGAAATCTTTTAAATAATGCCATTAATCACACCGCAGATGGCGAATGCATCCGAATCACAGCTGACGGCTGCCGAATTTCCATAGCCAATCCCGGACCGCCCATTTCCGAAGAGGATCGAAAAATTATCTGGGAACGATATCAGCGCAGTCAGCATCAAAGCAGCAGGCGTCTGGGAACAGGAATCGGCCTTTCCATTGTCAGCACCATCCTGGAGGCCCATCACCTGGCCTATGGCGTAGACTGCCAGGACGGATGGAATATCTTCTGGTTTTCCTATCAAAGTGCCCGCCAGTAGGGACAGATATCTTCATAAGAGCCGTCCGGCATCCGGAATCCGCCCCGAATGATTCCCAGCTGCAAAGCCCAGACGCTCATATAAATGGCGGGCATGGATATTGGACGCCACTACTGCATTAAACTGGAGCAGGCGAAATCCCTGCTCCTTTGCTCTTTTCATGCAGTCCTTTACCAACCGCTCTCCAATGTGAAGCCCTCTGCTGTCCGCGCTTACCCCATAGCTGGCATTGCAGATATGACCGCAGCGCCCCACATTATTAGGATGCAGAATATATAGGCCAAGAATCCGTTCAGACTCTGTGTCCTGAGCCACTCCACAGCAGGTCTGTCCGGCAAAAAAAAGCCTCTGCTTCACTGAGCATCTCCCTCCTGGGGGAATGCATTCCCCTCTCCAACAATCTGGTTCCATATTTCTGTCATAAAAGGTAAATCTGCTCTTCTATATTCTCTGATCATTATGTCCATAGCCTTATTTCTCCCCTGTTATTCTGTAACTGTTTCTCCGAAAAATCTGTATCGGATTTTCGTTTTCCTTATTTGTCAATTTTCCTGTCTGATAATCCTATTTTAATCATTCATCTTCTGGAATGTAAGAACCATATCCGAAAGTTTTTCTTAAATGTTTAATGAAATTTTCCCGCAGTGCTCAGCCCCGTCTCAGCCGTTCCTCCAGCTCCCTGCACAGCCAGGGAATCTGGGACTCAAACTCTGCCCCATACCATCTGGCACTGTCAGAAGCAGCCGTTGCCTCAATGCAGCGTACCACATAATCTGCAGCCAGGGCCAGAGCATCTTTCAGTCTCATTCCCCGCATAATCCCCCCTGCAACAGTAGAGGAAAAAATATCTCCCGTTCCATGGTAGCTCTGTTCACATCTGCGTGTGAAATACGAAAATTCATTCCCGTCCCGGTCCAAAGCAGCTACCCCAGTTTTCCCGGCTCATAACTGACGCCAGTCAGAACCGCTGTGCCGCAGCCAAGCTCCAGAAGTGCTTCCAGAAGCTGGCGGATATAGGCCGGATCCTGCTCTGTTTTATAAGGAAGTCCCGTCAAAAGACTGGCTTCTGTCATATTGGGGAGAATCACATCAGCCTTTGCACATACCTCAGCCATTTCAGCTGGAAAAGCTTCATCAAAGGCTGCATAGAGCTTTCCATTATCTGCCATAGCCGGATCTACAATAACCATGCTTCTTTTCCCAGATGACCTGCCGGAAAACCGATCAAAAAAATCGCATACCTGATGGCACTGTTCTCCAGATGCCAGATATCCCGTATAAATTCCGTCAAAGCTTACCTGTTCCTTTTCCCATGCATCCGAAATCGGCTCAATCTGATCTGACAAATCCTTGCAGGTATAGGTCTGAAACATCGTGTGCGTAGAAAGTACTGCTGTAGGAAGAATCCCGCATTCTACTCCCATTGCTGATATAATAGGAAGCGCTACTGTAATGGAGCAGCGTCCCACACAGGAAATATCCTGTAAGGTTACAATTCTTTTCATCATCAAAACTCCTCCTGAAACTCTTAATACCAGAAGTATACAGAAAAGTGGATTGATTGAAAATAGCCATTTCCAAAGTTTATGACAAGGCCAGTTTGCTTTGCCTCTCCCTTTTTATTTTAAAGTTCTGAAAAATTCTGGAAAGAGTCCAAAACCCCATTGACAGTTTGTTTTCCATAAGCTATAATTTAAGTTCACCGATGAGTCGCGGTGAGCCAGTAAGGGGTTGTACTGGTTTCGACGGGGGTCATGCAGCTGGTGAAGCTATCCGCATGCAATGCGTCAAATGGCAAAATTAAAATTAAACGCTGAAGATAATTTAGCATACGCAGCCTAATGGCTGCTGTCAGCCTTAGTGCACTCACACATTAAGAATCTGGCATCGACGATGTGAGAAACGACATACATTAAGCTTTGCGTGTATGGGCGTATGATGAAGCTACTGAAACCGCAAGAGTGTCTGTTCCCGTGCGGCAGAGGGAATGTCAAATAACCGACTATGATAGTAGAAGAACAGGGAATTGGTTTTCGGACAGGGGTTCGATTCCCCTCAGCTCCACTTTTCAGGAAGCCTTGTAAATACTGGGGAAACCCTTTATTTATAAGGCTTTCGAGCATTTTAAGGGGTAAAAACAAGAAGCCAGAAAGTATCAAAAATACCCCATTTTTCGGGTAAAGTATCACACGAAGTATCACACGAAATAACACAAGCCAGCAAATTTGAAAGAGAAGCAGGAAGGGACTTACCGGGTTCCTTCTTTTTTTGCCTCTAAAGTTCCAGGGCGATTCTTTCAGTGCTGCTTGTCCAGGTGGATTGAAACCGCTCCACTCCATTTCCTATCAATGCCATGGAATAGATCCGGTCATCTTCCAGGGCAAACGGTAGCAGCTTCTCCCGGTTCTCTCCTCTCCTGAGATTCCGCAAGGCCTTATTGTGTTCCTGCCTCACCTGTTCCATTGTTCGCCCAGTCTGCCGCCCGATTCTCGCCAGTGTCTCCCCGCCCTGGTATCTTCTCCGAAGGATTTCGCCCTGCTGCCCCGGCAACTCATCCACGCACCCCCAGAGGACAGCTTGCAGGCGTTCTGCTTCCAGACGTTCCAGGCTATCCTCCTCCAGATTTCCTGCTGCCGGGATAAAATCGCCAAAAGCGCCGCCGATTTCCTCATCAGCCCCCATAACAGGAGCATCCAGGCTGCTCACAGAAGCCATACAAGCACTTGTCCTGATATTTCTTACCTGCTCCACAGAAATCCCCATAAAATAGGCTGCTGTGCTGTCAGAAGGGCTTTCCCCTGTCTGCTGCTCATATTGTGTACAGAATCGGCGATACTGGCTTATCTTTTCCATACAATGAACAGGGAGCCGCAGGCAGCTTCTATTCATCTGAATGTACCGCTGCATCCGCTGTCTAATCCACTTTTCTGCATAGGTTAAGAATTTGTATCCGGCAGCAGGATTAAAGCCATCTATCGCCGGATATAAGGCCAGATACCCCTCTTGCTCCAGGTCGTCCAGCTCGGCGCCGTTCCGGTACTTCCAGGCAATCGAGCGAATGAAGTCCTTCACTTGGTCATAAAGCTGGGACATATTCTCAGATACATTTTCTCCGGCCTGGATGCGGGCCACAAGCTGCTCGTTTGTCAATCCTGGCATCCCCCTTTCTAAAAATAGAAACCGATATCTCTATTTTAAAATGCCTATTGTTATATTTCAAGTATAACATTTATTTTCACCAATGGGAGCGATGTTTCAACGCCTCCTGCCGGTGTTCTAATGTGCTCGACCTCAATTTTGAGTTCGTTAAGTTGTCGCACATATCTCTAGTTTTCCCTAGTTCGTCGGGCGTTCCGTATTCGTTTCGTTTTTTATTAGTAACGTTGCAACGCTGAAAGCTAGTAAAAATAAAGATTCCAGGCTGTTTTTCGTTCGTATTCGTTTGTTTTCGTTCGGAACGCTTCCAGGCTCAAACCCACAGAAAATAGAGCTTCCTGCTGCCTTCTGGGGCGTATTCGTCGATTTTATTTATTGCGATGTCGCAAACTGAAAAAAGGGTATAAAAATACCACCGGCCTGCTGACTGGTGGTATTAAATACGCCCTTCTTTTTTTAATTTTTCAATTTCTTTCTCTGTCAACTTCCTTGGTTTCATAGGTTGAGACATCTTCTCTTCCCAATCTTTATGTGCTTCCGCACTCATTTTTTTATTCATGGAATTACCTCCAATTCTATAATATCTTCTTTCTTTGATATTACTCTATATATGCTCCCTTTGTCAATGAGAACCTCTCTGTGTTGGAAATTGAAAGAAGGTGGTTATTTTAAGAAATTCAGATGTCAATAGTATTGACTTCCGAAAACTGAACAATACCGGAAAGAAATTTATTACAGAGAGAGCAAGATTGCGCTCACCGATTTCTTCCCTCTGGTATATTTGATGTTACCGCTGTAAAACTGAAGTTTTATGAAGTAAAAACAAAGGATGCCCGCTCAAGGCACCCCTTCATATATTCTACCCCAGCAAATACCCCAGGGCTGCAGCCATTATGCAGTTGATTATAATAGACATCATGCAGAGCCTATAAAGTAATGTTTCCATAGCGTTCCCCCTTTCTGTTGCGACGTCGCAATTTTTCTTTAATGGCAAGCCCTGTTTGCAGCCAGAGCCTGCCGGCTGGATGGAATGACGTTGGAGCATCATTCCGGAAGTGTTCCGCACTCTCGCAGCGGCCAGCGGTTCAAGATGGGTATAGTTTATCTATGTAAAAGCCGTTCTAATGTTTCATGGACTTGTAAAGCTTGCGCCTGATTCTGGCAATGCGATTCAGAATAGCAAAATATTCTCGTATTGCCTCGTTTTTGGTATACTCTACGACCTCTTTCTTCTCCAAGTCCTCCAAATCCAAATAAAGCGCCATCACTTCAACAATCTTGGCTATACATGGAGTATTTTCATTTATTACAATCACATCTCTTGACGGATCATAGAAAAACAAAACCTTTCCCATCCTTTTCCCGTCTGCTGATAATATAAAATGCTCCTCGTTAAGAATCTTTGAATTTATGCTCTCATGCTGAGAGCCGCGCTGTTCTGTCTGCATATCAATAATCCTTTCTTTTGACAAGGGGCAACAGGTGTGTTATACTGCCTGCATACCCCCTAATTGCTGATATTTCGGGTTGCTTGCCCCTATCAGAGTTGCAGCTCTGGTAAGGGCTCTTTTTTATTCTGTTATGGCAACAACCTGGGATTTCCCGAAAAAACTCGCTGTATATGTCTTTCCGTCTCCCCTGCTGCCCCAAATTAACTGACAGCTGAATAATGCCTTTGCTCCATGCACCACCTCATAGCCCAGCTGCTTCCAGGTGTTCCAGGTTTCGGCCTCTTCTGTGATGCCTGCTGCTGCCTTTGCAGCCTCAACTCTCTGCTGGTTGATTTCCTCAGCCTTTGCAGATAACCAGGCTCTGTGAAGGGCTTCACCAAAGCTCAGGCCCTTGTACTTCCGGAAGTTCTTCCAGGCTTTCAGCATAATCTTTCTTAAATTGTACTTCATGCTGCTTTTCTCCTTTCTATCATGTGTTGCATCCGGGCGAATCATCTTCCTGGCTATTGCTGGCAGCTCACAGGGATATGGATTTCGCCTTTGCATCTTTTCGGGATGCTCGTTTGCTTTAAGGAAACCGGATAAAGTCATCTTCCTGGCTATTACTTCCGCTCAGTCCGTTCACAGGTATATGGGCTTTATCTTCACAGCTTTTCGGGCTGTTCGGCGTTCCTTAACCTTATGGCTATATTGTAGCACTAACTCTAGTGCGTGTCTATTGACATAATCACTAACTTTAGTTCCAATTATAAACACTAGCTTTGTGCACATTAATACTAGCTTTAGTGTTCGATTTGTGCTAAAATATATTTGTAAGGTGGAGTAGGTCTGCTCAATTTTGAGCTGTCCTAATCTCCCAATAAAAGGAGGTTATTATGGCAATTAATTTTCAAAAGCTAGAACAAATGTTAGAAGCCCAGGGAAAAACATTTTACTGTTTGCGGCGGGATAAAGTAGTTGGAACAGAGACAATTAAAAAGCTACAGCAAAATACAGGATATATTGACACTCGCACTATTAACAATTTGTGTAAGTATCTGAACTGCCAGCCGGGGGACTTGATGGAGTATACGCCGGATGATGCGATGAAGAAAGATAATACACCCGATACAGCGGAATAGGGCTTGCGCCCTGCTGCCAGATATGCTATATTGATAATACAAAAGGGAAAGCCAAAGACACACGGCCTACCCTCAAAACAGTAATTTTAGCGAGTTACTTACAGTAACAGCCGTTCACTATTGCGAGTAGTGGGCGGCTATTTTTTTCCCTTAAAGATTGTATAACACAATCCAACAAGGGCAACAATGAATATTCCAATCTGGATTAAATCCGAATATGTAACATACATTGGCATCGCCCTCCTTTCTTTCGTCTGGAGGGTTAGCCCCTCCGAAGTAGGAGGGTAGACCGCCTTTTATGTGCTTTGACTTTCCGTATCTGGATTATAGCACACGACCCGCAATGATACAATGCCTTATTTCGCCCTAATTTGACCGTTTACGGGCTTTTACGCCCTTACCCTATAACTTTATCACAAAGATAATCAAAAAAGCCTTATAACGCATTTTAGAGGGTTATAAGGCCTTTCGAGGAAGGAACGGGCAGCAGGATTTTGTTTTACAGTGTTTTAAGCACAATTTCCGGATCCAGATAAAGAGGATGTACCGTTTTACCAAACTGTGACGGATCATTAAATATCTCTGAAAGCTGCTCCATTTCAAATTCCCCAACCGCTTCCATTATCCCGCTGACAACAAAGCCTTGTTGAGAAAGTGAACTTTTAATACTTCTAATAATTTCCACATCTGTTTCCGGCGTTGTGCCAATAGGAATTACAGTCTGGAGGGGCTTGTGGAAGCTCTCACCATTTTTATCTACATAATCAACCATGAAGTTTCTGATTTCCAGGGGGATTCCCATAGATTTTATAAATTGTGTTAACATATTTTTACCACCTCTTTTTTATTCGCTCCCCGGGCAGCTCAGCGGCTCCTAGGGGGCTTTTTATATATGTTTACTTACTCGCTGATACTCTTATTTGTTGGTTGGTGTCCCTATACCCATTGGGAAAACCAACGAGTAAGGCGCAAACCCTTATAAATCAAGGCTTCTCTTTACTCGTTGATGTCAACAAGTAAGGGCTGCTTACTATCTTTACTCGTTGATGCCAACGAGTAAGCAAACCCCTTGTAAAATATAGGTTTTTCCTTTACTCGTTGATTTTCCCAGGGTCTGTAAGGGAAATGGTAAAAACTTTATCTTTCCCAAAGCCAAAACCTGTAATTTTTATCAATCCCTCCTGGCTTAAAGCTGTCTTAGCGTTCTTTAAAGAATTGCAACTAACGCCCAGAGCTTTGGCCAGTCCATCAAGATCTCCAACTGCCATTTTCTCTCCTGGCTGATTTTTCAGTGTTTCAAGGATAAAATCTTTCGCATCCTCTACAGCTGGCCGGACGGTCTTTTCTTTAGCTTCTGCAAGTACAAAATCCCGGTCTTTCTTTTCTGAGTAGCTTTCAAAAACAGGAACACAGTTTTCATTAAGCGTATATAAAACAGTATCTTGAAGCCTGCCATAGTTTGACTTTTCTTGTGATATGTAACGCATATTGCTATCTGGACATGTTCCCACCATCAGCACAGAGCGGGAACCATCCCAGATATCAGAACTGTCAGCAATTCGTTTTCGCCCCCACACGCCGGACTGCTTATTTGCATGGGCAATAATAATAGATGTCACTCCGTACTGTTCCCCGTATCCCATCAGAGGGGAAAAACATTTTCTCATGGCGTTTCTATCGCCCATTTTTAAATTAGCAGGGATAAATGCCTGCAGGGGATCAAAAATTATCACACTGGGGCGGTTCTCTATGATAATACCTTTCAGTAAATCACTATCAAAATTAAGGTCAGTAAATCGGTCATCTTCTGGGGATAGAAAGCTAATTCTGCTGAGGTCTGCCCCATTGGCCTCTAATCTATTTCGTAAAACGTAAGACCAGGAATCTTCCGCCGAAAATATGAGGACGTTCTCTGGCTCCCCGGGTCCGAATGGAATGTTATTGGCAGTTAAAAAAGAATGCTGCCCTGTTGTGATGGATGCAACCAGGGCGCACCAGATAGAAGTTTTACCAGTTCCGCCCTCTCCCGCAATGGTGGTAATACCATATCGGGGAATATACCCAGAAATTAGCCATTCGGGTTCTTTTATTTCAACGTCGGCAGCATTGCTTAAGCTAAAGTCTACATTTTCTTTAGCGGCTCTATACCTTCCATTGTCCAAAACGGCAGCAGCATTTTTTGTATAAGGTTTTTTTGCCTTCCAGCCCCTTGTCAAAGCTGGGAAAACCTCCTTTTCAAGTTCTTCACTGGTGCAAGGTGGGGAACATTTCAATTCATTTTCCTCCCGTACCACTACTTTGATAGTTTCATCTGCCAGGCCGCTGTTTTTCAGCTTTCCAATCAATGACACCAGGGTACTTACTCTCTGGCCTTCTGGGATAGTGTCGGGAAGTTCAAACGGCGATTTACGCTCGTCTTGCGCCTTCCTACCGCCATTCAAAAAAGCCTTAACAGTGTCATTTACTGGGGTTATAGGACAGTCACCAGGGGATGTTTCCCACTCATAGCAGCGGCCGTTGGGGTGCAGGCTGGGCGGTGCCACAATATAGCCGCCATTAGCCCTTATATCAACGCCTTCATAAAGCCCTGTCTTGCACTTAAAGGCCTCTGAGGCTCCGTATATTAAGTGATACCCACCCCGGCCTGTGATGCTCTGCCAGGAATCGGGGAGAGCCCCATGGTTCTGCTGCCAGGATTTTAAAACCTCATAGCCATTTACCCCTTTTTCATCGTCAATATCTAAGTCAATTGCGAGTAAGCCAGAGGGCTGCCCCGTGGCAATGCCAATATTAAAATCTGGCGTATTTTCCCACCAGCTTTTTATTTGTTTGGGGTCTGTTGTTGCCCTATGAAAGCCGTTATTGATTGCCGGGGCTTTACCTTTCGGTTTAAGTGGAAACACTGCAAGCCCTAAACTGGCATAGTATAACGCCCATTCTTTTAAACTGTTGTTGTTGGGTTCAACCATTAGTATTTCTCCTTTGCTTCTTTCAGCAGGGACTGTATTTTAAGAATCAGCGCGCCGTTTACGCTGCTGGGATTCCGGCGCATATTGCCCACAGTACGGGCAGATACGCCCAGGCGCTTACCCAGTTCCTCATCAGTCCAGCCTTTGTACTCTTTGAGAGCGTATAAATCCACTTTGAAATCAATCTCCCATGATGGTGCTTTCATGTTCTCAGCTCCTCTCTATAGTTTCTTCCTCTCATCCATGCGCCCCGCCCGGCACATTATTCGATGATTTCAGTTACGTCAACGCCCAGAGCCGCTGCAATTCTTCCGGCAGTTTCCGGTCTAATGCTTTTTCCTGCAAGGGCACCACTTACGGTAGCGCATGGCATCTCAGATTTTCTTACAAGTTCCGCTCTCCCGATGCAGGCCCTCGCCATTGCAAGGGTTACTTTGTTTTTATCTAGCTTCATGTTATCACCTCTCAATCATTGATACTTATGTATCTGTTAGTCAATAATATACGATACAAAAGTACAAGTCAATACTTTTTTTTACAGAAGTATCTTCACAAATACTAAAAAGCATGGTATTTTGTATCTATACAAGAAAAGGAGAAAACAATGGATACGGCAAATAAAATCAAAGAATATCGGAAAAATAAGGGGATGACACAGGCGGAGGTGGCCAAAAAAGCTGGAATTTCAGAAATATCAATCAGAAAGTATGAAAGTGGAGAAAGGAAGCCAAAACTAGAAACTATACGGAAAATTGCTGCTGCATTAGATGTTCACATTGGAAGCCTAACAGAAAACTGGGCAGAATTTTCTCAAGAAGAAATAAAAAAGGATCTTATTTTGAATAATAAGTCTCGCCCACTTAACGCCCTCATTCCTGAACCGATACAAACTCAGTCGGCGACTGAAAAAATTTTACTTAAAATGATACGGGAACTAAACGACAATGGACAGTATGAGGCGTTTAAACTTATTGATTCGTTGAGGCAGTTAGACCAGTATACAAACAAAGACACAGATTTTAAGCCTTATGAAGATATGCTGCAATCGCAACATAGCAGCCAGGAATCCGATGCCACCACGGAGAAAACTGCCACCACCTCCACCTCAGAAACAGCAACAGACATCTCTGAAATTATTACAGACAATCAATAATATTTCAGCATCGCTTCTTTCCCTCATCCATGCGCCCCGCCCGGCCAGAAAGGGAAGGAACTTGCATGAGACATATTAAAACGCATACAAGGGGCTTTTCTGCCCTTTTGTATAGATTCTTTCATAAAATGCTGGCTTGTGTCCTTCCTGGTAAAGAAAGGAGCGCATGACACATGACCAGAAAGAAAAACACTCTTCCATCCGGCAATGTCCGGATTCAGGTCTACGACTATACCGACCTGGAAGGGAAAAAGCATTATAAGAGCTTTACGGCTCCCACAAAGAAACTTGCTAAAATGGCAGCAGCAGAATGGAAAGCGGCCAAAGAGGACAAGAGGATTATTCCTCAGAATATGACCGTATACGAGGCAGCAGAGCGCTATATTGCAATCAAAAAGCCTTCTATTTCCCCTTCTACTGTCGTAGGGTATGAGAAGATAAAGCGGAACTATTTAAACGGCAAATTCGGCAGTTTACGGCTTCCAGATATTGACAGCTTCACTGTTCAAGTATGGGTCAGTGACCTGGCTGCAAGATTAAGCCCTAAAAGCGTAAGAAATGCCTATGGGCTGCTGTCTGCTGTCCTGGATATGTTTGCCCCCGGCTTGCAGCTGAAAGTCACTCTTCCTGCTGCCCGGCGGCCTGATCTGTACTGTCCCAACGATGAGGACATAAAGAAGCTGCTGCAGAGCATTCAGGGAACAGAGCTGGAAAAAGCCGTGTTGCTGGCTGCCTTTGCACCACTCCGGCGCGGGGAGATATCCGCCCTGGATGCAACGTGCATAAAAGGAAATACAGTGACAGTCAAGGCCTCCATGGTCTTAGATGAAAATAAGATCTGGGTAATTAAGCAGCCAAAAACAGGAAGCAGTTATCGTACTGTCGAAATGCCCACTTTTGTGATGGAGAAAATAGCCACAAAAAAGGGGCGAGTTGTAAACCTCACCCCCAACCAGATAACGCAGCAGTTCGGCCGGAAATTAAAGCAGCTTGACGTTCCGCATTTTCGCTTTCATGATTTACGCCATTATGCAGCATCCATTATGCACGCTATCGGAATACCTGACCAGTATATTTTACAGCGTGGCGGATGGGCTTCTGACAACATCATGAAATCTGTCTATCGGAATGTTATCGACCTAGAATCTGCCAGACAAAACAAGGCTATCAACAGCCATTTTGAAAAGTTAAAAGTCGAATAATATCACACGATATCACACAAAGTATCACACAAGCCCTGTTTTTCCTTGTAAATACAAGGTTTTTGCAGGGGTTCGATTCCCCTCAGCTCCACTAAAAAGCCTTGAAGCTACGGTTTCCTTTAAAACCGTAGCTTCAAGGCTTTTTTATTCCATTCCAAACTCAGTCTTCTCCCAGCAGAATTTCCACCTTCTCCCTGTCAAATTCCACTGAGGACACACCGTCCACCTCAATCTGATACAGGGCATTGGCTGCAAGATGCTCTGCTGCCTGCTCCAAATCCCGGATACCACTGGTATTTTCAAATCTATGGATGACTGCATCCAGTCCGCTTTCTGTCATCACACATTCCTCCGGCCTTAAGCTCATGCGTCGGAGTACCTTAGGAAGCGCAAATCGAGAAAAAATAATCTTTTTCTCCTCTGCTGTATAGTCAGGAATATCAATCACAGCAAACCGCGACATGAGAGGCGCGCTGATTCGTGATTTATCATTTGCTGTTGCTATGGGATACACGCCCATGGTAGGCACCATACACTCCATATAATTGTCAGTAAAGCCCAGGTTGTCCAGAAGTGTCAGAAGCACGTCCGCCGGGTTTCCACTTCCTCTGGCAGATGTAGCCTTATCCAATTCATTAATAATAAACACCAGATTGGATTCTCCTGCCATAGAAAATGCCTCCATAATTATGCCCGGTTTGGCATTGGCATAAACTCTGGAGCTTCCAGTCAGCTGCTCTGGATCGCTGATAGAGCTCATATCAAGAGTAGTCCAGGGAAGCTTCAAAATCCTGGCAACCGCATATGCAATCTGAGATTTTCCTGTTCCCGCAGGCCCCACCAGCAAAAGCCCGTAGGCTGGCAGCGTATGAGTTCTGTTGATCTGAATAATCGTCTCCATGATCCTCTGCTTCACCCGCTCCAGTCCGTAAAGCTCCTCATCTAAAATCCTGCGGGCCTCTTTCGGATCAATAGACTCAAAATAGTGGTTCTTCCACTGAATATTCATCATAATAGAAAGAGCTCTCTGGGCGTGGCGCCGCTCTTCTGGAGAAACCTCGCTGGAACGGGCAACCGCAAGATTCCGTCTTGCCCAAAGACGGATATGGTCCGGCAGAGTCTTTCCAGCGCAGGTCATAAAGTCTGTAATGCTCTGCAGACTGGTCAGCTTCATGTCATCGCCATCCTCTTCCTGTCCCTCCTCCCCTGCTTCCTCTGCAGGCGCAGGGCTGGCAAACAGCCTTTCAATCATAAACTGCAGAAATCCGTCCTCTGCAGACAGCTTGGTTCCGCCGCCAAAAGCAATCTCCCGGATCCGGTAGACACAGTATCCTTCCTCCCTGTTTTCTCCAGAAAGGCGCACCGGAATATGGTTTTCTCCCAGCCACTTCAAAAGGCTTACAAAACGGGCATCCAGCTTCCGGATATCTGCTGCAGCCACACCGTCCTCCTCCTTAAATTCAAACGAAGTTCTCTTTACAGGATTGGTAAAGATCCCGCAAGAATGATGCGCCCACTTTCTCTCCCGGTTATCCAGAATCAAAATCGGCTGCTCTGGTGACGCCTCTGATTCACTGGACAGAAAGGTTGTATAGGTACACACTGCCTGGTCATTTTTTTCATCTGGCATGTGGTTAAAATCAAATACTGGCATAGCTTCTTCTCCCCTGTATGTTATGTTTTTATTGAATTTTCTCTCAGTTTACCATGATTTATTGTTCTCTACAACCCTATTTTCCGCCTTCCCTCAGCTTCCGAAGTATCCTATTTTAAGCACCTCTCCTGCATTCTATAATATAAGGCACTTTTCCATCCCGCTGTGGTTCATTTTTTCTTCAGTTTTTCCGCACTTAAAAGCCGCCTTGCCGCCTCCCTGGTATCTTCCGGAGAGCCAAAGGTGGAAAATCGAAAATACCCTTCCCCACAGGCTCCAAATCCCGCTCCCGGAGTCCCTACAATCTGAAGCTCCCGAAGAAGATAATCAAAAAACTCCCAGCTTCCCATAGAATCCGGGCATTTCATCCAGATATAAGGAGCATTTTTTCCACCGCAGTACCAGATTCCCAGCCGATCCAGGGCATCCATCAGACAGGCTGCATTTTCCTTGTAAATCCTGATATTTTCCCGGATCTGCTTTTGTCCTTCTTCCGAAAACACTGCCTCCGCCCCCTTTTGAATCACATAAGAAACGCCATTGGTCTTGGTTGTACGGTTTCTCACCCACATCTGGTTCAGATTCATTCCTCCCCGGATCAATTCCCGAGGAATCACGGTATATCCACACCTTGTTCCTGTAAATCCTGCTGTTTTGGAAAGAGAACAGATTTCAATTGCACACTCCCTTGCGCCATCAATTTCAAAAATACTGTGAGGCAAGCTATCATCCTCAATAAAGGCTTCATAGGCTCCGTCAAAAAGAATCACTGCATCTGTGCTTCGCGCATAGTCCACCCAGACCTTCAGCTTTTCACAGTCAAAAACAGCACCAGTGGGATTATTTGGGGAACAGAGATAAATAATGTCAGCCTGAAGCGAAGGATCCGGAACCGGCAAAAATCCGTTTTCCTTTCCCGACGGAAGATGGAGAATCCTGTTTCCTGCCATAACATTGGCATCCACATATGCAGGATAGGCCGGCTCCATAATTAAAACCGTCTTGTCCCTGCCAAACAGATCCAAAATATCCCCCAGCTCATCACTTGCTCCGCTGGATACAAAAACCTCCTCCGGCAGAAGGCTGACGCCCCTGTTCCGATAATATTCTGCAATTCTGCGGCGCAGAGCCGGATCTCCGCACTCTGGCATATAGCCGTGAAAAGTCGCTGCCTTTGCCTGATCCTCCACAGCCTCGTGAAGTGCACGGATCACCGCACCACACAGGGGGCGGGAAACGTCGCCGATTCCCATACGATACAGGCGCGCACCCGGATGCTCCTCCAGATAAGCTCCTGTTTTCTGGGCGATATGATAAAATAAATAAGAATCTTTTAAATTGTTATAATTTGTATTGGGTATCATTCCGCTTTCCTCTCGCTTTCTTTTTCTTTCTGTCACAAATCCCTCTGGGATAATCTCCGCTCAAACCGGTCTTTTCTGGTATCCTCTGGCACAGCTGTAGGATATTCTCCGTTAAAGCAGGCTGCACAGTAGTTTTCACCGCCTGTCAGACGATCAAGTGATTCCATGGGCAGATACCCCAGGGAATCCGCTCCGATTATCTCTGCAATCTCCTCCATGCTATGATGGCAGGCAATCAGGTTCTCCTCAGAATCAATATCCGTTCCATAATAACAGGGATGAAGAAATGGAGGCGCAGAAATTCTCATGTGGATTTCCGTGGCACCCGAATCCCGCAGTAGGTTCACAATCCTTTTGCTTGTCGTTCCCCGAACAATGGAATCATCAATAATAATGACCCTCCGCCCACGGATTACACTTTCCACCGGACTTAATTTGATCCGCACCTGATCCAGACGGTTGTTCTGCCCCGGAGAAATAAAAGTTCTTCCAATGTATTTGTTTTTGATCAGTCCGATTCCATAAGGAATTCCCGATGCCTCTGCATATCCCAAAGCTGCATCCAGTCCGCTGTCCGGAACGCCGATTACAATATCTGCGTCAACCGGATATGACTCTGCCAGCAGTTTTCCCGCTCTTTTTCTTGATTCATGGACGGAAATTCCATCGATAACTGAATCCGGCCTTGCAAAATAGATATATTCAAAAATACAGGTTTTTCGCCCCTGTTTTCCACAGTGTTCTCTGCGGGATACTACCTTTCCATCCTGAAAAACAAGAATTTCTCCCGGCTCCAGATCCCGGACCAGCTGCGCCCCTATCGCTGACAGCGCGCAGCTTTCCGAAGCAACCACCCACGAGCCATCCGGCATTTTCCCATAGCACAGAGGACGAAAGCCAAAGGGATCCCGCACTGCAATCATTTTTGCAGAAGACATTAAAACTATGGAATAAGCCCCCTCCAAAGCATTCATTGCATTGCTGACAGCCTCCTCAATACTGGTTGTGCGAAGCCTCTCTCTTGTAATGATGTAGGCAATGGTTTCTGTATCACTGGTTGTATGAAAAATCGCACCGGAAAGCTCCAGCTGATCCCGCAGCTTCAGCGCATTGCTTAAATTGCCGTTATGTGCCAGCGCCATTTTTCCTTTCTGATGATTTACTTCAATGGGCTGACAATTATTTCGTGTATTTCCTCCTGTAGTTCCATATCTCACATGGCCAACCGCCATGGTTCCCTCCGGCAGATGAGACAGGATATCCTTCGAAAATACTTCGTTAACAAGTCCCAAATCCTTATAAGATGAAAATATGCCGTCATCATTGACTACAATCCCACAGCTCTCCTGCCCCCGGTGCTGAAGCGCATACAAACCATAGTAGACAATTTCCGCCACCGCTTCCCGCCTCGGACTTATGATCCCAAACACACCGCATTCCTCATGAACAGCCATAATCCGATTCCCTCCTGAATCTTATTTCCTAATGTCCTGTTTTAAGGCAGCACCTATGAAACCGCAAAACAAGGGATGCGGTTCATTGGGACGGCTCTTAAACTCCGGATGAAACTGAACGCCCACATAAAACGGATGATCAGAAAGTTCCACTGTCTCCACCAGCCGTCCCTCAGGAGAGGTTCCGCTGATTCTCAGACCTGCCTGCTCCAGTTTCTCCCTGTACGTATTATTAAACTCATACCTGTGGCGATGGCGTTCATAAATCAGATCGGCGCCATAACATTCTTCCATTTTTGTATTCTCCTGAATCAGACAGGGATAGCTTCCCAGGCGAAGGGTTCCTCCCTTATCCAGATCCTCACTCTGACCAGGCATAAAATCAATGACCTTATTGGCGCACTGCTCATCAAACTCTCCAGAGTGGGCATCCAGAAGTCCTGCTTTATTCCGCGCATACTCAATTACAGCAATCTGCATTCCCAGACAGATACCAAGATAAGGAATCTTATGCTCTCTGGCATACTCTGCTGCCAGAATCATTCCTTCAATTCCACGGCTTCCAAAACCACCGGGAATGAGAATTCCCTGTAGCCCTGCCAGGATTTCCCCGACATTTTCCCTGGTAATGGATTCAGAATCAATCCAGTGGATCCTTACATGAGAATGATAAGCATAGCCTGCATGGTTCAGCGCCTCTGCCACAGATAGATAAGCATCATGAAGCTTCACATATTTTCCCACCAGACCAATGGAAACCTCCTGATCCCGATTACAAATTCTCTCCACCAGCTGCTCCCACTCCCGCAGATCCGCCTTTGGCGGATCCAGATGAAGTTTTCTGCACACTGCATCAGAAAAATTCTGCTTTTCCAGCATCAGAGGAGCTTCATACAGATTAGGCAGTGTTCTGTTTTCAATAACGCAGTCCTGGCCGACATTGCAAAACAGAGAAATTTTCTGAAAAATAGATTCCTCCAGCGGTTCATCGCAGCGCAGAACAATAATGTCAGGATTGATCCCCATTCCCTGCAGTTCCTTCACAGAATGCTGGGTTGGCTTTGACTTGTGTTCCTCGGATCCCTTTAAATACGGCACAAGGGTCACATGAATAAATATGCTGTTTTCCCGTCCAACCTCAAGAGAAATCTGGCGCACTGCTTCCAGAAACGGCTGGGACTCTATATCGCCGATGGTTCCTCCTATCTCTGTAATTACCACATCTGCGTCTGTCTGTTTTCCCACCCGGTATACAAACTCCTTAATCTCATCTGTAATATGGGGAATCACCTGCACCGTAGAGCCCAGATACTCTCCCCGGCGCTCTTTGTTCAATACATTCCAATAGACCTTTCCTGTAGTCAGATTAGAATACCGGTTCAGATCCTCATCAATAAACCGCTCATAATGTCCCAGATCCAGATCGGTTTCTGCCCCATCCTCTGTGACAAATACTTCACCGTGCTGATAGGGGCTCATGGTTCCCGGATCTACATTGATATAGGGATCCAGCTTCTGTGCCGCCACCTTCAGTCCTCTCGCCTTTAAAAGTCTTCCCAGAGACGCTGCTGTAATTCCCTTTCCCAGACCGGATACCACGCCTCCTGTTACAAAAATATACTTTGTCATTGCTGTTTCCTTTCTTTTACTCTCATTCCCGCATCACTGCTATTTCCCGCTGGCTCCGTAGTTAGAAAGCACACGGGCCGAGGGATCGTTGACATCACAGCCCTCCCATTCCTTGTTTGGCATCCAGAAGCCGGCAATCATTTCCGCCTGACCAGGATAATAAGATTCGAAAATTTCCCGGTACAGCAGTGACTCCTTGGTAAAAGGCCGGGCATAGGAATACTCTGCCGCTTTCTTCTCAAACTCCTCCTGCGTGTATTTCTTCTCTGCATATTCCTTCAGATAATCAACCATGGAGTGTCCGACTGCATCGGAAAACGCTGCCTTTTCTCTCCATAAAATCTCCTCTGGCAGATATCCATCCTCCTGAAAAGCACGGCGAAGAAGATATTTTCCCTTTCCGTAGTGATTCATCTTCAATTCCGGCTCTACTGACATCACATATTTTACAAAGTCCAAATCCCCAAAGGGAACCCGCGCCTCCAGGGAATTGACGGAAATGCACCGATCTGCCCGAAGAACATCATACATATGAAGCTCGTGAATTCTCTTTTCCGACTCTCTCTGGAATGCCTCTGCATCCGGAGCAAAATCTGTATATTTATACCCGAACAGTTCGTCAGAAATCTCTCCTGTAAGAAGGACGCGGATATCCGTTTCCTGATGAATGGCTCTGCACACCAGATACATTCCCATAGATGCCCGGATCGTAGTAATATCATAGGTTCCTAACAGGTAAATCACATGCTCCAGTTCCGAAATCACCTGCTGCGGAGTCATAAATACCTCTCTGTGATCACTTCCAATATAATCAGCCACCTGCCGCGCATATTTCAAATCAATGGCGTCCTCGCTCATGCCAATCGCAAAGGTTCGAATTGGCTCCTTGCTTTTTCTGGCTGCAATGGCGCAGACCAGGGAGGAATCCAGTCCGCCTGAAAGGAGGAAGCCTACCTTTGCGTCCGCTACCAGACGCTTTTCCACACCTGCAGTCAGTTTATCATGAATTTTTTGGCAAACAGTTTCCAAATCATCCCGGCATGCAGACTCCGGATGAGAAATATCGCAGTAGCAGACAAACTCTCCGTCCTTATAATAATATCCTGGAGGAAACGGCATAATCCGCTCCACCAGCGATGTCAGATTTTTTGCTTCACTGGCAAAAACAATCACTCCATCCTCATCATATCCATAATACAGAGGACGGATTCCAATAGGATCTCTGGCCGCCAGATAGGTATTTGTCTCCCCATCGTAGAGGATACAGGCAAACTCTGCATCCAGCATGGCAAACATGTCTGTTCCGTATTCCCGGTACATGGGTAGGAGCACTTCGCAGTCAGACTCACTCACAAAGGTGTATTTATCAGAAAGTTCTTTTTTCAGCTTCTCAAAGCCATAGATTTCACCATTGCAGACCACATAGCTACTGCCCAGGCTAAAAGGCTGCATTCCCGATGGAGTAAGTCCCATAATCGCCAGACGGTGAAACCCCAGGTAGCCGTTTCCCGTATCCTCAACACGGCTGTCATCCGGTCCTCTGGATATCGTTTTTTCAAAGCCCTCCATAAATCGCTCATAGTCTGCGCTGGCGCCGCAGTATCCCATAATTGAACACATAGATAGTTTCCTCCAAAATCAATGTAATTCATACAGGCAATCACCTGCAGCTTCTGCAAGTGGTTGCCTGTATGTGCTTCTTTTCTTATTTGGCTTTTATCGCCGTATTTTCTCTATCCTGTTATTCTGTTTTTAATCTCAGCGGACGCTGAATAAAATATCTCCATAGGTGGGGAATGGCCAGTATGCCTTTGCCGTCAGGATTTCTGCCTGATCGCAGACAGCCCGCAGCTCTTCCATCTTTGCAAGCACTTCATCCCGAATCATAGCTGACTCCTGAATCACATTTTCCGCCTGCTGAACCTCTGACAAAGCCTGAATCAACTCCTCCCTTTTAACCGCCATCTCATCTGTCAGACCAGACAGACGGCTTACCAGGTCTTTTTCGTAGCTGCAGGCAATTTTAGCATCCAACGCTTTTTTCGCCGCTGCCGTTTTGGAAAGTTCCAGGGAATAAGCGGAAACTGCGGGAGCTATCTCTGTCTGTACCATCTCAGTCATGGTATTTGCTTCGATGATTATTGTTTTGCAATAGTTTTCCAGCATAATCTCACACCTTGATCTTAACTCAGCTTCAGAAAATACCTTATGGGAAGTCAGCATCTCTACATTTTTCTTGTCCAGAAGATGGGGCATGCAGTCTGCCGTTGTCCGGTAATTCAGAAGACCTCTCTTCTGGGTTGCCTCCTGAATCCAGGACTCGTCATAGCCATTTCCATTAAAGATAATATTTTTATGATCCTGAATGGTTTTCCGAATCATGGCATGAAGAGCTGTCTCAAAATCCTCTGCTTTTTCCAGACGATCCGCATAAATTCTCAGGCTTTCAGCCACAGCGCTGTTTAACATAATATTGGCACAGGCGATACTGTTGGAGGATCCCAGCATACGGAATTCAAATTTATTTCCCGTAAAAGCAAAGGGGGAGGTTCTATTCCGATCCGTAGTGTCCCGGTTAAACTTCGGCAGCACATCTACCCCCAGCTTCATCTGGGTTTTCTGGGTTCCTGCATAGGGAATATCCTTTTCTATGGCCTCCAGCACAGCGTTTAATTCATCTCCCAAAAAAATGGATACGACTGCCGGCGGCGCTTCGTTGGCTCCCAGACGGTGATCATTCCCTGCTGTTGCTACAGAAAGGCGAAGCAGATCCTGATAATCGTCTACCGCCTTGATCACCGCACAAAGGAAAAGGAGAAACTGGGCATTCTCATAAGGGGTGTCTCCTGGAGAAAGGAGGTTGACTCCAGAATCTGTGGAAATAGACCAGTTGTTGTGTTTTCCACTCCCATTGACACCTGCAAAGGGCTTTTCATGAAGCAGACAGGCCAGACCATGCTTCGCCGCCACCTTCTGCATAATCTCCATGGTAAGCTGGTTATGATCCGTTGCTATATTCGTTGTTGTATACACAGGAGCCAGCTCATGCTGTGCCGGAGCCACCTCATTATGCTCTGTTTTGGCAAGAATTCCCAGTTTCCACAGTTCCTTATTCAAATCCTCCATATAAGCCTCTACTCTCGGCTTAATCACACCGAAATAATGATCATCCATTTCCTGTCCCTTTGGAGGTTTTGCTCCGAACAGGGTACGTCCGGTAAACCGGAGATCTCTTCTCTGATCATACATTTCTTTTGTTATCAAAAAATATTCCTGCTCCGGTCCAACTGACGTGGACACATATTTCACATCCTTATTCAGTGCCTTCATGGAACGAAGCAGCGGTGTTTTCTTATCCAGCGCTTCACCGCCATAGGAGCAAAAGGCAGTGGGAATACAAAGCGTCTTTCCTTTCACGAATGCGTAGGAAGTTGGATCCCATGCTGTATAACCTCTAGCCTCAAAGGTTGCTCTCAAACCTCCCGAAGGAAAAGATGAGGCATCCGGTTCTCCCTTAATCAGCTCTTTCCCGGAAAACTCCATAATCACTCCTCCTGCTGGAGAGGGAGAAATAAAGCTGTCATGCTTTTCCGCCGTAATGCCTGTAAGCGGCTGGAACCAGTGGGTATAATGGGTTGCTCCGTGGGCTACAGCCCAGTCCTTCATTGCTGCAGCAACGGAATTAGCTACGGTAATATCCAGCTTAGCGCCCTCGTCAATGGTCTTTCGCAAAGACTGGTATACCTTTGCAGAAAGATTGGCTTTCATTTCTCTGTCATCAAATACCTTACATCCAAAATACTCGGGAATCTTTTTCATAATTGTTATTCTCCTTCCGCCTACAGCGGCAAGGGCGCCTGTCATGTTCTCCATGATAGACGCCCTTGCCTTTGCTGAATGATATAAAAGAAAAGGCGTCTCTGAGATTTGTATCTCACAGACGCCTTTGCCTTTATGCAGAAGATAATACACCCAGTAAATTCATTTGTCAATTATTTTTTTGTCTGATTAAAAAAACTTTATTTTCTTAATTTTTTACTTTATTTTCTTTTCCCAAGTTCCCAAAAAGCCACAGCACTGGCTGCCGCCACATTCAGAGAATCCACTCCATGGGCCATGGGAATCATCACCGTGTAATCACAGTCGGCAATGGTTTTTTCTGACAGCCCATCACCCTCAGTTCCCAACACAATGGCAAGCCGCTCCTCTGCCATCAGAGCCGGGTGATCCACACTTACTGAGTCCTGCTTCAGCGCCATGGCCGCCGTTCGAAATCCCAGCTTCCTGAGGTTCTTTTGCCCTTCCTCCGGCCAGCTGCAGATTTTCTCATCCAGAAAGGTCCAGGGAATCTGAAATACGGTTCCCATGCTGACCCGGGCAGCCCTCCGGTACAGCGGATCACTGCAGCCAGGAGTCAAAAGCACTGCATCCATTCCCAAGGCGGCTGCAGAACGAAAAATCGCCCCCACATTAGTCGGATTCATCACCCGCTCCATAACGGCAATCCTCCGCGCTCCGGCGCAGACAGCTTCTAAAGTCGGCAATGGTTTTCTCCTCATAGCACAGAGCAGCCCGCGGGTCAGCGCAAATCCAGTCAGACGAGTCAGAATCTCAAATTCAGCTGTGTACACTGGCGTATGCTCACACCGCATAAGAATCCTTTGTGCATCTCCATATAGTTCTCTTGTTTCTGCCAGAAAAGAAAGAGGCTCATAACCTGCGTTCAGGGCCCGTTCGATTACATTGGGGCTTTCTGCTATAAAAATCCCTGCATCCGGTTCATATAGATGGTACAGCTGGTTTTCAGAAAGCCTTGCGTACACATCCAGCTCCGGCGCCATAAAATCCATAATGGGGATGATTCTGTCTGTCCTGATATCCATTTTACTCTCCTGCCTCTTCTAATTTTTCTTTTGTCCTTCCTGGGCCAAGCTGCTGCTCGCACCAGCCCAGGATATCATCATAAACCTGTTTTCGGTTGATTTCGTTTAAAACCTCATGGCGTGCCCCCGGATAAATTCTGCAAGCTGTATTTTTTACTCCTGCCTTCCTGTAAAGTCCAGCCACTTTTTTCGTTCCCCGGCCAAAATCTCCCAGAGGATCCTCTCCTCCGGACAAAAGCAGAATCGGGAGTTTTTCTGGTATCTGTTTCATCAGCAGCCTGTCATTGGCATAATAAACGGCATCTACCAGTCCGTAAAACCCGTTCAGACTAAATGAAAACTGACTGCGGGGGTCTGCATAGTAGTCCTTTGCCAGTTCGGTATCTCTGGTCAGCCAGCTGTCTTCCGGCCTCTTTCCGGAAAGATCATACCGGCTGTATTTCCCGGAAAACACAGTTTTTTCTGCCAGCGGACTGTACGTATGCCATCCCTGTCCTGCCGCTGCAATCCTTAAAAGAATCAACCCGATCCCTGCAATCCATGTGGGAATTCTTCCCGTTCCCGCCAGGATCACGCCAGAAAGCCCTCTGCCGTATTTGGTTATATAGCACCTGGTCAGAAACGACCCCATACTGTGTCCCAACATGAAATAAGGAAGCCCCGGATACCTGCTTTCCATCTGCTTTCTCACCTGATGCATATCACAAATCAGGCAGCTACATCCCGGCTCGTCAGAAAAATACCCCCGCATATCTTCAGAAATAACGGAGTCTCCATGTCCCAGCTGGTCACAGACTGCCACTGCAAAGCCTTGGTCTGCCAGTGTACTGGCCGTCTCCTGATATCGTTCTCTGTATTCTATCATTCCATGAGTAATCTGGACAACCGCCCTGCAGCTTCCCTCCTCCGGAATCCATTCCGTTCCGTAAATCACTGTTTTTCTATCTGATGACAGAAAATGAAATTCTCTTTTCTCTGCCAAACCCCTTCCTCCTTCCGGAAATCCCCCTCAAAGTCTTTCTTTTTCTTCATTCATAACATACTTTTTTCTGAAAAGCAAGCATTCCCCATCCAGCTGTAAAGTCTTTTGTATCCCTCCCACTCTGCGAGACTTTAAACAGAAAATCGTATACCTGAACTGACTGTTTTTCACTTCATGCATTTGTGGATATTGCATATGTTCTGGCTTTTACCACTATACTATGACAGAAAAACAAGATAGTTTTTTGTAAATCCAGAATCTAAACAATTTCTGTTTTTTCTGATATACTAAAAAACAATGTGAAAGTTTCTATGAAAGTACCCTATATCTGCAGCCAGATCGGAATGGTGCAGAAGAAAGAAGTGAACGACAGAATATGAAAGAACAAGAATTGAAAAAACTTCTTTGCCTGACTCCAGAAGAAGAACAGTATCTGACAGAAAAATTCCAGATTGCAGATGAGCATACTGCAGCAGAGCTTGAATTTGAACCATTTTTTCATAACCGTCAAATGATTGCTGTACGGCTGCTGGATGCAGAAGCAGGAATTCCCACGCACAAACACAAATACATTGAAATGTTTTATGCTTATTCCGGTTCCATTACCCATCAGATCAACGGAACCGAGATAACGCTCAACGAAGGGGATCTCCTGTTTATGAACCAATATGTGGAGCACGGCAGGCCTCCCGGAGAGAAAGGGAATCTCGGAATTGTTTTTATTATTCATCCGGAATTTTTCGATATTCCCCTGCAGATGATTTCAGAGGAAAATGAAATCAGAGCTTTCCTTGTAAATTCTCTGCGCCAGAACAATCCTGTTTCCCAGTATCTTCTGCTGCATACCAACGGACTTCGGCTGATTCACAACCTTGTGGACAATCTGCTTCAGATTTCCTGTGAAAAACCCGGCAACGCGCTTGCTTTATACCAGTATACCATGGGATTGATTTTTCTCCATCTGACAGACAGCTCTCACTGTATCAGCAGCAATTTTTTCCATGGTTACAGAGACACCATTATACGGGAAACTCTGAGCTGTATTGATTCCCATTACAGTACCGTAACCTTAAGCCAGCTGGCCGATGATTTCCACCAGCCCCTGTCCACCATGAGCAAAATTATCAAAGAAGAAACCGGCCATACATTCCGGGAGCTTTTGATGAAAAAGCGGTTCCAGATGGCTGTCCAGCTGCTTCTTGAGACGGATCTCCGGGTTGAGGAAATTGCCATTTATGTAGGCTACGAAAATCTCAGCTATTTTTACCGTCAGTTTAAAAAACGGTGCAAAATGACTCCGCGTCAGTACCGGCTGATTCATAAAAACGGATTCTTCCGCAGAGCATAGTGCTTCTGCGAGAGGATCCGTTTTTTACTTGCTTTCTTTTCTGCAAGTGATATAATAAAGCCGATTAATCGACAGGGAGGCAATCAAAATGGAGATACAACAGGAACTTCTGAATGCTCTTGACATAGATTATTCTTACCGTCTGGCCAAAAAAATGGAACAGTTTCGCACTCATCCAGAACTGGGATACCGGACCTCAGGTTCCCGGGCCGAATTCCAGACAGGAGAAATGCTGAAAGAGGAAATGGAACGGATCGGTCTTTGTTCCGTTACCAAAGATCCCGTTACGGCAGACGGCTGGGAATTTAAAAAGGCTCTTCTCTCCTACACCGCGCTGGATGGAGAAAAACGCTCTGTTCTCTTAGGTGCTTATCAGACCACCATGGTCACAGACGGCCCCCGGGAATATCCCCTTTTGTATCTGGGCAAGGGTACGGAGGCGGATTACGAAGGCAGAGATGTATCGGGAAAACTGGTTCTGGTAGAAATCAATCAGAGAGATGAATGGTGGATCAATTATCCTGTTTACCAGGCCCATTTAAAGGGAGCTGCGGCTCTGATTGCCGTTCAGAGCGGAGGATACGGCGAGATCGACGATGAAGCGCTTAATGCCCAGGATATTGCCGGACCGGAAAACGCACCGGCCTTTTCCATTTCCAGAAAAGACGCCGCCCCCTTAAAGGCCATGCTGACGGCAAACGAAAATACAGACTGTCCCGGACAACTTCTTGTTACGCTTGATGCCGATACAAGAGTTACCCGCGGCTGCACCACCTACAACATAACCGGTACCATTCCCGGCCTTCACCCGGAGCGGATGATTCTTCTGTCTGCCCATTACGACTCTTATTTCAGCGGATTTCAGGATGACAATACTGCCGTTTCCATGATGCTTGGAATTGCCAGAGCCTTGATTCGCAGCGGCTATCAGCCCCGGAACACTCTTGTGTTTTGCGCCATGGCCGCAGAGGAATGGGGAGTTGCCGACTCCAGCTTTGACTGGTCCACCGGCGCCTATGAACAGGTTTTCACCGCTCATCCTGAATGGGCTGGAAAGGTCATTGCTGATTTGAACTTTGAGCTTCCTGCTCTGGCCCACGGAACCCGCGCAAGAATCCGCAGCTGCTACGAATACACCAGCTATCTGAATGAATTCCTCCGGCAGCTTCCGCCCCTTACAAAGGCTTATCCGGATGAAACCAGTGTAACAGCCCCCATCGAAACCTGGTCTGATGATTTTTCCATTGCCATTGCAGGCATCCCTTCTATGGTAAATGATTTTACAGGCGGCAGCTTTATGGAAACCCACTATCACTCTCAATTTGACAACGATGATTATTATGACGAGGATGTGTACCGTCTCCACCACGAGCTGTTTCTTCTCCTTGTTCATGAGCTGGATCAGACTGCCGTTGTTCCACTGAATTTTGCCCCTGTCATGCATCGGGCCGCAAAGGCTCTCAAATGTGAAGGCCCCAAGGAGGTTTCCGCCAGCTTTGCCTCACTGAAGAAGCTTCTTTCTCAGGCAGAGCTGTCTGCGGAGGCTGCTTACAAGACTGTCGAGAAAACAAATCTCCAGTACCGTACCCTTTTGCAGGAGGGACACCTTTCGGAGGCAGAACAGCTTTTTGAAAATTCCCGGCAAGACGAACGCCATGCCTTAGAACTGTTTTTGCTGGCCCAGGACGAGCTTGTCCGGATCGACTGGTACGGCAATGTATTTTATCCTCATGAAATTTTCATAAAACGACTGTCCCTTCTGGACAATGCGATTGAAAACCTGAAGCAGAATGATTTAAAGTCTGCTCTGGGAAGCCTGTATCAGTTAGACAACAATGCCTATGCTTTTATGTTTGACGAACAGGTTTACAATCACTTTACCGAGTACGCCTTCCACCAGCCGCGGGAACGCCTGAAATGGGGCTATCAACGGCTGCTTCCCCACCAGAATCTGTACCACCTGGTAAAGGCTCTTCTGGCAAAGAAAAAAACAAAGTCTTCTGATTTTCAGGAGGAAATCCGCCTTCTCACCCGTATCCGCTCCACTCAGCTGGAGGAGCTTTCCATGGCTCTGGAGCGCTTAAAAGCCCTGGCAGAGAAAGCCTTTCTTGTATAACAAAACAGGAACGGAAAACAACGAAACTGCAATTGCAGAAATACCTCAGAAAGGAAAGGCAGACCGATCTTCTGCCGGATTTTTATGGACAGTACAACGCTATACCGCGTAACCCGAGATGATTTACCAAAGCTGGAACTGCTGCTGAATCAGTGTTTCGCCCACGATCCCCTTTACGAAACTCTGATCCCGGACCCGGATATCAGAACCCGCCTGATGCCGGAGCTGTTCCACTGCGATATGACTGAATTTTATGAAACATGTGAAATATTCGCCGACAGCCCTGAATTAAACGGAGTGCTTGTGGTTTCTGACGAAGCAGAGCCCTACAATTTTATTCATTTTTATCTGTCAGAAGCCAAGGCCCTTCTCCAGACAGACACCTATCTGATCAAGGAGGACCCGACGCTTAAAACCTTCGGCAATTTTTTAAAGGGGGAGGATTATCTGAATTCCCGCTGGACAGAACGTCTTCATCAGAAGCAGCGGCTTCACATTATTTATCTGGCTGTCAATCCCCAGATGCAGCATCATGGAATTGCAGCTCTTCTTCTGGATGATGCCATCAACTATGCAAACCGCCATCAGATGATGATTTCACTGGAGACCCATAATGAAAAAAATCTGGAATTCTATCACCATTTCGGTTTCCAGCTGTATGACATTGTAGAAGCCCACTTTTCTTTAAAACAATATTGTATGATAAAAGAGCCGGCTCTGTAACGAGCCGACTCTCATTTTTTAGATTGCGCCTGCAAATCCTAAAACAGGAACTGTTCTGACCCCGCCTGTCCTCTGCTCTGTCTGTACAGGAGCAGTCTGAGACGCATAGGCTGCCGCGCGGCTTTTTGTTGAAGAAGAGATTGGATGACCGCAGGCCTCCATTCTTCTTAATACCTGCTGCTGACGGCGAGCTGCCAGACCTGGATTCCTGGTAGGCGCATATCTGGAAGGAGCATTAGGAACGCCAGCCAGAAGTGTGCACTCATACTCATTCATCTGCCAGGGCTCCTTGCCAAAATATCCGCGGCTGGCATCTCCTGCTGTATGGTATCCCTCACCAAAGGAAATACTGTTGACATACAGCTCAAGAATCTCGTCTTTACTGTACTTTCTTTCCAGCTCCAGTGCCGCAAAAACCTCAGCAATCTTTCTCTCCATCTTTTTTTCATGGCTGAAATACAGGTTCTTGGCCAACTGCTGGGTAATGGTACTTCCGCCCTCCACATACCGTCCTGCCCGAAGGTCATTGACCAGAGCACGGCAGATAGCAATCGGATCCAGACCGAAATGACTGTAAAATCTGTGATCCTCCACAGAAACCACTGCATTCAGATAGGTATCCGGCAACTCCTCCAGAGTCGTATAGCCTTCTTTGCTGCGAATGGAATCAACCATACTCTCCAGACTTGTCTCTGCAACTGCTGCCTGATACATCTCATAACCCTGTCCGGCAACGGTGAACCCGGTACAGGCTGCCGCAGTCATCATCATCGCTGCCACATATCCAATTATTTTCTTTATCATTGTCCACCGCTCCTTTCATGGTTTTCTTCGTTTTCATTTTACAAAACTATTTTACCATGAAATTTCCGGTAAGACTTTACCATTCCCTTAGGGTTTCTGAAAACATTTGAAACTTTCTGACGAATTTATTACGAATTCTTACATAAACTGATAAATATTGTATGCACAAATCAGCATGATCACTGCCATCAAACCGATAAACAGCTTATTTACCATATTAACGTCCATTCGTTTATTGACAATTCTTCCTGCTGCTCCTCCAAGAATTCCTCCGCCTACCATGAGAATCAGAAGTCCGACCTCAAATTCCGGCACTGTATGGGTAATCAGCGTATTCACCAGACTGGTAATCTGGGAGAACAAAATAATATACAGGGAGTTCTGTGCTGCTGTCTTAGTATCCATAGAGAAGAAATAAAACAATACCACCAGATTGATGGGGCCTCCGCCAATTCCCAGGAAGGAGGAACAGATTCCCAGAACAAGGCCAATCGCGATGCACACCAGCGGATTCTGAACGTGCAGCGTCTTAATCTGATCTTTTTTCAGCGTATAAATCATAGTTCCCAGAGTAATCATCAAAAGGCAGACTGCTTGAATAGCTCCTACCTGATCCTTATTTGTAAACATATCAGACAGATACTGGAACATCATTTTTCCTGTAACGCCGCCAATAGCTGCACCTATCGCCAGAGGAGTACCCGTCTTTAAATCAACCAGAGACTCTTTGCTGAGCCGTGCCTTCAAAACGGAATAGCAGGACATGGACAGAACCGTACAGCCTGATAAAAAGCTGATACTGGCTACACTCAATACTCCAAAGGCATCGAGAATTGGCTTAATCAGTACGCCGCCGCCGATTCCACAGATAGCCCCTACTACAGATGCTCCAAAGCTTACCCCAAGAAATATCAAATACAAATATAAACTCATAATGTTTCCTTCTCCTTCTTCTATACAGGAAAACCCGTCCTTTCCAAAATCTGGCAGGTACGGGAAACTCCTGTCTTGCTCTTACTGAAAAACAACTTCCCCCGCAATTCTTATCATTTCTGCTCCAAAGCAGCCTTCACTGCAGCAAACACACCCTCGGAGGTAACGGTCGCTCCGGATACTGCATCCACGCCTTCTACGGTTCCTTTTTCCAGAATCGCGCTGGTCAGCTCTTCCATAGCGGTTCCACCAATTTCCGGAGTCTCTTCCTCTCCCGTCAGAAGCAGATCTGTAATCACTCCACTTTCATCAACAACCACCTGAGCCTGAATCTCTCCTCCAAAGCCCTTGGCTGTTCCTGTTAAGGCGCCCTCCACAGCAGCTGCCTTGGTTTCTTCTGCTTTGGTTTCTTCTGCTTCTTCAGCTTTCTCCGTTTCTGTCTCTTCCTGAGCCGGCTCAGTCTCTGCTTCCACAGTCTCTATCCCCATCGCTGATTTTACAGCAGAAAATACTGCTTCTGAGGTAATCGTTGCTCCAGATACTGCATCCACTCCCTCCAGGGTCTGGGCTGCAGTAATCGCCTCTGTCAAAGAAGACATAGCCGCTCCGCCGATTTCCGGAGTCTCTCCCTCTCCCGTCAAACTCAGAGCAATAATTTTATCACCAGCTACAGTCACCTCAGCCTGAACCGGACCGCCAAAGCCCTCTGCTTCTCCGTTTACCACTGTAATCTCTGCGCCGTCGGCCGCCGCCTTCAGTCTGCTGCTTTGAATTGCCTCATATGCCGGACCAGACACAGCTACTACTGCTGCCGCCGCTGCCGCCATTACGCCCAATCCAATAATATTTCCTTTGTTCATTGATGTTCCTCCCTGTATTTTTATTGTTACTTTATAACTGTTCAGGACGTGAGCATCTTCTTGTTCGGCTTTTTCCACCAAATTTCCTTCCATCCTGAATCGTTACGTTTTCGTTAAGACATCTCTATCAGCGTATCATTATCTTATGTATTTGTCAATCTTTTAGCAAACAGGAATCGCTGGATTCCTAATAACTCATTTATACATTTTCTTGCCTGCTTACAGCAGGCAAAAAGTGCAGGCTGAACCAGTACCTGGTCCCTAACGGAATTCCTCCCTCCAGACACCCCGTCCCTCTTCCAGGGACTTCTTCACATTCAGCACTCTCTGATTTTCTGAACCGCGGAATTTCAGACTCAGATTCTTTTTCTCCGCCACAAATTTTCCATCCACCATCACATCAAACAGCGGAATCAGTTCTCTGGTAACTGCTGATGTTTTCATCATCTTTCCCAGAATGTCCTTCTCAAAATCATAGCCAGTAAAGCACCAGATCGTTTTCCCAGGCAAATGCTCCCGAACTGCCTTGATAAAAGGCAGAAGGCTTTCCTGATTGGAGGGCTCCATCGGCTCTCCTCCCAGCAGTGTCAGTCCTTCAATATAATCGTGATCCAGGCTGGACAGCAGCTGCTTCTGAACTTCTTCTGTAAAAGGCTTTCCAAACTGAAAATCCCAGGCCTCCTCATTAAAACAGCCTTTGCACCGGTGGGTACAGCCGCTGACAAACAAAGACACTCTCACTCCCGGTCCATTGGCAATATCTACGGGCTTTATCGTTGCATAATTCATAGAAACAATTCCTTTCTCTGTTCTGTCAAATATCGTTTTACTGCTGGTTTTATTATAACAGCACCAGAAATTCTATGCAAGCAATGTATTTTCTTTCTTGCAAAATGTAATATATATTTGACATTTTGCAATTTATAATTTATAATAAAAGCATAACAAAGATACCTTAGCCGATCCTTT
>ERZ781273.202-NODE-202-length-38330-cov-8.578968_pt1 | contig 38330 bp, 37 predicted proteins | sample MGYA00375851_ERZ781273 | MGnify/ENA primary metagenome ERZ781273 (study PRJEB29790, sample SAMN03653692) | human gut metagenome | host: Homo sapiens | place: USA: Dallas, Texas | collected 2013-07-09 | study: EMG produced TPA metagenomics assembly of the Gut... | reverse complement strand
CCTATCGAGCCTCAAAGTGACTCTAGGAAATAAATTTCCAGAGTCACTAATTCGCATCGATTACACTCGCTATGATGATTGCTATAGAATCCGAAGGGCTCTTTCGTACTTTTATGGGGTATCTTTGTTTTATTCCAGCGAGTTTGTAGTGATTCGCAAGATATTTTTATGCTTTCCTTTTTTGATAAACTGCTGCGATGTTATCGGCAATGCTTAGGAAGGGAGCGGCAGGAGTGTGGTGCTGAGCATTATGTAAGTGGAAAAGGGGTGGAGTAATAAAACATGCCCTACTACTGTAAGGCATGTTATTTGATGATTGTGATTTTGTTGTAAGAAAATTGTACTTTATTTTTTTGAGAGGATTCTTAATGAAATTAGTGTTCCGATAACAAAAGCCAAGGAAAAGATACTTGTTTCGAGGTGTGATAGAAATAAAATTTTTATTGGTTTTGCGTAACCAAAGTAGAGAAGTATCAAAAGAATAATGGGGATGCAATATGTTGTAGCAGTCAAAATACCACTTCTAAGGATTTTAGCGCTGGTTACAATAGTGATTACTAAAGTTGTCCATATGATATTTGAGAAGAATAAAAATACGATTCCCCATAAGGCGTTAGGAGAGAGTCTTTGTATGTCATGAGTGAGCATATGAACTCCATAAACATTGAAGAAAGGAAGCAAGAAAAAGCTGAATAGAATTACTACTGCAAAAAATTTTTTCATTGTTAGATCCTCCTTTAAATATATTGATAATCACTTGTTTCCAAGATAATATCTTCAACTTTATTTTACTATTTTCAAGAGAGATAAACAATAAAATGTGTATAAATTCACATATAATGATTAAAAAAATAAGGGGTTCGTATTGGCGGTGTGTGCTGAGTGAGGAGGAGGAGCGGCCCTCCATGAAGAAAAGGGAGTATAGTGGTGGTATTTTTGTTAAAAATAGAAATTGAGTCTTTTATTTTTTAAAAAGAGTAGTATAATAAAGGTAAATGAAAGCGGTTAATTTATTGTTTTGCATTTGATACGAAGGATGTGAATATGATGCCTAAGAAAAGACTTTTATATGCTTTGATGATATATGCTTATATTGCTAATAGCTTAATATTGGGGAATTTTAGTTTCACAGATTTGACCAAAATTTTCATAGAGTGGTCAATTGTATTTGGTATGTGGTGGGGTGCAGAATATTTTTATAATAAGAAAAAAAGTAGTGAAGAGTGTAGTTAGTTGGATATTTTAATAAAGGAAAGGTGAGAGTAATGAGATACCTATTTTATCTAATTTGGATTCCTTTGCTTTGTTTTGGAATCTATTTACGGAAAAAGAAAATTGTCGTTGTGCCTAAATGGCTTGATATTTCGATGGCTGTTGCATATTTAGTGTTCTTTTGGATATATGTGATGTTTTTGATGTAAGTTAACGATTGGGTCTCCTTTTTAGTGAAGGAGGCTCTTTTTATTGCATTTAACCGATTTATTATATTGCATATAAGGGGAAAGAGGAGTACCATTAGAGTATCAACCTTAAAGGAGATGAAGTGATGTTTACGTTAACAAAAGAATTGACGAAACAATATAAAGAAAGTTTTCAAAGTAAGCCAGAGCGTATCGTGGCGCAAAATGCTGCGGTGAAGAATGGCTTGAAAGGATCTAGTGAGACGGTCGCTTCTGTTGTGGAAAATCAGCCGGTGTATTCGATTGATTTGGAACACGGAAAAGTAGCCAACCAAAAGGCTTCTGGTCGTTGCTGGATGTTTGCGGCGCTGAATACATTCCGCCACAGACTCTTTAATAACTTCAAACTCGAAGAATTTGAACTCTCACAAAGCTATACATTTTTCTGGGATAAATACGAAAAGGCTAATTATTTCCATGAAAATATTTTAAAAACAGCGGGCGAACCTGTGACAAGCCGCAATGTAGCCTTTCTCTTACAAACGCCTCAACAAGACGGTGGGCAATGGGATATGATTGTGTCACTCTTCAAGAAATATGGGGTTGTGCCAAAGAGTGTGATGCCGGAAAGTTTTTCAAGCTCGGCTTCAAGCGATTTGAACAAATACTTAAATAAAAAACTTCGCCAAGACGCAAAAGTGCTTCGTGACTTAGTGGCACGTGGAGCTAGCGAAGAAGAAATCAATGAAACGCGTAAACAATTAATGCAAGAAGTGTACGATTTGCTTAGCGTGACTCTTGGAACTCCGCCAGAAACATTCGACTTCGAATATCGTGATAAAGACAAGGAATTCCACCGTCACTTGAATTTGACGCCACAAAGCTTCTTCGAACAATTCGTGGGCTTGAACTTGGATGATTACGTGTCTATCATCAACTCACCAACAACGGACAAACCATTCAACCGTTCATACACTGTTGACATGCTTGGAAATGTCGTTGGAAATCAAGTGCGCTACTTGAACTTAGACATGGCAACGTTCAAAGAATTAGCGATTCGCCAATTAGAACAAGGCGAGTCAGTCTGGTTCGGTTGCGATGTTGGTCAATCTTCAAACCGTGGCAATGGTCGTCTTGCGCTCAATAACTTCGACCTTAAAGGATTAACTGGAATCGATTATTCATTAACGAAGGGCGAACGTCTTGAATACGGCGATAGCTTAATGACACACGCGATGGTGTTAACAGGGGTGAACCTTGTCGATGGTAAACCAAATCGCTGGAAAGTGGAAAATAGTTGGGGCGAAGAATCTGGGGTTGAAGGGTTCTGGATGATGAGCGATGCGTGGATGGATGAGTATACGTATCAAATCGTTGTCAGAAAAGAGTTTCTTACAAAAGAGCAACTCGACGCTTTCAACAGCGAACCAATTGTGTTAGCTCCATGGGATCCAATGGGTTCTTTAGCGTAAGGACAGAATTTATATAAAAACAATTTAATCAGTTCCACTATCAACATCTTCAGATGTATTAATAGTGGTAAATGTAAGGATACCACCTGGAGCCTGTAGTCTCCAGGTTCCCAAGCTTCAAACAGCTGCTAGGAAATAAATTTCTTAGCAGCTGTAATTCACATTGGGTATTTGTCCTTACAAATACCACTATATAATCTGAAGATGTTTTTTCGTTCCACTGAACAATTTTGTTATTCAATTCTGTCCTTACGCTAGACTTGGTGCTAATACAATTGGTCGTGTGAAGCGGAGTTGTCTTTTGCTTTTTAGGCTAGAAGGGTGCAGGGACGAAATTAACATATAGGTTAATTAACAAATATGTTAATTGAGGCAATGAAAAAGGTGGGTAAAGGACGAGGCCTTTATCCACCTTTTGAAGTTTAGTTGTTATTCGCTGCGGAGCGATTCGACTGGGTCTTTCTTCGCGGCGATGCGTGAAGGGATGAGTCCAGCTAACATGGTGAGGACGATGGAGATACCAATAAGGATAAGCGCTGCTTCCCATGGTAATTGCGCCACGTTTTCCACGTTTGTCATTTTCGCAACGATGGCATTGATTGGAAGTGTCGCAAGGAGCGTAATGGCGATACCGAGCACCCCTGAGATAAATCCTTCGATGGCGGTTTCGGCGGTGAAGATGCGACGGATGTCTTTCTTCGAAGCCCCCATTGCACGTAGGATTCCGATTTCTTTTGTACGTTCGAGAACCGAGATGTACGTGATAATCGCAATCATAATCGATGATACGATGAGCGAGATGGCTACGAAACCGACGAGTACGGTTGTAATCACGCCCACCATTGTCGTAATCGAAGACATGATGGTTTGAATATCGTCGGAGTAGGCGAGCACTTTATCGTCTTCGCCGGCGTCTTTTTTCGCCGTGTTATAGGCGTTGATGAAGTCCTTCAACTCTTGTTTTTGTTGGAATGAAGAGGTGTAGAACTCGATGGCAGCCGGTTTGGATTTGTCGATGACACCTAGTTTTGCGAGGTTTTCCTCGTAAGTGGCAGCCGAATTTTCGTTGTATTGTTGGATGTATTGCGCTTGTTGTTCAGGCGTCAATTTGACCAACTGGATTTTTTCTTCTTCGGTTAAATCAGCCGAATTGAATGGTTTTGGATCTTTGGCAAATGCTTTTCCAGTAAATACATTGATGGTTGGGTTGGCTTCTTGTTCTTTTACGATGTCACTGTTTTGAATTTGCTCAGAAGTGTAATCGATAAGGGCGCTTGTATAAGCCACACCGCCAGAAGGAGAGTTCACACCAGAACTTGTGCCTTCTTTTTGACGAAGAACGCCGACGATTGTAAGCTCGAGGCCATTCTCGATTTGCGTCTTCATGTAAGCTTCGTCGTCAATTTTATTCATCCATTGGTTATTTTCTTTCACGAAACGGTTCGTGTTCACAACGGCTTTGAATGTTTTCCCGATGAAATCACTATATTGATACGTTTGTGATTTGAGTTCGTCGAGTTTCTTTACATCGTTTAATTCGCTAGGGTCTTTAATGCGTAAGCTATAAAGGAGCAAGTCGCTAATTTGGTTATCTTCATCCACGATCAGGACGATTTCAGATTTATCCTTTGGAAGGCGACCTTCGAGCACATCATATTGCGCATTCAGCATTTCCTCGTCACTTGAAAGTTGGCTCCAATAGTCGATATTTTGCAAGTAGCCTTTAATCGTTTGGTTCGCCGTGTCGACTTCTTCCGCTAAGTTTGACGGAAGAATACTCTTTGGACCGTTTGAAGTATCACTAGCGTAAATGTACGGTTGTAGGTTGTATTGGTAACGAATGTCTTTTGTCAGTTTTGCGACTTCGGATGCGTGTTCATCCAAGTAAGTCTTGAAGGATGCGAGGTCGTTTTTCCCAATTTGTTTTTTCAATAAATTCGTCAACACGGTATTGACACCGAGCTCATTATTGTCTTTATAAGGCTTATCGCTCAAATCCGGAGAGGTCGCTAGCAGGTTACTGTGGTTCTGCTCGCTAATCGTCAGCGGCAGGGAGACGAGGGTGTCTTCTTGCACCTTCTTCACGTAGTCGCTCACACCGTTTGAGAGAGCCAGGATAAGGGCAATCCCGATAATCCCGATGGAACCGGCGAAGGCAGTCAGGAAGGTACGGCCTTTCTTCGTCAATAAGTTATTAAACGAAAGGGCTAGAGCCGTCATAAAGCTCATCTTCGTCTTTGTGAACTGAATGTCGCCTTGTTTGGTTTCTTCGGTTGGGTCGTATGGATTCGAGTCGCTCAAGATGTTTCCATCTAATACTTGTACGATACGAGTGGAGTACGCCTTTGCGAGTTCTGGGTTATGTGTCACCATGATGACCAGACGTTCCTTGGCGATGTCTTTTAATAAATCCATGATTTGAACAGAAGTCTCCGAATCGAGCGCTCCTGTAGGTTCGTCGGCTAAAACGACTTTTGGATCATTGACAAGGGCACGCGCAATCGCGATTCGTTGCATTTGTCCCCCAGACATCTGACTTGGTTTCTTATATAAATGATCTTTCAATCCAACGCGTTCGAGCGCTTCGATAGCACGTTTCTTGCGTTCTGCTTTAGAAACACCAGAGAGTGTCATCGCAATCTCGACGTTTGAGAGTGCCGTTTGGTGGCCGATAAGGTTGTACGATTGGAAGACGAACCCAATGGTGTGGTTTCTGTAGCTGTCCCAATCGCGGTCTTTAAATTGCTTTGTTGATTTTCCTTGGATGAGTAAATCACCCGATGTGTACTGGTCGAGTCCACCGATGATATTTAAGAGGGTCGTTTTCCCTGAACCCGATTGTCCGAGAATCGAGACGAACTCATTTTCACGGAAGCGAATCGAGATATCTTTCAACGCGTGAAACTCTTGATTTCCTGTATGATACACTTTTGAAATATGTTGTAGCTGTAACATCGTTTAGCTCCTTTCACTAATGAACCTAGTGTACCACAGTTGCAAGGCGCTGGCATAGGACTGAAGACGGAATTTTAGTAAAAAATTGGCAGGGAGAAATGTTGAAACTCCCTATAAAATCTGTATAATAGGAATACAACACAAAAAAAGGAGTACAACCCATGACAACAATTGATAAAGTAGCTCTAATGGAGCAAGCGAAAGAAGTTTTAAAGAATGCTTACTGTCCGTATTCAAAATTCCCTGTAGGCGCTGCGGTGTTATATAAAGATGGCCGAGTGATTACGGGAGCGAATATTGAGAATGTATCGTTTGGAGTGACAAACTGTGCAGAACGTAGCGCAATTTTCTACGGAGCTTCACAAGGCTATCGTAAAGGCGATATTTTAGCGATTGCCGTTGCGGGGGAAACAGAAGGATTCTTACCACCTTGTAACATTTGTCGTCAAGTGATGGTTGAGTTCTGTGGACCAGATACTCCTGTATTCTTATTGAATGGAAAAGGCGAAATTCTAGAATTACGTCTAGAGGAATTAGTTCCTTATTCATTCGTTAGCTTAGAAATGTAATGAATTTTAGAAGAAATGAAGCAGCCAGTCGTTGCTTTGTTTCTTCTTTTTTTATCCAAAAAAATTGAAAAATAAATTCGACGGTGTTTGTTGGATCTATTCCGAAAACTGAATTTTTAGAATATAATCGCCTGAATTTCTAGTGAGTGAATGATATAAAAGTTATTCAGCTGATTTATCCAACGGCAGTCAGCAATCAAGTGGTCGATTGGCTAGAGATCCATTTGTAAAGGGATCTTCTACACAGTAAGGAGTGCATTTATACAAAATTTGTTGGTTTTCTGCAGTGTTGAAATGAGTTCTTTGTATAAAATTTTCTCGCGCGATTTTTGCACGAAAAAAAGTAAAATGTAGCATATATGTTACACTTCAAAAAAATAAGACCGAAGAATCCAGCGGATGCCATAATGGCAGTAATGGGGGATAGCAACCAATGTGAATTACTGACTCTAGGGAATTCCCGTAGAGTCAGTTTGAAGCTTGGTAGAGCTTGAGACTTTGGCTCAAGCCGGTGCCCTATTACAGCTTTTATGGCCAAATCCGCTAGGATTCGAAGGGATTAAGCGCCAACCGAAATTAACTTATAAGTTAATTTTGATTTTGAGTATTCATTCTACTTGCAAGTGGCGAGGGACTGTTTTATACTGAAGTCAACCAAATAGGTTTACACATTTTGCAGGAGGTGTACGATGTATCAACCAGAGAAATTAAAAGAGAGAAGAGTGGCGCAGGGCTTGACGCAACAAGAGCTCGCCAATGCACTCGGTGTCTCTAAGCAGGCTTATTCTGCATGGGAGCGTGGAGTGAAGGTGCCAGCTTCGGATAAGGTGGAACAGCTGGAGAAGCTTCTATCTGTGCCGAAGGGATATTTTACAGAAATAGAAATTGTACGACTATACCATACGCTCACGCCGCCAAACCAAGAGAAGGCGGTACGCTATGTCCGCGCGCTTGCAACCGAGGAACAAACGCCAAAAGTGGTGCCGATGAAGAAGCTAGTCGCGTATCATGTGTATGAGAAGATGTCGGCCGGGATTGGGGCGACGATTTACAACGACCGAGACTACGATACGGTTTACTATGATGAAGAGTTGGCGCATGATTTTGCGTCATGGGTATCGGGGGACTCGATGGAACCACGCTACCACAATGGATCGGTGGCGCTCATTCGTGAGACGGGATTCGATTATGATGGGGCGGTCTATGCGGTGGTATGGAACGGACAGACGTTTATTAAGCGTGTGTACCGTGAACAAGACGGGTTGCGGTTAGTATCGTTTAACCCAGACTATGCGGACTTATTTGCTCCGTATGAGGAAGAACCACGAGTGGTAGGAATGATTGTTGGAAACTTTATGCCGTTGGAGGGATAAAGATGGGCTGCTTTGACTATTCGAAGGAACCGAGAAGCGACATTGCCTTTGTGGACATGAAGTCCTTTTACGCGAGTGTGGAATGTGTGGCTAGAGGCCTGCATCCATTGAAGACGTCTCTATGCGTGATGAGTCGTGCGGATAATTCGGCGGGCTTGATTTTAGCATCCTCTCCAACGTTCAAGAAGGTCTTCGGGAAATCCAATGTCGGTCGTGCTTACGAGTTGCCCTTCGATGTCAAAACACGTCGTTTTAGTTACGCCAATGCGCGCCGGCAAGGAATCGAAGTGACGCCGCAGTATGTACGGTTTATCGAAGACTGGGCGAAGGTGACCTATATCGTGCCGCCTCGGATGGACGAGTATATTAAGGTGAACATGCAGATTCAACGCGTGTTTCAAAACTTCGGCGGGCCAGAGGATATTTTTCCGTATTCGATTGATGAAGGGTTTGTTGATTTAACGTCGTCGCTGAATTATTTTGTGCCGGATGATGCCTTGTCTAGACGGGAAAAGCTCGACCGGGTGTCTGCGGATATTCAACGGGCGATTTGGAAGGAGACGGGGATTTACTCGACGGTGGGTATGTCGAATGCGAATCCGCTTTTGGCCAAATTAGCGCTCGATAATGAGGCGAAGAAGATTCCACATATGCGAGCGAACTGGTCGTATGAAGATGTCGAAGAGAAGGTCTGGGGAATTCCAGAGATGACAGACTTTTGGGGAATCGGTTCGCGGATGGAGAAGCGACTGAATGCGCTAGGGATTTATTCGATTCGTGAATTAGCAAATGCGAACCCCGACCGATTGAAAGCATCTCTTGGCGTCGTAGGCTTAGATTTATGGTTTCACGCGAATGGCATCGATGAAAGTAATGTGCATGTGCCGTACCGTCCGAAATCAAGAGGGCTCGGGAACTCGCAGGTGCTTCCGCGCAACTATGTTCGTCAGCGAGATATTGAAATCGTGCTACGCGAGATGGCGGAGCAGGTGGCGATTCGTATGCGACGGATTAAGAAAAAGGCGACGGTTGTTTCGATTCATGTGGGCTACTCAAAGGACGAAGGCTTGTCGTCAATACAGGCGCAACGCAAAATTGACCCGACGAATCGCACTTCGGTGTTATCGGAAGTGGTGTTGGAACTCTTTCGTAAGAAATACAAAGGAGGTGCGGTGCGTAATGTGGCGGTGCGGTATTCCGGATTTGTCGAAGAAAGCTTTGGACTCATTTCACTATTCGAAGATATTGAAGCAGTTGAGAAAGAAGAAAGGCTCCAGACGGCGATTGATACGGTCCGCGACCAATACGGATTCACCTCGCTTTTAAAAGGGAACGCGCTGGAAGGCGGTTCACGCGTGATGGCTAGAAGTAAATTAGTCGGAGGACATTCCGCTGGAGGATTAGACGGTTTGAAATAATGGAAAGAGCGTATTTGCCGTATCGCTCGGCAAGAGAGCACAAGGATCGCGGCATGGCGAAGTGGATGGGATTTTTCCTGTCTGAACATACGACATCCCTAAAAGACGAAAAGAAACGCGCTGACCAGACGAGCATGCTGACGATGGAAGAAAAATGGATGTTGCTATCGCAATTGTATGTAGGGAAGCTGCAAGCCAGTATTACGGTGCCGTATCGGATGATGCGACAAACGCTCATTGGCGAAGTGAGTGAATTATACGAGAGTGAAATCTCGCTGAAGACAGAAGAAGGCTACCGCCGTATCGCAGTGGAAGAAATTCTGCAAATTCAGTTGGTGGAAGGCACAGAGTAATAGAAAACAGTACGGAATTTCTTTCAACATATAAAGTTTTAAAGGGGTCGAATTCGACTCCTTTAAATCAGGATAAATAAGAACGCCTCCCGTTATTCACTAGAGTTGACGGGGGCGTTCTTTTTTGCTAAAATAGTCGTGTTGTAATTGTGAAGCACCACAGCTACAACCGCTCGGATTAGAGTACAAAAGACCGGAATCGGCACTTTAAACTGGCGAGTCTTAGTCTAAAATATAGGAGGTGCAATATGTACGCAATCGTAAAAACTGGTGGAAAACAAGTTAAAGTTGAAGTTGGTCAAGCAATCTACGTTGAAAAATTAAACGCAGAAGCTGGCGACAAAGTAACTTTCGAAGAAGTAGTATTTGTAGGTGGAGATGACGTTAAAGTTGGTGCTCCATTCGTAGCAGGTGCAACTGTTGAAGGAACTGTTGAAAAACAAGGCCGTCAAAAGAAAGTTGTAACTTTCAAATACAAACGTCGTAAAGACTCACACCGTAAACAAGGTCACCGTCAACCTTATACAAAAGTTGTTATTGACGCAATCAACGCTTAATCACGATGATTCAAGTGACTGTACACAAGAAGAACCAACGTATCGTTTCCTTTGAAATGACTGGTCATGCAAACTTTAGTGAACATGGTTCGGATATCGTTTGCGCAGGGGTATCGGCTTTAGCCATTACAACTGTGAACAGCATTGAGAAGTTAGCAGGATACCAACCGATTGTCGAAGTCGACGAGGTTGAGGGTGGTTACTTATATATGGAAGTTGTAGAAGACTTGACGAAAGAGCAAGAACATACAACTCAAATTTTATTAAATAGTCTATTACTAGGGTTAGAAGATATTCAATCGGAATATCAAGACTTTCTAGCTGTAACTGTTGCATAATCAATCAAGGAGGTGCACAACTATGTTAAAAGTGAATTTACAATTATTCGCCCATAAAAAAGGGGGCGGTTCTACATCAAACGGACGTGACTCACAAGCGAAACGTCTAGGTGCTAAACGTGCTGACGGACAATTCGTTTCAGGTGGTTCAATTTTATACCGTCAACGTGGAACAAAAATCCATCCAGGTGAAAACGTAGGTAGAGGTGGAGACGATACTTTATTTGCTAAAGTAGACGGAATTGTACGTTTCGAACGTAAAGGCCGTGACAAAAAACAAGTATCTGTATATCCAGTAATCGCTGCTGAATAATATTGAGTAGGATGTGACATTCAGTCACATCCTTTTTTTTAAGAAAAATGAGATTTTAACAAAACTACTTCAAACGTTTCAGATTACTGTATAATAGCTATACTAGCTGTACCGGAGGAAGCTTTACGTCTTCCTTCCTCTCAAGCTTCAAACTGACTCTAGGAAATGAATTTCCAGAGTCAGTAATTCACATTGAGTACAATCGCTAGTATTGCTATTATAGAATCTGAAAGTTCTGCGTAGTTTTGTTAGCAAAAAATGTGAATGAAGCTATTTCATATGATTCAAAGCTCAAAGACTCTTAAAAATAGAAGGAGGGATTCTTATCGAAGCAGGTAAAGAAATTAAAGCGTTCGAAGAATTGGCAAAAGCTGTAGAGGTGCTTCAACAAGAAATCGGTTATTCGAATGTAGAGGCGCTTGGTGAGACGTTACAAAATATTGTAAACAATAACACTGCGCAACAAGTCGAAGGATTGCCAAGTAACGAAGTCGCTGAAAAATTAAACAAAGCGTATCAACAATTAGATTTAACAAGCTATTCGAGTGAAGAGATTCGCCGTATGATTCAATTCACGTTCTTAAAAGCCGCTAAAGAAGATGGCTTACAAATGAACCATCAAATGACGCCGGATGCTATCGGTTTACTCGTGGCGTATATGATCGACCAAATGACAAAGAAAGACGAATCATTGCAAATTGCAGACTTTGCTGCAGGAAGTGGGAACTTGCTCAGCACGATTCTATTATTCTTACAATCTGCTGGTAAAACTGCGAGTGCAACAGCCATCGATAATGATGAAGTGCTTGTGCATTTAGCCCTACAAGCATTCGCCTTAGAGCAATTGGATGTGAAGACTTCCTTACAAGATGGCTTGCAAGATTCACTCGTGGATCCGCAAGACTTCGTGGTCAGTGATTTACCAGTTGGTTACTATCCAGTAGATGCAAATGCCGCTCGTTTTGAAACGAAAAACGACGAAGGGCATTCATTCGCGCATCACTTACTCATCGAGCAACAAGTGCATTACTTGAAAGAGGCAGGAGTTGGATTCTTTATCGTTCCAACGAACCTTTTTGATACATCTGAAGGAGAGAAGTTGCTTTCTTATTTACAAAAAGAAACATACGTGCAAGCCATGTTGGCATTTCCACGAAATCTCTTCAAAGATGTGCAATTTAGTAAGTCGCTTTTAATTGTTCAAAAACGTGGAAAAGGCGCAAAACAAGTGAGTCAAGTGCTCCTTGGAGATATCCCAGAATTTAAGAACAGAGAAAAATTCAGAAAATTCACTCTAACATTCGAAAAATGGGTACAAGAAATGTTATAATAAATCTGTTAGACCCACTAATGGGCTTAATTTGAAATTAAAGGAGAATGTGCATGTCAAAATCAATCGCGATTAATGCAGGAAGTTCAAGCTTGAAGTTCCAATTATTTAATATGCCACAAGAAGAAGTAGTGGCTAAAGGTTTAGTAGAACGTATTGGATTAGGTGATTCAATCTTCTCAATCAGCTATGGAGACGACCAAAAATTTGAAGTGGTAGAAGATATTCCAAACCACGAAGTTGCGGTAGAAAAATTATTAGAACAATTAGTAGCTCTAAACATTATTTCTTCATTCGACGAAATCACTGGTGTTGGTCACCGTGTCGTTGCTGGTGGAGAATTATTCAAAGATTCAGCTTTAGTTGATGACACTGTTATCCAACAAGTTGAAGACTTAGCAGAATTTGCACCATTACACAACAAAGCTGAAGCGGTAGGAATGCGCGCATTCAAACACATCTTACCAGACATTACAAGTGTTGCTGTATTCGATACTTCATTCCATACAACAATGCCTAAAAAAGCTTACTTATACAGCATTCCAATGGAATACTATACAAAATTCAAAGCTCGTAAATACGGAGCTCACGGAACAAGCCACCGCTACGTTTCACGCCGTGCTGCTGAATTATTAGGTAAACCAGTTGAAGAATTAAAAATCATCACTTGCCACTTAGGTAACGGTGCTTCAATCACTGCGGTTGATGGCGGTAAATCTGTAGATACTTCTATGGGATTCACTCCATTAGCAGGGGTTACAATGGGTACTCGTTCAGGTGATATCGATGCTTCATTAGTAGCATTCTTAATGAACAAATTAAACATTACAGACGTTAACGAAATGGTTGACATCTTAAACAAAAAATCAGGTCTATTAGGCCTTTCAGGTGTATCAAGCGACATGCGTGACGTTGAAGCTGCAAGTGCAACAAACGAAGATGCTAAAGTTGCAGTAGAAATTTTCGTTGACCGCGTTCAAAAATACATTGGACAATATGTTGCTGTTATGAACGGTGTGGACGCTATCGTCTTCACTGCTGGTATCGGTGAAAACTCTAAGACAATTCGTGCTCGTATCATCGACGGTTTAACTTGGTTCGGTTGCGATATCGATCCTGAGCGTAACGATACTCGTTCAGAAGCAATCATTTCTTCTGAAGGTGCGAAAGTTACTGTATTAAACATCCCAACTAACGAAGAGGTTGAAATCGCGCGAGACATCGAACGTTTACGCAAATAATAATACAAGAACTGAAGGTTTGAAGAGAAACTTCTAAATCCTTGGATTTGTTTATAGTAGTGAATGTAGGAGACCGGTTCGAGCCGAAGTCTCTCACCTATCGAATTCAAAGAGCCCCATGGCGGAACATCCGCTGTGGGGCTCTATTTCATTTCGATTCTTATTCCCTACTATCACTACTGTAAAATCCAAGGTTTATCCGTTTCTCTTCAAAGGAGTAGATTATTGCGTAAAACCTTCTCAGTGAGTACGTGACAAGTACTTTGGGATGTGGGGTAAATTTTTGGAGGTAGAGTACGTGACACAAGTCATGATATACTATAAAAAACGCTGAGTTAGAAAGTGGGAGTCTGATGAACATAACAAGAAAAATAATAAAGGGAATAGTTGCTGTATTAATTCTTATAGGTTTGGTTATAGGTGGAATAAAAATCATGCAACAAGTTCAGTATTATGAAATGATCCACACGGTCAAAAGTGAAGAAGTACAAAATATAATTGAAAATAATTTAAAGCTGAGACATGCAAGTGCTTTAGAGAGTGGAGATGTGATTCAATCCTATCAGATTGATATGGATTCCATTAACCATAGTCCAATGGGTGGGATTATCTTTAAAGTTTATATTAATAATGATAAACAGTTATACGTTCATTTTTTAATCAATAAAGACTTAAATAGTGGTAAATTAGTTCACGAGGGCGGAGGAACTTCTGAAAAATTCAGTGAATTGATTAGAAATCAAAAGTAGTGAATATGAGTTCGAAAACAAGAGAGTATAAAACATCGATAGTGGTGAGTTGTACTCTTTTTTTATTTATACGAAAGAATGCGTTTTTAGGAATAACAATCGGAAAATTCGAAACTATATAGATTTCCTTCTAGATTGTGTGGAATTAGAATTTTCGTAGAAAGAAACGGGTTTATACATTTGAAAATTTTTTAAAGGCGGGGAAGGATTTCTAAAAAGGGGTTTGGAATTTTCCATAAAAAGCAATTCGAGCTTCAAAGTCCATTCTTAAAATAGAAGAGTGAAGAATGAATCGAATGGAGATGAAAATCATTATGGTTTCAAACGGAAAAAAGAAATTCTTACTGGCGGCTGCGCTCGTTGGGCTTAGTGCTGCGACGCTCGCACCGACAAATGTGGTAAACGCGGATGAGATTTACTACGAAAATCAATATGGAGCGAATCAAAACTATCTTCGCTATGAAGCGGTGGACGGTCAGTTGAAGGATGCGGAAATCGTCAATAACCGTACATTTGATACATTGGCGTATGAAGCTTCTGATAACTCATATGTTAAGGTGGATAATAAAGGAAGTGTGACATTCACGGCCAAGGAAGGCGCTGATGGATTAACGATGCGCTATTCCATTCCAGATGGAAAGGAAGGCGATGTCACGGTTTATGTGAATGGAGAACCTAAGCGCACTTTCCACTTGGATTCGAGCTCTGCCTACCAATATGTGGATGGAAGTAATGTCTACGATACAAAGGCGACCGATCATAGTCATGAGCGCTTTAGTTTTGACGAAGTGCATGGATTCTTCGGGGTCCACGTGAATCCTGGAGACACAGTGACGATTGAAAATAATGGCGTTGAATTGGCGCTTGATTTTGTGGAATTAGAAAATGTCCCTGCACCTATTCCTCAACCAGAAAATAGTATTTCAATCACAGATTCAGCGTATGGTGCAGAAGATGGACAAGATAGTACAGTTGCGTTTGAAAAAGCGCTAAAAGCAGCGATTGAACAAAAGAAAACTCTCTATATTCCAGTCGGAGAGTTCAAAATTAACAAAAAAATTGATTTTACTGCGGATGGCTTAACGGTTACAGGAGCAGGAATGTGGTATTCAAAATTGAATTTCACAACGAATGAAAAAGGTGGAGGCGGATTCGAGATTGGTCACAATTCTAACCGATTGACGTTTAGCAACTTTGCGATGACATCAGCCTTAACGTCACGTTATGACCATTTAAAAGAAAAAGCACAATACAAAGCCTTTGCGGGAAGCTTCGGTAAAGATTCAAGAATCGACCATATGTGGATTGAACACTTCGAATGTGGAGCTTGGATTGGCGACTATGATTCGAAAATGAGATACACGGATCATCTCGTGATTGAAAATAGCCGTATCCGCAATAACTTAGCAGACGGGGTGAACTTCACGCAAGGAACACGTAATTCTGTTGTGCGCAACTCGAATATCCGTAACAATGGGGATGATTCGCTAGCGACATTCTCAAGTAGCATCAACACTAAGGAATATGCGTCAAACAATTCATTCGAACACAACACGATTGAACTTGGCTGGAGAGCCGGTGGTGTTGGTATCTTCGGCGGGAAAAATCATAAAGTGACGAATAACTTGATTAAAGATAGCCGTGGTGGCGCTGGAATTCGTGTGTCAACAGTCTTTGCGAACAAAGGCGAAGGACTCGGTTTTGACGATAACAACGAGATTTTAATCAAGGATAACATGATTGTAAATTCAGGAACGACGAATGATTTCTATTTTCCTCATTCAAAACCTCGTAGCAACATCGACTTTGAAGAAACATTTGGTCCTATTACAGGTATTACTGTTCAAGATAATGTATTCGTGAATCCGGTATATACGGATGAGGCGATTACGCACGACGGTGTGAAATTAGATGGAAAAATCAAAATCATTAATTCAAACGTTCAAGGCAATACCTCTTTGGATCCTTATAAGGTAGATGCAAGCATGAGCCATTCTGTTGAAAACGGAAAAGAAGTGTACAACTTTACGTACGGTGATCAACCGACTTTCCTTCCAGAAAACAGCACAGCGTTTGAGCGTGACTACAACTATCGTGGCGAACGTGAAGTCGACGGCCATATCATCCGCCTATGGGAACATAAATAAATATTGAAGAAAAAATAAGCATTGCTGGCTTTCCGGGACTGACCCCAAAAAGTGAGAATTTAATAAAAAGACACCTCCATGTGGATTTGATTATATTGTGCCAAATCCAACTTGGAGGTGTTTTTATTTAGTTCTCATTTACGGGGGGCAGTGCCAAAAAACACTTGACTTAATTAATGAAAAGGGTCATACTATGTTCAAGCGAATATTTGAATGATATTGAGGTGAGAATATGATTAACAAAGATACTTGTGAAATTTATTGTTATGACGAAGAAAAGGTCAATCGAATACAAGGTAATTTACAGACAGTAGATATTTCTAGTGTTGCCCAAATGTTAAAAGCTATTGCAGATAAAAATAGAGCAAAAATTACCTATGCATTGTGTCAAGATGACGAACTGTGTGTGTGTGATATTGCAAATATTATAGGTGTTACGGTTGCAAATGCCTCTCATCACCTACGAACGCTCCATAAGCAAGGGATTGTTAAGTTTCGAAAAGAGGGAAAACTTGCATTTTATTCATTAGATGATGAGCATATCAGACAAATTATGATGAGTGCATTGGCACTTAAGAAAGAGGTGAAGATCAATGTCTAGTGGGAAAGCAAAACAGTTCGAAGAAGAAATGAAAGCCTATCGTGTTCAAGGATTTACTTGTACTAACTGTGCAGCCATTTTTGAAAATAATGTTAAAGAACTTCCCGGTGTTCAGGATGCGAAAGTAAATTTCGGAGCATCTAAAGTTTATGTTAAAGGGACGACAACCATTGAAGAATTAGAAAAAGCAGGAGCATTTGAAAATTTAAAAATTCGAGATGAAAAAGAACAAAGGGTAGAAGGAGAACCTTTTTGGAAGCAGAAAGAAAACATTAAGGTATATATATCAGCTCTTTTACTTGTAGTTAGCTGGTTCTTAGGAGAGCAGTATGGTGAAGAGCATGTTCTACCGACAATTGGTTATGCAGCGTCCATTTTAATCGGTGGATATTCGTTATTTATTAAAGGTCTCAAAAATTTAAGCAGATTAAATTTCGATATGAATACGCTTATGACTATTGCCATTATAGGAGCTGCAATTATTGGTGAATGGGGTGAAGGGGCAACCGTTGTTATCCTATTTGCGATTAGTGAAGCATTAGAGCGTTATTCAATGGATAAAGCACGTCAATCTATTGAATCTTTAATGGATATTGCCCCAAAAGAAGCGTTAATTCGACGAGGCAATGAAGAAATGATGATTCATGTTGATGAGATTCAAGTTGGAGACATCATGATAGTTAAGCCCGGTCAAAAGTTAGCAATGGATGGAATAGTGGTTAAAGGTACATCGACATTAAATCAGGCTGCGATTACAGGTGAAAGTGTTCCAGTAACTAAAATCACAAATGATGAAGTATTTGCAGGAACCTTGAATGAAGAAGGGTTACTTGAGGTTAAAGTAACAAAACGAGTTGAAGATACCACTCTTTCAAAAATCATTCACTTGGTAGAAGAAGCCCAAGCAGAACGGGCCCCCTCTCAAGCGTTTGTCGAGAAATTTGCAAAATACTATACACCAGCTATTGTCATACTAGCTCTTTTAATTGCAGTAGTTCCACCATTATTTGGCGGAGACTGGAGCCAATGGATTTATCAAGGATTAGCTGTATTAGTGGTTGGTTGTCCTTGTGCCTTAGTAGTCTCAACTCCAGTTGCTGTGGTTACAGCAATAGGAAATGCAGCGAAAAATGGTGTATTAATTAAAGGTGGTATCCATTTAGAAGCAGCAGGACACTTAAAAGCGATAGCCTTTGATAAAACAGGAACATTAACCAAAGGGATTCCAGCTGTAACAGACATTGTGACATATGGTAGAAATGAAAATGAATTAATAACCATAACATCAGCCATTGAAAAAGGATCGCAGCACCCTCTTGCTTCAGCGATTATGCGAAAAGCAGAAGAAAATGGATTAAAATTCAATGAAGTAACAGTAGAGGATTTTCAATCCATTACAGGTAAAGGCGTTAAAGCCAAAATTAATAATGAAGTGTATTATGTGGGAAGTCAAAATCTTTTTGAGGAATTACACGGAAGCATTTCAAGCGATAAAAAAGAAAAAATTGCCGATATGCAAACTCAAGGTAAAACGGTGATGGTGTTAGGAACAGAAAAAGAAATTCTTTCGTTTATTGCCGTAGCCGATGAAATGAGGGAATCGTCTAAAGAAGTTATCGGCAAGTTGAACAATATGGGAATCGAAACAGTGATGCTAACAGGCGATAACCAAAGAACGGCAACAGCCATCGGAAAACAAGTTGGTGTTTCGGATATTAAAGCTGACTTACTTCCAGAAGATAAGCTTAATTTTATTAAAGAACTCCGAGAAAAACATCAAAGTGTGGGGATGGTCGGAGATGGCGTGAATGATGCTCCAGCCCTTGCGGCATCTACCGTTGGTGTAGCAATGGGTGGTGCTGGAACTGATACAGCTTTAGAAACGGCTGACATCGCCTTAATGTCTGATGATTTGAGTAAATTGCCATATACAATAAAATTAAGTCGTAAGGCTTTAGCAATCATCAAGCAAAACATTACCTTCTCTTTGGCGATTAAATTAGTGGCATTACTTTTGGTCATGCCCGGTTGGTTAACACTTTGGATAGCGATATTTGCTGATATGGGAGCAACTTTACTTGTAACATTAAACAGTTTACGCTTATTGAAAATCAAAGAATAGGTTCTAAAATGGTTGTACTGACCCCAAAAAGTTAGACAGAAAATCTAACTTTTGGGGTGTTTTTATTTAATTCTCATTTACGGGGGTCAGTGCCTTTCAGTAATGCTTTTTTTCTTCAAGTCATTTGTCATGTGTTGGCGTACACTATATAATAAAGATATCTTTACTTTGAAGGAGTACTTATGACTCAAGGAATTATTATTAAAGCGTTGAGCGGGTTCTACTATATCGAATCGGATGGAGTGATCTATCAAACTCGTGCGCGCGGAGTTTTCCGCAAACGAGGCCAATCGCCACTTGTTGGGGATGTGGTGGAGTTCGAGAGTAGTAACTTGCAAGAAGGGACGCTAACGAAAATCTTGCCGCGAAAAAATGCCATCGTGAGACCGCCTGTCGCCAATGTGGATGTCGGGATTATCGTGATGTCGGCTGTCGAACCAGAATTTTCGACGCATCTTGTCGACCGTTTCCTTGTCTACTTGGAAGGCTTGGATGTACATCCGGTCATTATGATTACAAAAACCGACTTGCTCGATGAAGCAGGAATGGCACGTCTCGTGGACATTAAGGCGCGTTATGAAAAAATCGGCTATCCGGTTTATTTTGGACAGGAAGTCATGAAGGACAAGGCGCCGCTCTTAGAGAGCTTGCGTGGTGAGAAGGTCATCTTCTTAGGGCAGTCCGGGGTTGGTAAATCCACCTTGCTGAACGAGATGATTCCTGAATTAAACCAAGAAACGGGAGAGATTTCGAATGCGTTAGGGCGTGGACGTCATACGACCCGTCATGTATCGCTTCATGAAATCGAAGGCGTGTGGATTGCGGATACACCGGGATTCAGTACGGTTGATTTTATGGATATTGAAAAAGAGGACTTACCGCATTTATTCCCAGAGTTTGTCCAAGTAGAGCATGAATGTAAATTCAGAGAGTGTTCGCACCAACATGAACCAAACTGCGCCGTGATTGCAGGAGTGGAGTCAGGAGACATTTGGCAAGAGCGATACGACCACTATTTGAATTTCTATGAAGAACTGGACCAAAGAAAACCAGTATATAAACGAAAAAAGTAGATAGAGGAGACAGAACATGAAAGTAGCACCATCAATTTTAAGTGCAAATTTTGCAACATTAGGAGAAGACGTTAAGAAAGTCGAAAAATTAGGAGCAGACTGGATCCATATCGATGCCATGGACGGACAATTCGTTCCAAACTTAACATTAGGACCAAACATCGTTGAAGGATTACGTCCTGTGACTGATTTAGTATTAGACTGCCATTTAATGGTCCAAAACCCAGAACGTTTCATTCCACAATTCGCAAAAGCAGGAGCAGACTACATCTCTGTTCACGTGGAAGCAACGCCACATATCCACCGTGCGCTTCAAGCGATTAAAGCAGAAGGCGTAAAAGCTGGTGTCGTGATTAACCCAGGAACACCAGTCAGTGCCATTTCAGCAGTCTTAAGCGAAGTAGACTTAGTATTGGTGATGACAGTGAACCCAGGATTTGGCGGTCAATCATTCATTCCAGAAACATTGGATAAAGTACGCGAATTAGTCGCATTGCGCGAAGAAAAAGGCTACCACTACTTAATCGAAGTGGATGGCGGAGTGAACGGTGAAACAGCAAAACTTTGCGCTGCTGCAGGGGTAGACGTTGCCGTTGCCGGTTCATATGTATACTACGCAGAAGATATCAAAGCTGCGATTGATTCAATCAAAGAAGCATAAGAGGGACGAAGATGGAAGTTGTGATTGTCTTGGGAGGACCAAACACTAAAGAGGACATCAAGGTGCTCTTAGAAAACAGATACGGTAAGGCCTATGAAGACTTCCGTTTTGTCGGCGTCGACGGTGGCGCTCTTCGGTTATTAGATCAGCACCTTCCCATGGGAGTAGCGATTGGGGACTTTGATTCTGTCACAAAAGAACAGCGCGACTTGATTCATGAAGCAGCGGGTACTATTGTCCAGCTCCCTTCTGAAAAAGACGATACTGATTTTGAGGCAGCTTTGTTATGGGTGAAGGAGCATTACGAAGGGGTACCGATTCATGTCCTCGGTTCCTTTGGTGGCCGAGTGGACCACGCAATTAGCACCTTGTGGACGATGATGCGACCAGACTTAGCACCGCTTATTCCATACGTGGTGTTCGAGGATGCAACGAATGTCGTGAATTTCATCCAGCCAGGCACATACACGATTGAAAAGTTGGACTTTACGAAGTACTTATCTTTTATTAGTATGACTCCTGTGGAAAATGTAACCCTCGTTGACGTGAAATACACACTCGATTCAAAAAGCTACGCATACCCAGTGGCCCTTGTCAGCAATGAATTTACAAGTGACAAGATGACCATCTCCTTTACAAAAGGACTCATCCTAGTCGCCCAAACTCGAGATCATTGGAGATAAAACAAAACATCGCACAATTTGTGCGATGTTTTTTCTTTTTCACAAAGACAGTTGAAATCCCGAAATTCACTTATAAGTGAATTTTGGAAATTTTACGTCCGCTGTTGTTTTCATTCTGGTGTACTCTATATTTCTTAACTTTAAGCCATTATTAGCGGATGAAAATTCAACAATCTTACGAACTTACAAATGATGAAAATAGATTTCATTTCCTTGAGATTGCTTCAAACCTCTATCTTATAGCCTTTTCACAAACTCAATTTTTTTGAAATTTAACTCAAAAAAGCACTTTTATCTAATCTCTGAGTCGCGCCACGCTGAATGTGTAGTTTTGTTGGTAAAAGCATAAAAATCTTGTAACAAATGTATAATGAAAAACCTTGATTGTAAGGCTTTTTGCATTTTTGTGATAGAATATGGTTAGTTTTAAAGCGAGAGCAACTAAGAAGCAGAAAAAATATTAGATATAAATTAATCAAGATAAGGATGATAAAATGACAGAAATTGATAAAAAGAATTTAAAAAATTATCTTTGTTATACATTTGGAATTACTTATATAGCTTGGGGACTTCTTTCCGTATTAACACAATCTGATATTTTGGGGTTAGAAACGTTTATAGGGAGAATATTACATATAGTGGGTGCACTTGGACCAGCTATTGCAAGTGGATTATATTTGAAAAGTAAAAATGTAAAATTTAAACATTTTTTATTTAATAAGAGAGATAATAGTAGTATTTATTTCATTATTCATATGTTAGCAATTTTGATACTATTTTCTGTATCTTCCTTAGAATTAAATGGAGTATCAATTTATTTGATGCCACTATTCTTTATACAAATGATTTTTTTTGGTGGTGGGCATGAAGAATTAGGATGGAGAGGAATATTACAACCGTTACTTGATAAGAAATATACTTATTGGCAATCTAATTTGATTGTAGGTTCAATCTGGGGAATTTGGCATCTACCTTTATGGTTTATAGTTGGAGAAAGTCATCAAGGATTTCCTTTTATTTTATTCTTTATATATACATTGTTTTTAAGTTTTGTTTTAGGGCTTCTGTACCGTCAAACGAAATCTGTGTGGTACTGTATATTATTTCATGCATTCGCAAATTTGTTAAATCTCTATTTTGTTTTAAAAATTAATGTTACTTTTATTATCATTTTTATTGGTTATTTAATTTATACTATATTGGCTAGTAATAGAATTAGTAAGGGAAAGTAATTTTAATTTTAGATCAGCATACACATTATTGAAAGTAGCGATTTGTTAATTAGATGCTCAATTTTACAGAATTGTCAATTGTAATTTTAAGTGAAGTTATGGATGTCGTTTCTTTTGGAAGTGGTGATAATCTTTCCAATCCACAGTATCATTTCAAAATGATTTTTATTGCCTTTCGTTTATTAGTATTAAGAATAATATTACCACATACCCATGGTCCCTTGGTTTCCTGGCATTAATCTCAGGTAAAGGAGCACCTGTTTAAAGCAGATAAAAAACTTAGGCGATTCCCAAGCTCTTTTTATAAAGTAAGGCTTAAAACAATTGCGGTTCAATCATAAAGCATGAAAAGCTGCTTGAGGAGGATAGCGGTCATTGTAATGGAGAAGTAACCAATGTGAATTACCAAGGGTTAGCGACTGGTCGCTTAGCCTTGGTTTGAAGCTTGGTAGGCAAGGAGACCATAGGCTCCTGCCGGTACCATTACAATGATGTCCGCTATCCCAAACGTCAAGCAGCTTGGAATGCGAGTAGTATTCATTAGCTATTGTTTTAAGCCTTCGGCTTATTTATTTTTAGATAAACAAAAAGAGCTTAGGGATATCGCCTAAGCTCTTTTTAATAGTGCTCTGTATTAAACACGTTCTACTTTACCTGATTTTAATGCACGAGTTGAAACCCATACTTTTTTAGGCTTGCCATCGATTAAAACGCGAACTTTTTGTAAGTTTGGTTTCCAAGTACGACGGTTAGCGTTCATAGCGTGAGAACGAGTGTTACCTGTTTCAGCACGACGTCCAGTGAAATAACATACTTTAGCCATTGTTATTCTCCTCCTTTATTTAATTCATTATCAGCTGATATAATTTTGAACTAAATCATATACTTAAATAATTTAGCATAGTTGACCTTAGAATGCAAGCGTACTGGTTAATGAGTTTCTAAGAGGGTTAAAAATTGGTAAAAGGCTAGGTAAACCGCTTGGAATATGATATTATAGTATAGAAATAATGTGTCAATCTGTCTAAAAATTAGACAGACACCTTTATACATTTAAGGGAGGTATTTGTATGACAGTAAAAATTCAAACAGAAAATGGACAAATTGAACTTAGCAATGAAGTAATTGCAACAGTTGTTGGCGGTGCCGCTACAGATAACTATGGTGTTGTTGGTATGGCAAGCCGCAATCAAATCCGCGACAACTTTAATGAAATCTTGAAGAAAGAAAACTTCACTCGTGGAGTTGTGATTCGTCAAGAAGACGATGGTGTTGCAGTTGATGTCTACATTATTGTAGGTTATGGTACAAAGATTTCTGCGATTTGTAGAAACGTACAAGAACAAGTGAAATATAACTTAGAAACAATGTTAGGATTTGCTGCAAAAACAGTGAATGTCTATGTTCAAGGAGTTAAAATCATCGAAGCGTAATGCTTGTTGATTCTAGTCAGGAGGAAGTAAGAATAATATGGCAACTATGAAAACTATTACGGCTCAAGATTTCCGCGCAATGGTGGAAATCGGTGAAATGCGTTTATCTGAAAATGCAGAATTCGTAAACTCATTAAACGTATTCCCAGTACCAGATGGAGACACAGGGACAAACATGATGCTCTCATTCAAATCTGGGGCGGAACGTGTTGCAAACTCTACAGCAACAACTGTAGGCGATTTAGCACAAGATTTAGCAAAAGGATTATTAATGGGTGCTCGTGGGAACTCAGGGGTTATCTTATCTCAATTATTCCGTGGTTTCTCTAAAGCCGTTGTCGGTAAAGAAGAAATCACTGGTGAAGAATTAGCGCAAGCATTTACGAACGGTGTGGAAACTGCTTATAAAGCGGTTATGAAACCTGTAGAAGGTACAATCCTTACTGTTGCTCGTGAATCAGCTAAACGTGGTGTACGTAAGTTAGAAACTTCAAACGACATCATCGAAGTAATGGGATCTGTTTTACGTGGTGCTGAAAAAGCATTAGCGAAAACTCCAGATTTATTACCAGTATTAAAAGAAGTTGGCGTAGTGGATTCAGGTGGTCAAGGTCTAGTATTCATTTACAACGGATTCTTCGAAGCATTAACAGGAGAAGCAGTTCCTGTTCAATCATTACAAAGCAATAAAATCGATTTAACTTCAGTGGCTCACCACGAAGCAGGCGTTGACTACGAACACGTATCAACAGGTGACATCAAATTCGGTTACTGTACTGAAATCATGGTGAAAATCGGTGAAGGCGAAACAGTCGTAGATACATTCGACTACGATACTTTCCGTAACTATTTAAACGAACTTGGAGATTCTTTACTTGTTGTAGCTGACGATGAAATCATCAAAGTACACGTGCATACAGAACATCCAGGTGAAGTCATGAACTATGGCCAACGTTTCGGTTCATTGATGAAAGTGAAAGTGGACAACATGCGCTTGCAACACGAAGAAGTGTTAAAAACAGACTACACTGCAAAAGTTAAAGAAGCAGCGCAAAAACAAAAAGCGGAATACGGAATCGTAGCAGTTGCTGCAGGTGAAGGAATTCAAGAATTATTCAAGAGCATGGGTGTAACGACAATCATCAACGGTGGTCAAACAATGAACCCAAGTACAGAAGATATTCTTCAAGCGGTAAAAGAAGCGCATGCTGAAAAAGTTATCGTATTACCAAACAACAAAAACATTCAAATGGCTGCAAACCAAGCGGCTGAAGTATCAGAAGATGCTGCAGTTGCCGTTGTTGCAACTCGTACAATTTCAGAAGGATTAGCTTCATTATTAGCCTTCAATCCAGAAGCAAGCTTAGAAGAGAACCAAGCTGCAATGAGCGAACAAATGGCGCTTGTATCAAGTGGTCAAATTACAAACGCTGTTCGCGATACAAACATTGATGGCGTTGAAATCAAAACAAACGACTTCATGGGGATTGTTGATGGCAAGATTTTAGTAAGTATTGCGGACCGTAAGGAAGCAACTCTTGCGACAATCGATAAAATGATCAACGACGATTCGGAAATCCTAACAATCATCTATGGCGAAGACGCAGAAGCAAGCGAAGTGGAAGAAATCACTGAAGCTGTAGAAGCGAAATACCCTGATGTAGAGGTTGAAGTCCATGAAGGAAACCAACCAGTATACACTTACTTATTATCTGTTGAATAATAAATTTAAAATAATCGAAAGACTTCGAATCCTTACGGATTCCTCTATAATAACTGTAATGGGGTACCGGTTCGAGCCGAAGTCTCTCACCTTTAAAGCCTCAAAGCTGGAGTAAGGAATAAATTCCTAACTCCAGCTTTTTCGCATTTAATACCATTCCCCATTACTGTTATTATAGAATCCGTAAGTTTCTCCGTCTTTCGATTACTAGATTATTAATAAGTAAGTGTTACTGGTTGGTTTTCATGCTCACATCAGGGGATTTCACTTTGACAGAGAGTGCTTTCTTGTTTTCGCGTTCTTTTGAGTCTTCACTCGCCTCCAAATGGGAAAAAGCAGACTTTGTGGGTGCTCCTCAGTATTTATAGTGCGGAAAGGTTCAACGAGGGATAGAGCTGAACTTAGTGGAATGCACATCAAAACTCCCTGCACTGTAGGGTTCAAGGAGAGAGAAAGGAAAATGAGGGAGGGAAGTGCCTAGAAATATTCCTGGGAAGCCTTTCGGATTCTATATTCGCATGAATAGCGAGCGTACTCGGTGCGAATTACTGATACTTGGAAAGAATTTCCTAGTATCAGTTTGAGGCTCGAGAGGAAAGGAGACAGTAGGCTCCTTCCGGTACAGCTATTCACGCGAATATAGAATCCGAAAGGATGAAAGGAATATTTAGCAGATAAATACGCTTATCCCTCATTTTCCTTCCTCTTGACGATTTACGAGAAATTGAATTACACTTATTAAAGTAGAAAGGATGTGATTGGATGAATGAAGTCTTTCAAAGTGTGCAAGTCTTGCCGGGCGTTGGACCAAAACGATTAGAGCCATTAGCCGAGCTTGGCATCGAGACAGTCTATGACTTGTTAACGCATTTTCCGTTTCGTTATGAAGATATACAGATTCGTGATGTGCAAAGTATCATGGACCAAGAGAAGGTCACGCTTAAAGGGCTTGTGGCGACACAACCGGTTGTGAGCTATTACGGCTTCAAGAAGAACCGTTTGGCGTTTCGCATGTCGATTGACCGCCAAGTCATCCAAGTTGCGTTCTTTAATCAGCCGTATTTAAAAGATAAAGTGGTTCAGGGCGAAGAGATTGCTATCTACGGAAAATGGGATGCAAAGCGCTCTACCTTGATGGGGATGAAAATCTTATCGAACCGAAACGTGGAGGACGAAGAAGGCGACCAAGTCGAGGCGGTTTATCGCACCAATAAATCGTTGAAGCAAGCGACGATCCTGAAACTCGTTCGTACGGCGATGGATCGTTTTGAAGATAAAATTCCAGAAGTATTGCCAGAAGAATTGACGGCGTCGCACCACTTGATGGGGCATAGAGATGCTGTACGGGCAATGCATTTTCCAAAAGATGAACTGGAAAGACAGAGTGCGCAGTATCAGCTCGTCTACCAGGAGCTCTTCTTATATCAACTGCGCTTGCAATGGATGCGTCAGAAGCGCCACCAGCAAACAAAGGGGCAAGCGGTGCTGTATGATAATGCTCAGTTGAAGTCGTTTATTCAGACGTTACCGTTTGAACTGACGGATGGGCAAAAGAAAGTCGTGAATGAGATTTGCTTTGACCTGCGTGCGCCTTATGAGATGAATCGTCTCTTGCAAGGGGATGTAGGGAGCGGGAAGACGATTGTGGCGACGATTGCCATGGTCGCAACGGCTCTAACAGGCAAGCAAGCAGCATTAATGGTTCCTACAGAAATCTTGGCGGAACAACATATGCTGACGATTGAAAAATTGATTCAGGGAACACCGTTGAAAGCAGTGTTGTTAACGGGAAGTATGAATCGTTCGCAGAAGAAGCGAAAAGAGTTACTCGCGCAAATTGAAAGTGGAGAGGCAAACCTAATTATCGGGACACATGCCTTGTTCCAACAAGATGTGAACTTTAAAGACTTGGCCTTTGTCGTCATCGACGAGCAACATCGCTTCGGGGTGCAACAACGACAGGCGCTCGCTGGAAAAGGAGCAGGCGTGAACGTGCTTCAAATGACGGCGACGCCAATTCCTCGTACACTTGCGATTACGGCTTTTGGGGAAATGGATACTTCTATCCTAAGTGAAATTCCTCGTGGTCGTCAGCCAATCAAGACGTCTTGGGTTCGCGAGCAGGAAATGGAACAGATTTTCAACTTCGTAGAAAGACAAATTCAAGAAGGGCGACAAGCATATATGATTTCGCCACTAATTGAAGAGTCGGAACATCTCGATGTGCAAAATGCCGAAGAGATTTACCGCATGATTTCAGCGCATTTCTCAGACCGCGTGAAAGTGGGACTCCTGCACGGGAAAATGCCGGCTGAAGAAAAAGAAGCGGTGATGGCGGACTTTAAAGCCAACAAGCTACAAGCACTCGTCTCCACAACCGTTATCGAAGTTGGGGTGGACGTGCCGAATGCCACAGTGATGGTGATTTTAGATGCGGACCGCTTCGGGTTAGCGCAGCTGCACCAGTTACGTGGACGTGTCGGCCGTGGACAACATGCTTCAAGCTGTATTTTAGTGGCGAGTCCAAAGACCGAAAACGGGAAAGAACGCATGCGCATTATGTGCGAGTCAACGGACGGATTTTATCTCAGTCAAAAAGACTTGGAGCTCCGTGGTTCTGGGGATGTATTTGGGGTAAAACAGTCAGGTATTCCAGACTTTAAGATTGCCGATTTAATACGAGATTATGATATACTAGAACAAGCACGTAAAGATGCAATCCTTTATGCCTCGGAAGATCCAGCAGGAGAAAAAGCCGAGACAAAACGCATGAAGGCATTTATCGAACAAACAACGAAAGAAATCAATGGATAACTTCACGGCCACGTGGCTAGAAGAGGAGGAACAACAATGGTAAGAATTGCAATTGACGCGATGGGTGGAGATAATGCTCCAAAAGAAATCGTCCAAGGGGTCGTCCTTGCAGCAAAGGAAATGCCAACTGTCGAGTTTCAATTATACGGAGACGAAGCAAAAGTGAACGCATGCTTGGAGGAATCCCTTCCAAATATTCGCGTGATTCACTGTTCAGAAAAAATCAACTCTGATGACGAACCGGTTAAAGCGATTCGTTCGAAGAAAGACGCTTCAATGGTCGTTGCCGCTAAAGCTGTGAAAGAAGGGGAAGCAGATGCGCTCTTCTCTTGCGGAAATACAGGGGCTCTTCTAACGGCTGGATTATTAGTGGTTGGCCGTATTAAAGGAATAGACCGTCCAGGACTGATGCCAGTGTTGCCTGTTCTTGGAAAAGAAAACCGTCAATTTATTATGATGGACGTAGGTGCAAACGCGGAATGTAAACCGAAAAACGTTCACCAATTCGGTATTCTTGGTAGCTATTATTCAAAATACGTTCTTGGTTATGAGAACCCAACAGTCGGCTTATTAAATAATGGAGCTGAAGAAGGAAAAGGGAACGAACTCGCAAAAGAAGTATACGGACTCTTGAAAGAAGACGATAACTTAAACTTCATCGGGAACGTGGAAGCTCGTGACATTTTAACAGGTGCTGCGGATGTGGTCGTAACAGATGGATTTACAGGAAACGCAGTCCTCAAGACCATCGAAGGAACAGCGCTTGCGATGATGGGACTTCTAAAAGAAGGCATCAAGGGGCAAGGAATTCAAGGAAAACTTGGAGCGCTTTTATTGAAGAATACGTTCTACGGATTAAAGAATACATTGGACTACTCACAATTCGGGGGTGCGGTGCTCTTTGGACTTAAAGGAGCAGTCGTGAAATCACACGGTTCTTCAAAATCAGATAGCGTATACCATGCGATGAAACAAATCGACACAATCGTATCCAGTGGAGTAATCAACGACTTAGTTGCTCACTTTGAACAAACAGCAGAGTAATGAAATAAAGCTCTCTTCTATCGCAGAAGAGAGTTTTTTTGATAATATTTATAAATTTTATAAAGTCGCAATAAATTCTTAGGAATTCTAGCGAAAAAAGGGTACAATGGGAAAGTACAAAATGTTGCAAATGCAACTAAAGGAGGAAAGCCTATGTTCAAAGAAGTGAACGAGCAAATCTTAAAATTAATTGAGAAGAATAGTCGTTTAACACCAGAAGAAATTGCCTCTCTATTAGAAATCGATGTAGATGAAGTTACACGTCGTATTAAAGAGATGGAAGAACAACAAATTATTTGTGGATACCATACTTTAGTTAACTGGGAAAAAACAGATAACGTCAATGTATCAGCGATTATCGAATTAAAAGTAAATCCTCAAAAAGGAAAAGGGTTCGACCGTATTGCGGAAAAAATCTATCATTTCCCAGAAGTGGAAGCAGTGTATTTAATGTCAGGCGGATATGATTTCATGGTGCAATTGAAAAAAGCACCAATGCGTGAAATCGCGAACTTCGTATCATCACGTCTTTCAGTGATTGAAGAAGTACAATCTACTAAAACACATGTTGTATTAAAACAATACAAAAATCACGGCACAATGTTTGTCGGTAAAGCAGATGATAAACGTCAGGTGGTTACTCCATGAATTTAGAAAATATGTTAAATAATAAAATTAAGGACTTGAAACCTTCAGGGATTCGTCGTTTCTTTGATATGGCGAGTGAATACAAGGATATTGTTTCCCTAGGGGTTGGAGAGCCTGATTTTGATACGCCTTGGCATATTCGTCAAGAAGCGATTAAAGCGTTGCAAGAAGGCCGTACATTCTATACAGCTAATGCAGGGTTAAAAGAGCTTCGTGAAGAAGTATGTATCTTTACTGAAGGCCGTCACGGGGTAAAATACGACCCAATGCACGAATGTGTCATCACTGTTGGAGGAAGTGAAGCCGTTGATATTTCAATGCGTGTTCTTTTGAACCCAGGGGATGAAGTGATTATTTGTGACCCAGGTTATGTGTCATACGTTCCAGCAGTTACAATGGCAGACGGGACTCCTGTGATTCTTCCGTTAAAAGAAGAAAATCAATTCCGTATCACACCAGAAGACCTTGAAGCGGTGATTACACCGAAGACAAAAGCGATTCTAATGAATTTCCCAAATAACCCAACTGGTGCGGTGATGGGACGTGAAGACTTAGAAGCGGTTTGCGAAGTGTTAAAACGCCACGATATTATCGTTGTTTCTGATGAATTATATGGAGAATTAACATACACAGGAAAACCTCACGTATCTGTTGTCGAAATCGATGGCATGCGTGACCGTACAATTTTAATCGGAGGCTTCTCAAAAGCATTCGCGATGACTGGATGGAGACTTGGTTATGCCTTAGCTCCAGCAACCATCATGGAACAAATGTATAAAATTCACCAATTTGCGATTATGTCAGCTCCAACACTTAGCCAATATGCGGGTGTGGATGCGCTTCGTAATTCGGAGGAAGATATTGCAGAAATGCGCGATAGTTACAATCAACGTCGCCGTTACTTGGTAAAACGTTTCAAAGACTTAGGCATTCCTTGCTTTGAACCATTTGGAGCTTTCTACATCTTCCCGAACATCTCTCAATTCGGTTTGAGTTCTGAAGAATTCGCAATGCGCTTAGTAGAGGAAGAACGTTTAGCCGTTGTTCCAGGAACAGCCTTTGGGGACTCTGGGGAAGGCTTCCTACGTATTTCTTATGCGTATTCGATTGAAGATTTGAAGACAGCCTTAGATCGTATCGAGCACTTCATTACGAAGTTGAGAAATGAAAAATAATTCAATAAATAACGACGCTTTTTTTGGAATTGCAAGATTTCAAAAGAGGCGTTTTTTATTGATTAAAAATCGATTAAAATAAATTTACTAGTTTATAGGGTTGTGCTACACTATGCTTACTAAAAGAGAGGAGACTGTGCTTGAAAGAACGTTTTACCAAGTTTATTGATACGATTATCGCGCTTGATAAGGGTGACCATACATTAACCGATAAGCAATGGATGAAGAAGCAAAGATGGCTCTTCGCCTTGAAGCTGTTTTGGGTGATTGTGCTTGTGGCGACCTTCCTTCTAGCCATTAATGTCTCCATCAGTTATTTTGTCTATTTCTTCTATTTTGTGAGTATACTCTTTATTCTTACAAAAGTATTAGAGTATTTTATTGAACGAAGAGTGGCACAATTAGCCGAGGAGGAATAGAAAAAAGAATGCGAGTAGTGTATTTTATTATCGCGTGGATTTCGCTAGCGCTGGGATTAATTGGAATTGTGCTCCCAGTACTACCGACGACACCGTTTCTACTGCTGACAGTGGTATGTTTTTCAAAGAGTTCTACTCGTTTTGAAGAGTGGTTTCAACAGACAAAACTGTATCAACTATATGTCGCAGATTACCGTGAAACGAAGTCGATTGCGAAAAGCCGTAAAAAGAAAATTATTGTTTATATCTATATTTTAATGGCCATTTCCATTTACTTAGCTCCGATTTTAGCGGTGAAAATTGGACTTGGCGCGCTGACAGTGTTTATTACTTACTATCTATTTTGGGTAATTCCGGATAAAAAATAAGGAGTGTTTCAGATGGTTGAGAAGTTTAAGGCGAAGTTTAGAGCGTTAATAGAAGATTATAAAGTGACAAAGAATCCTGGTGAAGATTTCGTTTTTTGGTATATTCACCGTGTAGCGCCCTTTAATTTTCGTTATGTAGTGGCTGTAGGGGTGATTCTTTGTATTGCTGCACTCTACTATAATATTCAATACGCGCTCACAACAGTGCTCATTTTATGGCTCATTGCCGTTATGATTACCATCGCTGAAATAGTGTATCGAAAACGAAAACAATAATAGGAGTAGCAAAAGAATCTAGTTTATTCTAGGTTCTTTTTTTTACCTATCCTTAGGAAGAAATTTCAGAAAAAATAGCGCCGAGACCTTTGAGAAATAGTGCGAATAGGACTATAATTTAAGTGTAGAAATAAAGTTAATGGAGGTAATTTTTATGAGATTTGACCAAGAACATGATTCATGTACAACTATTCTTATTGGGAAGAAGGCCAGCTACGATGGTTCAACGCTAGTAGCACGTACAGAAGATTCATGTAATGGAGAGTTTACACCAAAAAAATTCATTGTCGTACGTCCAGAAGACCAACCACTTCACTATAAAGCAGTGATTTCAGGATTTGAAACAGACTTACCAGACAATCCTGTTCGCTATACGGCCATGCCAAATGCCATCAATAACGAAGGAATTTGGGGTGCTGCGGGGATTAATGCCTATAATGTAGCATTAAGTGCGACTGAAACCATTTCAACAAACCCGCGTGTATTAGGAGCCGACCCACTGGTGGAAACAGGGATTGGGGAAGAAGATATCTTCACATTGGTATTGCCTTATATTAAAACAGCACGCGAAGGGGTGGAGCGTCTTGGACATCTCCTTGAAACGGCTGGAACGTATGAATCAAACGGGATTGCAATTTCCGATGTGAATGAAATCTGGTGGTTAGAATCAATTGGTGGACATCACTGGATGGCTCGCCGTGTGCCAGATGATGCATATGTCGTAAATCCAAATCAACTCGGAAGCGACTTCTTTGATTTTGAAGACAAAGAAAACTTTATGTGCGACCCTGATTTGAAAGACTTTATGATTCGTCATCACTTGAACTTAAACTTTGACGGCGAATCGTTCAATCCACGGTATGCATTCGGTTCCCAACGCGACAAAGACCGCTTGTATAACACGCCTCGTGCTTGGGATATTCAACGCATGTTTAACCCGGAAGTGGAACAATCTCCAACGAGCTTTGAAATTCCATGGGCACGCGTTCCGTATCGCAAGATTACAGTCGAAGATGTGAAAGAATCGATGAGTACGCATTATCAATTTACACCATATGATCCTTATGGAAACTTAGGTGATGGTAAGAGCAATCGTCGTTTCCGTACAGTAGGGATTAATCGTACGAGTCAAACGGCTATCCTACAAATTCGTCCAAATCGTCCTCATGATACAACAGGAATTCAATGGGTATCGTATGGGTCAATGCCATTTACAACGGCTGTACCATTCTTTACACAAGTGGACACAACGCCTGCGTATTTTGCCAATACAACAGCGAAGGTTTCAACGGATTCCTTCTACTGGTCAAGTCGCTTAATTGCAGGGCTTGCAGATGCGCACTATTTGGAACATCAAGCGGATATTGAAAGTTATCAAAAGAATACTTTGTCTCGTGGAGAAGCCATGATTGCTCAAGTCGATGCCAAACTTGAAAAAGGGGAAGCAATCGACTTCGAAGTGGAAAATCAACAAATGAGTGATTTCGTCGAAGAAAAGACAGCTGCATTGCTCGATAAGGTATTGCTTCGTGCAAGTAATTTGATGGTCAACCATTATTCAGTGAGTGATTAATCAGCGATTCGGTTTAGGAGGTAAAAAAATGGAAGAAAAAAATGAAAAGCAACTGAGTTGGCTGATGATATCCCTCATTGCATTTAACTTTGTGTGGGGACTTGGGAATGTTGTGAACAATTTCGCCCAACAAGGGATTGTCGTTATTACATCGTGGCTCATTATTTTAGTCATTTACTTTATCCCATATTCATTAATGATTGGACAACTCGGTTCGACGTTTGAAGATAGTGAAGGGGGAGTCAGTGATTGGATTAAACATACGTCTACCAAGAAACTAGCGTATTTTGCCGCATGGACATTCTGGGTGGTTCAGATTCCTTATTTAGCGCAAAAACCACAGACGATTCTTATTGCACTCGGATGGGTATTCCAAGGGCACTCAGGAATTATCGATGAACTGCCAATTCCACTACTGGTAACAGTCTGTTTAGCCTTTTTCTTAGCCGTTCTCTATATTTCAACAAAGGGAATTCGCGCGTTGAAATTCTTAGGAACGATTGCCGGGACTGCGATGTTTGTGATGTCGATTTTATTCATTCTATTAGCCGTTGGGGTTCCTCTTATTAAACCCGATTTACAACTGGCAACTGCGAATATGGATAAGATTGAAACGTATATTCCAAAGTTTGATTTTTCATACTTCACAACGATTGCGCTTCTTGTCTTCTCGGTCGGAGGAGCAGAGTGTATGTCACCTTATGTGCATAAACTCAAGAATCCAGCCAAAGAATTTCCAAAAGGGATGATTGCGATGGCTGTGATGGTTGGAATCTGTGCAGTCTTTGGGTCATTTGCGATGGGGATGATTTTTGATAGCAATAATATTCCACAAGATTTGATGCGAAATGGTGCCTATCAAGCATTTGCCGTACTTGGAAAACACTGGAATATTGGGAATGTGCTAGTTACGATTTACGCATTAACGCAATTTATCGGGCAAACAGCGACGTTGGCATTATCGATTGATGCACCACTTCAAATCTTCCTCGGTAGTGCCGATGAAGAATATGTCCCTCGCTGGCTTCGCGCACGTACAAAGAACGGTACGTTGAGAAATGGATACTTGCTTACAGGGATTTTGACAGGGGCTCTAATTGTCATGCCGGCTCTTGGACTTAAGGAAATTGATACAGTCGTTGTATGGATGACAAACTTGAATGCTATTGTGTCACCAATGTGCTTCTTGTGGGTATTTGTCGCCTTTATGTTCTTGTATCGCCATTGGGACAGATATAAGGATGCCGAATACAAATTCATTAGCAATAAGACACTTGGTTTCTTAATGGGACTCTGGGGATTTGCCTTCACCGCATTTGCATGTATTCTCGGAATGGTACCACAAGTGGACTATGCGCAAAATCCATCTGAATGGTGGTTCGTCTTAATTTCAAATATCATTATGCCATTCGCGCTTCTTGGACTTGGACTCGTCCTTCCATGGATTGCACGAAAAGAACAAAAGCAACAAGCATAAATAATAGTATTGTCGAAGCCTTCTTCCGATGGGAGAGGGCTTTTTCATAAGAGGATTAAGGGAGTCAAACTGACAAAATGACCGAAAAAATGGTATAGTAAATAAGATAAGTTTACTAGAAACGAGAGGTATCCCCCATGAAATTAATAACCATTGCAGTCCCATGCTACAACTCTCAAGAATATATGCATTATTGTCTTCAAACGCTCCTTGCTGGTGGCGAAGAGGTTGAAATTTTAATTATTAATGATGGGTCTAAAGACAACACTGCTCGCATTGCTGATCAATATGCCGCAGCTTATCCAACGATTATCCGTGCCATCCATCAAGAAAATAAAGGTCATGGTGGAGCCGTGAATACGGGGATGGCGAACGCAACAGGCAAGTACTTCAAAGTCGTCGATAGTGATGACTGGGTGGATGTGCGTGCATACTTAAAAATCCTAGAACAATTACAACGCTTCGAAGAAACCGGCGAAGAAGTTGACGTATTCATTACGAACTTCGTCTATGAAAAAGAAGGCGCGAAAACGAAAAAAATCATGCGCTATACTTCCGCATTTCCTGAAAATCAAGTGTTCACTTGGGATGATGCCAAGTCGCTTCGTCGTGGGAAATACATGATGATGCACTCGCTTATTTACAATATGAACTTGCTTCGTAAATCCGGATTGCAGTTGCCAGAGCATACTTTCTACGTGGATAATTTATTTGTCTTCGTACCGCTTCAATGTAGCAAGACATTATTTTATATGAACTTGGATTTTTACCGTTACTTTATCGGTCGTGAAGATCAGTCGGTCAATGAGAAAGTGATGATTAGCCGTATCGACCAACAAATCCGCGTGAATGAACTATTGATGGCAAGTTATCATAGCGACTGGCAGTTTTCAACCGCTTTGAAGAACTACTTATTAAACCACTTAGAGATTACAACGGTGATTTCTTGTGCGTTACTCAATAAGGGTGGATTACCAGAGCATCAAGAGAAGAAAAAAGCATTGCTTGCTGATTTAAAAGAAGCCAATCCAGAAGTATTCCATCTGATTAGCCAAAATGCATTATGCAGAATTACAATGGCGAAGAACAAGCCGGTACAAGTACTGTCAAATGGAATTTACACAGTGACACAACGTTTCTTCGGTTTTAACTAAATAGCGTTTTGAACTACCAGGCATGAAGTGCACCCTAAAAGTTAGATTTTCTGTCTACCTTACATAAGCCGGTGGATATTTATTGCAAATCAGACTGAAAGTTCCAAATTCTCTATTTATTTTATTGATATTTCTTATCAGAAGATGTATGATATTTTATATATTTAAACTATACTATATCGGAGGTATTGGTATGAAATTTTCTAATCGTTTATTGTTGTTCCTTGCAGGAGTTGTTTTTGTCTTTTTAGGACTTTTGCTATTTACAAACCCAGTAGCTAATCTTGTTGCTTACAGCTGGTGGATTTCATTTGGTTTACTGGTTTCTTCTATAGCAGCTATTTTAGGCTATTTCTCTGCACCAAAAGAGCTTCGCTCACCTGTTTATCTTTTCCAAGGGTTTGTTAGTCTTCTCTTAGCTCTTTACCTCGTGGCTTATGGCTTTGTGACCCTGCCGGTCGTCATTCCGACCATTGTAGGAATTTGGTTAATTGTAGAAGCCATTATTGCTTTCTTTAAAGGCAATCGTCTAGGATTGATTTTCCCTATTATTGGTAGCAATATCACGTGGGTAGCCTTGCTTGTATTTTTACTAGGTCTAGTGATTCTGTTCAATCCAGTGGCTACAGGTGTCTTTGTCGTTTATGTCATTGCCTTTTCATTTTTAGTTACTGGCTTCACCTACATTATTGAGGCCTTTCGTAAATAGTCTAGTTGCTATTTCTATCGCATTCAAAAAAGCTGGGAAATCATATTCTCAGCTTTTTCGTCTCTTTAATTATCACTTTTTCGCATTCCATTCTGCGTAGAATTGCTCCAAGTATTCTTCCAAAAAGTGATGGCATAGTGCTCTAGCATTCGATAAGTTGCAATAATAACCGGTCGAGAACGGGGCATCGACTCAATCATACCGAAAATAAAAGAGCGAATGTTATCTGCAAAAAGAAAGCTTAGATTCTTTGCGATTTCAACAAAAAAAGCACTGTTTGTTCTGACCACAAAAGTTAAACAAATAATTTAAGTGAAGGATTTAGTTCTGTATTGCACAGGACTAAGTCCTTTTAGTTTTACCTTAATTCGTTTGTTGTTGTAGTAATCAATGTAGTCAACAATAGCTTGTTCCAATTGGTTAAGTGCCTTAAATGTTTTCTCATCTATGTCAGTCATCATGATGACCAAATTCACGCGCGCTATCCTTTCTTGCTCTACATCATTGCTCTTGCGACATTCATCAATATCATTACAGCGATATCTAATATCATTCGTATCCGGAAATTTCATTCTCCAGAGCTCAAATCTAGTAAAAATATCAGTTTTGCTTCCTCTCTCTTTTCTATCTTTTTCTTGCAAACCATGATGATGAAAGAGTATGGAAGTGCCGATATTCCTCAAAAAATTGCTTTTATGAATATCACTTTGGGAAGTGTCGTTTTCTGCGTACTCGTCATTATTGGCGCCTATATGATTGTAAAATCAAGAAAAGCAAAGCGAAATTTATAAAGTGTGAAAAGGAGTGAAAACTTTCTTTTTTCTAATTAAAATAGCGGAACAATTAGAATTGGAAGATCCGTTTACAGGAAAATATAAATAGGTGCTCGTCGCAGGCCACACGAGCGCCTTGAGGCGTCGCTCTGAGATC
>ERZ781273.197-NODE-197-length-38689-cov-9.877802_pt1 | contig 38689 bp, 30 predicted proteins | sample MGYA00375851_ERZ781273 | MGnify/ENA primary metagenome ERZ781273 (study PRJEB29790, sample SAMN03653692) | human gut metagenome | host: Homo sapiens | place: USA: Dallas, Texas | collected 2013-07-09 | study: EMG produced TPA metagenomics assembly of the Gut... | reverse complement strand
TCCCGCAAAGTGGGGCGTGCAGATTGCGGGAATGATTTTTCAAACACGCTCTAAGAGACCGCCTGTTGTAACTGATGAAGATGCTCCAGAATTATCAGCTGCATTGTATAAAGCTTTTAAGTGCAGTGTAATTCGGCATAATTGAAGAAATGAATTAAATACATCCCAATATCGGCTGTTTAAACAAACTGATTGGGCACTATTTGGAGGAAAAAATGAAAAAAGAGAATATTCCTGCATATGAGATTGTGAAACAGGAGAAATTGACCGATATCCATTCCGCCGGATATCTGGTTCGCCATAAGAAAACAGGAGCCAGACTGGTTCTGATCGAGAATGATGATGAGAATAAGGTATTTTCCATTGCCTTTCGTACTACGCCGAAGAACAGCACCGGTGTTCCCCACATTCTGGAACACAGCGTTCTGTGCGGCTCCCGCGAGTTTCCGCTGAAGGATCCATTTGTAGAGCTGGTAAAGGGCTCTCTGAATACCTTCCTGAATGCCATGACCTACCCGGACAAGACCTGTTATCCGGTGGCAAGCTGCAATGACCAGGATTTCCAGAACCTGATGCATGTGTATCTGGACGCTGTTTTTTACCCGAATATTTATAAGAAAGAGGAGATTTTCCGCCAGGAAGGATGGAATTACCATCTGGAGAAGAAGGAAGGCCCGCTCACATACAATGGTGTTGTATACAATGAGATGAAGGGCGCATTTTCTTCCCCGGACGAGGTGCTGGAAAGAGAAATTATGAACCATCTTTTCCCGGACAATACCTACGGCGTGGAATCCGGCGGCAATCCGGAGAATATTCCGGAGCTTTCCTATGAAGAGTTTCTGGATTTCCACCGCACCTACTATCATCCGTCCAACAGCTATATTTACCTTTACGGAAATATGGACATGGAAGAGAAGTTGCGATTTATTGATGAGAAATATCTGTCCGCATTTGAGGCTTTGGACGTTGATTCCAGTATTAAGGAGCAGGCAGCTTTTTCCCAGGTGAAAGACCTGCAGATCGAGTATCCCATTGCGGAGAACGAGGAAGAAGAGGATAACACCTATCTCTCCTATAACATGGTTGTAGGAAATGCCATGGACAGTACCCTGGGTGTGGCATTTGATGTGTTGGATTATGCACTTTTAAGTGCGCCGGGAGCACCGCTGAAGCAGGCTCTTCTGGACGCCGGAATCGGTAAGGATATTTATGGCGATTACAGCGACGGTGTTTTGCAGCCGTATTTCTCCGTGATTGCAAAAGGTGCCAGAGCTGCCCGGAAGGAGGAATTTGTTTCCATTATCCGAAATTGCCTTCAGGACATTGTGAAAAATGGAATTGATAAGAAGGCGGTTCTTTCCGGAATCAATTACATGGAGTTCCGTTACCGCGAAGCAGATTTTGGACAGTTTCCAAAAGGTCTGATGTATGGACTGGATATTATGGGAAGCTGGCTTTATGATGATGAGAATGCTTTTTCCCAGGTAAAGCTTCTGGAGATTTATGATCAGCTGAAAATTGCAGTAAATGAAGGCTATTTCGAGAATCTGATCCAGAAATGGCTTCTGGACAATACACATGGTGCGATCCTGACTCTTGTGCCGAAGCGCGGTCTTGCAGCCCAGCGTGAGAAAGAGCTGGCAGACAGGCTGGAAGCATACAGAAGCAGCCTTTCCGATGAACAGCTGGAAGAAATGGTAAGAAAGACAAAAGCCCTTGAGGCTTACCAGGAGTCTGAGGAGAGACCGGAGGACCTGGAATGCATTCCTATGCTGAAGCGTTCCGATATCCGCAAAGAAGTGAATGGTTTTTCCAATGAAGAGCTTCAGGTGGAGGACAGTCTGTTCCTGTATCAGGATGTATGCACCAATGGAATCGGTTATGTAAATATTATGTTCGAGATTAAGGATATGGCTGTTGAGAAGGTCCATTATCTTGGACTTTTGAAGTCTGTTCTCGGATATGTGGATACAAAGAATTACACTTACGGTCAGCTGTTTAATGAGACCAATGCCAGAACCGGCGGTATCCAGTGCGGCATAGATGTTTTTGACAAGGCGAACGACCCGGAAGCATTCCGTACCATGTTTACCATCCGTGGCAAAGCACTGTATTCCCAGATGGATTTCCTGTTCCAGATGATGGAAGAAATCCTGAATACTTCTAAGCTTTCAGATACCAGACGTCTTGGTGAGATTATCGGGGAGATCAGGTCCAGAGGACAGGCTTCCCTGATTGGCGCAGGCCATCAGACAGCAGTACTCCGCAGCGCTGCCTACGGTTCTCCAATGGCAGAATATCAGGATGAGATGGCAGGCGTTGGCTATTACAAATTTATCGAAGACCTTGAGAAGAATTTTCAGGAGAAAAAGGACGAGATCGTAGCCGGACTTCAGAACGCCATGGCAGAGATCATCCGAAAGGATTCCTTCATGGTAAGCTATACCGGAGAAAGAGAGTCTGTGGAACAGGTGAAGACCTTAAGCGGTGCCCTGAAGAAGAGCCTGCCGGAGAGCACCTGTGAGGTTCCGGAAACTGCCATTACCTGCAGGAAAAAGAACGAGGGCTTTAAGACCTCCGGACAGGTTCAGTATGTGGCAAGAACCGGTAACTTTGTAAAAAAAGGCTTCACCTATACTGGTGCCCTGGAAATTCTGAAGGTTGCCTTAAGCTATGATTATCTGTGGATCAATCTTCGTGTAAAGGGCGGCGCATATGGCTGTATGAGCGGCTTTAAGAGAAGTGGGGAGAGTTATTTCGTTTCTTATAGAGACCCCCATCTTCGCAGAACTCTTGAAGTATATGAGGGTGTGCCGGAATATGTGCGTACCTTTGCAGCGGATGAACGTGAAATGACCAAATACATTATCGGTACTATCAGCGGAAAGGATGTTCCAAGAACACCGCAGACACAGGGCGCCCTTGGCAGAATGGCTTATTTCCGCGGTCTCACTGTGGAGATGTTGCAAAAAGAGCGTGACCAGATCCTGAATGCTACAGTAGAGGATATCCATGCACTGGCTCCGCTGATCCAGGCAGTTCTCTCCGATGACCAGCTTTGTGTGGTTGGAAGCGAGAATGCAATCGAGAAGGCGAAGGATGTATTTATGGAGACCAAGCCGCTGGTAAGCTGCTGATAAAAGTTAAGAAAGATGAGGATATATTTTAATGACACCAGATTTTAAATCCGGATTTGTTGCAATTATTGGCCGCCCGAACGTTGGGAAATCTACCCTGATGAACCATCTGATCGGCCAGAAGATCGCGATCACATCCAAGAAGCCCCAGACCACCAGAAACCGCATCCAGACAGTCTATACCTGTGAGAAGGGACAGATCGTTTTTCTGGATACGCCTGGTATCCATAAGGCGAAGAATAAGCTTGGAGAGTATATGGTAGCCGTTGCAGAGCGTACCCTGAAAGAGGTGGATGCAATTATGTGGCTGGTTGAGCCGTCTACCTTCATTGGAGCCGGTGAGCGCCATATTGCAGAGCAGCTCCAGGGCGTTGGCGTGCCGGTCATTTTGATCATTAATAAGATCGATACAGTGAAAAAAGAGGAGATCCTTCCGGCAATCGATACGTACCGCAAGATCTGTGATTTTGCAGAGATTATCCCTTGCTCTGCACTCCGCGGACAGAACACAGAGGATATTATTGACAGTATTTTGAAATATCTGCCTTATGGACCCATGTTCTATGATGAGGATACCGTAACGGACCAGCCTCAGCGCCAGATCGTGGCAGAGGTGATCCGTGAGAAGGCGCTTCACGCACTGGATGCGGAGATTCCACATGGAATCGCAGTGGCAATTGACAAAATGAAGGAGCGTCCGGGCAAAAATCCTATGGTGGATATTGAGGCGACCATTATTTGCGAGAGGGATTCCCACAAGGGCATTATCATTGGAAAAGGCGGTGCCATGCTGAAGAAGATCGGCAGCAACGCCAGATTTGAGCTGGAACGTATGCTGGACTCCAAGGTAAACCTGAAGCTTTGGGTAAAGGTGAAAAAAGACTGGCGTGACAGTGATTTTATGATCAAAAACTTTGGATATGATAAGAAGGAAATCTGAATATGAGTGATCTGATCACGGTACAGGGAATTGTACTTTCTGCGCAGCCTGTGGGAGAGTATGACAAGCGGATCGTGCTTCTTACCAGGGAGCGGGGGAAGATTTCCGCTTTCGCCAAGGGCGCCAGACGGCAGAACAGCCCGTTTATGGCAGCTGCCAATCCTTTTGTGTTCGGGAACTTCACCCTGTATGAAGGGCGCAGCAGCTACAATCTGAACCAGGTGACCGTGACCCATCATTTTGTGGAGCTGGCCGCCAGACAGCCGGGAGTTTATTATGGTTATTACTTTCTGGAACTGGCAGATTATTTCGGAAGAGAGGGCACAGATGAGAAGAATATGATGAATCTTCTTTATCTTACTGTGAAGGCTCTCCTGAATTCGGAGATCGATGACCGGCTGGTAAGGTGCATTTTTGAACTGCGAACTATGACAGAGCAGGGGCTGATGCCGGAGCTTTTCCGGTGTGTGAACTGTGGGGAGGAGATCACCGGAAAAGAGAATCTGTTCTTTTCCCAGGAGGCACATGGAATCCTGGATGGGGACTGCCTGAAGAAAGCAAGCCCCGGAGAAGCCAGAACCGCTCGCCGGATTTCCCCGGCAGCACTTTATACCATGCAGTACATTGTAAGCTCGCCCATGACGAAGCTATACAGCTTTACAGTGACCGATGAGGTGCTGTGGGAGCTGGAACGGCATATTCAGCCTTATGTGGCAGGGAATACGGATAAGAAGTTTAAGAGCCTGCAGATATTGGAGGTTATGGTGTAATTCCCTTTTATAACTTTACAAAAAGAAAAGATACGAGTATAATGTTAGAAAATCATCTATCAAACAATGAGGAGAGATATCATGGAAAAAACAATGGACAAGATTATTGCTCTGGCAAAAGCAAGAGGATTTGTTTACCCGGGTTCTGAGATCTATGGAGGTCTTGCGAATACATGGGATTACGGCAACCTTGGCGTAGAGCTTAAGAATAACGTAAAGCGCGCATGGTGGCAGAAATTCATTCAGGAGTCTCCGTACAACGTAGGTGTTGACTGCGCCATCCTGATGAACCCGCAGACCTGGGTCGCATCCGGACATCTGGGAAGCTTCTCTGATCCGCTTATGGATTGTAAAGAGTGCCATGAGCGTTTCCGCGCAGACAAGATCATCGAGGACTACAGCCAGGAGCACGGCATTGAGCTTGAGAGCTCTGTAGACGGATGGTCTCAGGAAGAGATGAAGAATTTCATCGAAGAGCATAATGTTCCATGTCCTTCCTGCGGCAAACACAATTTCACAGACATCCGTCAGTTCAACCTGATGTTCAAGACCTTCCAGGGCGTAACTGAGGATGCTAAGAATACTGTATATTTAAGACCTGAGACAGCACAGGGTATTTTTGTAAACTTCAAGAACGTACAGAGAACATCCCGTAAGAAGATTCCATTTGGTATCGGCCAGATCGGTAAATCCTTCCGTAACGAGATCACACCTGGTAACTTCACATTCCGTACCCGTGAGTTCGAGCAGATGGAGCTTGAGTTCTTCTGCGAGCCGGACACAGACCTTGAGTGGTTTGCATACTGGAAGAGCTTCTGCCTGAACTGGCTGCATTCTCTTGGACTGAAGGATGAGGAAGTACGTTACCGTGACCATGACAAGGAAGAGCTGAGCTTCTACAGCAAGGCTACTACAGATGTTGAGTTCCTTTTCCCATTTGGATGGGGCGAGCTTTGGGGAATCGCAGACAGAACAGACTACGACCTTACCCAGCACCAGAATGTATCCGGACAGGATCTTACTTACTTCGATGATGAGAAGAAGCAGAAATATATCCCATATGTAATCGAGCCGTCACTTGGTGCTGACCGTGTGGTTCTTGCATTCCTTTGCAGTGCATATGATGAGGAGGTTCTGGATGCTGAGAAGAACGACGTTCGTACAGTTCTTCACTTCCATCCGGCACTTGCACCGGTTAAGATCGGTGTGCTTCCGCTTTCCAAGAAGCTGAACGAGGGCGCTGAGAAAATCTACGCTCAGTTATCCAAGAAATACAACTGCGAATTTGATGATCGTGGAAATATCGGTAAACGTTACAGAAGACAGGACGAAATCGGTACTCCGTTCTGCGTAACCTACGATTTCGATTCCGAAACTGACGGAATGGTAACTGTCCGTGACCGTGATTCCATGGAGCAGGTTCGTATTAAGATCGATGAGCTGGATGCTTACTTCGCAGATAAATTTACATTCTGATTTATGGGACAGGCAGTTCAGAATCCTCATATAACAGGAATCTGAAAATGCCGCAGCAGCGTGTGGAAACTGCGTGGAGTGTATATAAAGTAATAAAAGGGCTGACTTTCTGAAATCAGATGGTTGGTCCTTTTGCTGTCCGTATTTGCCCGGAACAGCAGTTATTGGAGTTACGAGGAAATGAAAAAAAGACGTTGGACGTGTATTGATATTTTGAAATGCCTGGCTGCTATTGCAGTGGTTGAGATCCACAAGCCTCTGGAAATACAGGGGGGAGATGAATTCCTGATCCTGTGCCGTTTTGCAGTGCCTGTGTTTTTTATGATCACCGGATTCTTTTACCCGGAAACAGTGGCGAAGAAACGGGAACTGAAGCAGTTTGGCAAAATTTTCACCATTACCATTGGCGCAAATCTGTTTTACCTGCTATGGGAAATCCTTCTGGCAGTTGAGAAAAGAGAAAATATAAAAGAAGCACTGCTTGCAAGGTTTGAGGAAAGAGTTCCGGAGGATTTTATTTTGTGGAATTTTTCCCCGCTTTCACCGCACCTGTGGTATTTGCAGGCACTTCTCTATGTGCTTGTAATTGCTTTTATTGTAGAACATCTGGGACTGAGAAAGCTGGCTTATCTGGCGATTCCGGTGCTGTTGGCGGGAAGTCTCATAAAGGGAAGCTATTCCCTGTTTTTTGTGGGAAAAGAAGACTGTCATATTTATTATGCAAGGAACTTTCTGTACTGCGGACTTCCCTTTTTCTGGCTGGGCTGCTGGTTTGGATCCAGAAAGGAGGCTCTTCTTAGCTTTCTGGACAGGAAGAAAATGGGATTTTTGCTGTGTGGACTTCCTGTTTTCTGGAATATGGCTGTTATGGAGCAGAAGTGGCTGGAAAAGCGAAATGCCCTGGGAAGCCAGGAAGAGTATGCCGGAACCATTTTTCTGGCAATCTGCATCTTTCTTCTTTTTGTTGGCTGGCAGAATTTTTATGTGGAGAATTCTCTTACCAGAGCATTGGCAAAAGTGGGAAAAGACTATTCCATGCTTATCTATGTTCTTCACTACGCGGTCCTGCAGGCCTTGTCCAGATGCTTTAAAGGCAGAAGGAGCCTGCTTGCAAAGGGATACCATCAGTATGGGATGATGTTTGTGTTTGCGGTTACTGTGGTGATGGTGGCAGTTTACGCTAATGCTAGAGCCTGTTTGAAAAATCATTCTCGCAAATTGTGACGAACATCTTGCAGAAAGCCTTTTTCAGACACAATCTGGGAAAAAACTGAGGATGCCTTATGAAACTGAAAAGTGAGTGAATAAAATATCGGTACACTTCCAGAAGCGCGGAAGTGTACCGATATTTTTTTGCTCTGCTTAGAATGTGTCTGAAAAATCATTCCCACAATCTGCACGCCTCGCTTTGCAGTATATTTTGCCCAAATTCGGTTGCGTAGCCCGCTGCGGCGCCCTCATCCGGGCATGATCTCCCACAAATTGTGACGAACATCTTGCAGAAAGCCCTTTTCAAACACGATTTAGAATATTTCAATAGTATATGCCGTTTCAAACATCTCATCCATTTTCAGATGATTGATAAATGGTTTCTCCGACAGATCTCCTGTGAATCCGCAATCATCGCAGCGTCCCATCCATGGCTCCAGGCAGACAAATGGGGCATCCTGGGAAGCTGACCAGATCCCGAAATTGGGGAATCCCACACAGCGCAGCTCCAGATAAGGAGTGCCGTCTGGCAGCTGGATGCCAGCCCTTGTGATCTGATTGTCAAATACCAGTGCATCGTGGTCAAACATGTGATCCTCAATCTGGCAGGTGCCATTTTCCAGCTTCAGAGTGGCCTTTTCCTCAGCCTTGGCCGTGCCGCTCTCCGGATCAAGAAGAAGGTATGTAAGGCTTTCCTGTCCGTCGAAGGTAAGACGGTAATCACTTCTTCTGGTATCCGGCAGAACCGGTACACGAAATGCCGGATGTCCGCCGATGGCGAAATACATATCCGTGTCACTGTTATTTGCTACCTTCCAGCTGACTGTAAGGGTGCGCCCCTTCAGAATATGACGGATGCGGAGCACGAAATCAAAAGGATAAACCTCTTTGGTCTCTTCTGTAGAACGAATCTGGTGGGTTACGGAATCCAGTGTGGAATCAATACATGTGAAATCTGTGTCACGGGCAAAGCCATGCTGCTTGGAAGCATATTCCTTATCACCGATCCGGTAATGATTTCCATAATGCTTTCCTACATTTGGAAAAAGAACCGGCGCATGACGTCCCCAGAACCTGGGATCTCCCTGCCAGATCACCTCACGGTCTTTCTCTTTGTCATAAATGCTGACCAGCTCAGCCCCATGGTCGTCAATGGTCACTTTCAGAAAGTCATTTTCCAAAACTCTTTTCATGATGTAAAACCTCCATGTGTGATGTTATATGTGGAGCGCGAATTCTGTCTGCGGCACTCCACAGAGCGCGTTTTCTCCATTATATCACTATATCTGTAAATTTCACCATCAAAAAATTGCATTATTTGTCCAAAATATAAATAATTCATATAAAAATGACATAAAAACATAATTAAATATGCAAAACGTACAATATCACATTGACTTTGTTATATGCCTTTGGTAAACTATACAATTATAGGGTGAATGGCATAGAAATTTTCGACACCCACATCCATTCGAAATAGAGGAGGAATACCACCATGGCAAAGAAAAGAAATATTATTGTAGGACAGTCCGGCGGCCCAACATCTGTAATTAATTCCAGTCTTGCGGGCGTATACAAGAATGCAGTAGAGCGTGGCTTTGACAAGGTATATGGAATGCTTCACGGAATCCAGGGGCTGCTTGACGAGCAGTATATCGACCTTTCTACCCAGATCCATTCCGAGCTTGACATTGAGCTTCTGAAAAGAACCCCGTCTGCATTTCTGGGTTCCTGCCGTTATAAGCTTCCGGAAATTCACGAAGACAGAGCTATCTATGAGAAAATCTTTGATATTCTGAATAAACTGGAGATCTATGCATTTATCTACATCGGCGGAAATGATTCCATGGATACCATCAAGAAGCTGTCTGATTATGCCATCATTACCGGACAGACCCAGAAATTCCTTGGTGTTCCGAAGACCATTGACAATGACCTTGCACTTACCGATCATACACCAGGCTTCGGAAGCGCAGCTAAGTATATTGCAGCTTCCACCAAGGAGGTGATCCGTGACGCAGAAGGCCTCACCTATAAGAAAAATATGATCACCATTATGGAGATCATGGGAAGAAACGCGGGCTGGCTCACAGGCGCCACTGCACTTTCCAAGTCAGAAGACTGCGAAGGACCAGACCTTATTTACCTTCCGGAGGTTCCTTTTGACATCGAGAAATTCCTCGCAAAAGTGAAAGACCTTCTGAAAAAGAAATCCTCCGTTGTTATTGCTGTATCCGAAGGAATCAAGCTGGCTGACGGACGCTATGTCTGCGAGCTTGGAAGCGTAGGAGATTATGTGGACGCATTTGGACACAAGCAGCTGCAGGGAACTGCCACCTATCTGGCGAATTTCCTGGCTGCAGAGTGCGGCTGCAAAACCCGTGCCGTAGAGCTTTCCACCCTTCAGAGAAGCGCTTCCCATATGGCATCCCGGGTGGATATTGATGAGGCCATGATGGTTGGCGGCGCAGCCGTAAAGGCAGCAGATGAAGGAGACACCGGCAAGATGGTAGTCATCGACCGTGTATCTGATGATCCATATATGGCAGCTACCGGAATTTACGATGTACACCGAATTGCCAATGAAGAAAAGCTGGTTCCGAGAAACTGGATGAACAAGGATGCAAATAATGTGACCAAGGACTTTATCGACTATATTAAACCACTGATCCAGGGCGATTATCAGCCAATCATGGTAAATGGTGTTCCCCGTCATCTGGTGCTGAATACTGGAAGAAAAAAGAAAAATTGAGAAAATGATAAAAAATTGACTGTTTTTTACCAGAATTACCTTGACGAATGACGAATAAGCCTATAAAATAACTATGTGCGTATAAAACATAGTTTATGTTTATGAAAGTAACTGTGAAGATACTGAACAGTTACCAATGAACAAATTTTTAGGAGGAAAATGTAAAATGGCAAAATGGGTTTACATGTTTACAGAAGGTAACGCTGATATGAGAAACCTTCTGGGTGGTAAAGGTGCTAACCTTGCTGAGATGACAAACCTTGGACTTCCTGTACCTCAGGGATTTACAATCACTACTGAAGCTTGTACTCAGTACTATGAGGATGGAAGACAGATCAACGACGAGATCATGGGTCAGATCATGGAAGCAATCACCAAGATGGAAGGAGTTACCGGAAAGAAATTCGGTGACATCGAGAATCCTCTGCTTGTTTCCGTTCGTTCAGGCGCAAGAGCTTCTATGCCAGGTATGATGGATACTATCCTGAACCTTGGTTTAAATGAAGACGTTGTAGCTGTATTATCTGAGAAATCCGGCAACCCACGTTGGGCTTGGGACTGCTACAGAAGATTTATCCAGATGTACTCTGACGTAGTTATGGAAGTTGGTAAGAAATATTTCGAAGAGCTTATCGACAAAATGAAAGCTGAAAGAGGCGTTAAACTTGACGTTGAGCTTACAGCTGACGACCTTAAAGAACTTGCTATGCAGTTCAAGGCTGAATATAAAGAAAAAATCGGTTCCGATTTCCCGGCTGACCCGAAAGAGCAGTTAGTTGGTGCAATCAAAGCCGTATTCCGTTCCTGGGACAACCCACGTGCCAACGTATATCGTCGTGACAACGATATCCCATATTCCTGGGGTACAGCTGTTAACGTACAGATGATGGCATTCGGTAACATGGGTGATGACTGTGGTACTGGTGTTGCATTTACAAGAGACCCAGCTACAGGAAACAAAGGTCTGTTCGGTGAGTTCCTTACCAATGCACAGGGTGAGGACGTTGTTGCTGGTGTTCGTACACCTATGCACATCGCTGAGATGGAGCAGAAGTTCCCGGAAGCATTCAAGAAATTTACAGAAGTTTGCCATACTCTGGAGACACACTACAGAGATATGCAGGATATGGAGTTCACTGTTGAGCATGGCCAGTTATACATGCTGCAGACACGTAACGGTAAGAGAACCGCTCAGGCTGCTCTGAAGATCGCTTGTGACCTTGTTGATGAGGGAATGAGAACAGAGGAAGAAGCAGTAGCTATGATCGATCCTCGTAACCTTGATACTCTTCTTCATCCGCAGTTCGACGCTAAGGCTCTGAAAGCTGCTACACCAATGGGTAAAGGTCTTGGAGCTTCTCCAGGAGCTGCTTGTGGTAAGATCGTATTCACAGCTGATGACGCTGTAGAGTGGGCTGAGAGAGGCGAGAAGGTTATCCTCGTTCGTCTTGAGACATCTCCAGAGGATATCACAGGTATGAAATCTGCTGAAGGTATCCTGACAGTTCGTGGTGGTATGACATCTCATGCAGCAGTAGTTGCCCGTGGTATGGGTGAGTGCTGTGTATCCGGATGCGGTGATATCGCTATGGACGAAGCTAATAAGAAATTTACACTTGCTGGCAAAGAGTTCCACGAGGGAGATTTCCTTTCCATCGATGGTACAACAGGTAACATCTACGACGGAATCATCCCGACAGTAGACGCTACAATCGCTGGTGAGTTCGGACGTATCATGGCATGGGCTGACAAGTACAGAACAATGAAGGTTCGTACAAACGCTGATACTCCTGCTGACGCTAAGAAAGCAGTTGAGCTTGGTGCTGAAGGTATCGGTCTTTGCCGTACAGAGCATATGTTCTTCGGTGAGGGACGTATCGATGCATTCCGTGAGATGATCTGCTCCACAACAGCTGAGGAGAGAGAAGCAGCACTTGCTAAGGTTCTTCCATATCAGCAGGAAGACTTCGAAGGTCTGTTCGAGGCTCTCGAGGGCAACCCTGTAACAATCCGTTTCCTGGATCCGCCGCTTCATGAGTTCGTTCCTACAGAAGAGGAAGACATCAAGAAGCTTGCTGATGCTCAGGGCAAGACTGTAGAAGAGATCAAGACAATTATCGCTTCTCTTCATGAGTTCAACCCAATGATGGGACATCGTGGATGCCGTCTGGCAGTTACTTACCCAGAGATCGCTAAGATGCAGACAACAGCAGTTATCCGTGCAGCTATCAATGTAAAGAAAGCTCACGCTGACTGGAATATCTGCCCAGAGATCATGATCCCGTTAGTAGGCGATATCAAAGAGCTTAAATATGTTAAGAAGTTTGTTGTTGAGACAGCTGACGCTGAGATCGCAGCAGCAGGCGTAGATCTGAAATATGAAGTAGGTACAATGATCGAGATCCCACGTGCAGCTCTTACAGCTGACCAGATCGCTTCTGAGGCTGACTTCTTCTGCTTCGGTACCAACGACTTAACTCAGATGACATACGGCTTCTCCCGTGATGACGCTGGTAAATTCCTTAACGCTTACTATGATGCTAAGATCTTCGAGAACGATCCATTTGCAAAACTGGATCAGGTTGGTGTTGGTAAGCTTATGGATATGGCTATCAAACTTGGTAAGCCAGTTAACCCGAACCTTCACATCGGAATCTGTGGAGAGCACGGTGGAGATCCATCTTCTGTAGAGTTCTGCAACAAGATCGGTCTTGACTATGTATCTTGCTCACCATTCCGTGTACCGGTTGCTCGTCTGGCAGCAGCTCAGGCAGCTATCGCTCAGAAAAATAAATAATTCATTCTGAATATATATTTAAGTCATACTTCGGTGTGACATGTGTCCAAGCGTAAGAATAACCTTGGAGAATTGTAGAAATACGGTTCTTCAAGGTTTTTTTGTTTCTATGAAATGTAATACAGCTAACCGGGCAAAATCGATAGCAAATTATGCCAATACAGGAGGCGGATAAAAATGTTACTGTTCACTCCGTGACCAGTAACCGCTCCGCGATGCACAGAAATCATGCATTCGCATGATTTCGCGCCGCAATTCTCGGGTTTTCTGTGAACTTTGTTCACAAAAAACACCTCGCGGAATGTTACCAGTGAACAGTAACATAAAAATTACTTTTCTAATTAACCGGGATGATGTTATAATGAAGTAAACAAAAATAATTGCATACATTCAATATAAAAAAGGTGAATGGAATGGTTAATAATAAACTTGACCCACATTATAAAACAAAGGAGTGTAAAACATGGATTGGGATTTGAAAATAACAGATATGGCAGGAGCTACGCCGGAACATTCTGCGGTAATCGTAAATTTTGTTGCAGCAATCAGATATCAGTTAAAGAATAGTACATGCTATGTATATTCGGATAATGTTCAATATCGTTTCAAAGATAATCAGGGAAACAACAAGATTGTAATTCCTGATGCTTCCATAAACTGCCGTACAAAATCAAGACGTGGAAACACTTTTACAGATGCGCCGCGTTTTGTTATGGAAGTTCTGTCACCATCAACAGAAAATTATGACCGGACAGAGAAAATGCAGTTATATTGTGAACAGGAGATTGAAGAGTATTGGATTGTTGACTGGCGTAAAAGAACAGTTGAAATCTATGAACTAGACTATGAAGGAGAGATTCCGAAATACTACCTTTTGAAGACGATTACTGAAGAAAATAAAGACGAGTTACACTTAATTCATTTCCCTCAAATAAAGATCACCTTTGATGAACTATTTGAGGAAATTGATTAGTGGTTTATAACAAAGACAGCAGTAAATATGCCAGCTACTAAATAAAATTGCAGTTTTATTGGATTTCGCCAATTGTGATGAACGATTCATTTGATACTTGGTATGATAAGAAATGAAATACAAAAGTTGAGGTAAAAGATAATGCTGGAAACTCAAAGATTAATATTAAGAAAATGGACTGAGGAAGATGCAGAAAGCTTATTTGAATATGCAAAGGATCCGGAAGTTGGCCCTATTACAGGCTGGCCTCCTCACAAAAATGTAGAAGAAAGTAAAAACGTAATCAGAAATGTGCTTAATGGAGCAGAGTGTTACGCAATCTGTAGAAAAGAAAATAACATTGCGATTGGTAGCATAGAATTAATTCTGAATAGCCATACAGATATGACCGAACGGGATGACGAATGTGAACTTGGATATTGGCTTGGGCAGCCATTCTGGGGACGAGGCTATATGCCGGAAGCTGCCAGTGCACTAATACGACATGGGTTTGAAGATCTTGGCATGACAACCATCTGGTGTGGTTATTACGATGGAAACCGGAAATCAAAGCGCGTACAAGAAAAATTAGGCTTTGTTTTCCATCATACCTGTAATGAAGTTCCTGTGCCACTTTTTAATGAAGTACGTGTTGGACATACCAATGTAATGACAAAAGATCATTGGGAGAAATTATATAAATAACATTTTCTCGAAATGCGCACTGGCTCAAGCGGGTTGGTGCATTTTTTCTTCTAGAGCGTGTTTAAAACGATTACCGTTTCCTTTTTATTCGGATCTGTAATATGCTTGACGTAGAAATAAGTAAAAACTATAATTAATGTAATTGAAATAAACATATGATATGCCTCAAAGGGGGAATTATTATGGACGTTAATTTTGAGTATTGATTCCCCATTGAAGCTCAAATATGCTTCGGAAAGGAAAGTTTATACTAATGAAAACCAAGATTCAGGATATGACCTCTGGTTCGCCGGGGAGATTGATCATTCTTTTTGCAATTCCCTTGATGTTGGGGAATATCTGTCAGCAGCTTTATACAATGGTGGATACTATGGTCGTTGGCCAGATTGCAGGTGTGGAGGCTCTTGCAGCACTGGGCGCGGTTGACTTTCTGATGTGGGTTGTCACAGGAATATCCACTGGTCTCACTCAGGGATTTTCTATTCAGCTCTCCCAGTATTATGGTGCAAAGGATTTTGAAAATCTGCGTAAATCTCTGGCACACAGTTACCGGCTGACTGCATTCATCGCAGTGGGAGTATTCATTCTCAGCCAGTCCTTTGCTGCACTGGTATTAACAGGGCTGCATACACCTTCCAATATTATTGGAATGTCATTATTATATCTGCGTATTATTTTCTGCGGAATCCCGGCTACTGCAGCTTATAATATGTTTGCCGCTGCTTTAAGGGCTATGGGAAACAGTAAAACACCATTAACGGCAATGATCATCGCATCTGTACTGAATATTTCATTGGATATCCTTTTTGTGGCAGGCTTCGGATGGGGTGTGGCAGGGGCAGCAATCGCAACTGTGATTGCGCAGAGTTTTTCTGCCGTGTACTGTTTCCTGATTTTACGCAGAATTGATATTGTTCATCTGTCCAGAGCAGATTTTATGTCTGCCGCAGGAATGAATGCCCGTCTGATGAAGCTTGGTATTCCTGTTGTATTTCAGAATATCATTATCGGTGTAGGCGGTCTGGTAGTCCAGTACGTGATCAATGGCTATGGCTTTCTTTTTGTGGCAGGATTTACAGCTACAAACAAGCTTTATGGTCTGTTGGAAATGGCAGCGATTTCCTATGGATATGCCATCGTTACTTATGTGGGCCAGAATCTGGGAGCCGGAAAGATTGACAGGATCAGGAAAGGTGTCCGTAGCAGTATGCTGCTTTCCCTGCTAACCTCACTGATCATTTCTATTGCCATGTTTTTATTTGGAAAAAATATCCTCTCACTTTTCATCTCAGGTGAACCGCAGCAGACAAAGGAGGTACTTGCAATTGCTTTTAAATACCTTTCTATTATGGCTGCCATGCTCTGGGTGTTGTACTTCCTGTATGTGTACAGATCTGCACTGCAGGGACTGGGAGATACGTTAATGCCTATGGTAAGTGGTATGGCCGAATTTGTCATGCGTATCAGTGCTGCGCTGATTCTTCCCCATTTTATCGGGCAGGACGGTATTTTCTTTGCGGAGATTGCAGCATGGAGCGGAGCTACTGTGATTTTATGTATCAGCTATTATGTGCGGATGCATAAATATCATTAAGGCAAAATATATGATACGGAAAATAAAAAAAGAGACATATGTCTTTTGATAAAAAACCAAATATAAAAAAATATACTAAAAAACACTTGAAAAAATATCCTTTTTGTACGAAAATGAAAATAAATATAGAAAAAGGGACATGTGTCCTGTTTTAAAAGTGAGACATATGTCATTGTAGAGATAACAAAGCCAATTTAAAAAAAAGGAGGAAAAATAATATGAAGAAAAGAATTGCAGCTATGGTTCTTGCAGGTGCAATGGCACTTTCCCTTGCACCAGCTTACGGAGTGACAGAGGTGAAAGCTGAGGCTGGAGATATGAAGATCGCCATGGTAACTGACTCCGGTGATATTACAGACCAGAGCTTTAACCAGACCACTTACGAGGCATGTAAGGCGTGGTCCGAAGAGAATGGTTCTGAGTTCAACTATTATAAACCAGAGAGCGACTCTGATGAGGCACGTAACGCAAGTGTTGACCAGGCTGTAGCAGATGGAGCTAACGTGATCGTACTTCCGGGATATATGTTCGCAGCTACTATCGTAGAGCAGTCTGAGATGTATCCGGATGTGAAGTTTATTGCACCAGACGTAAGTGCAGGCGATATCTGTGAGAAAGGTGTTGGCGAAGGATACACCTACAATCCGGATGATTATGAAGTGACCGATTACTACAATGCAGACAATGTTTACTGCTGTACCTATCAGGAAGAAATTTCCGGATACATGGCTGGATATGCAGCTGTGAAGCTTGGATACAAGCATCTTGGATTCCTCGGCGGTATGTCTGTACCGGCTGTTACCCGTTTTGGATATGGATATGTTCAGGGCGTAGACGAAGCAGCCAAAGAGCTTGGAATCACAAGTGACGTTGAACTTGAGTATGTATGCGGCGGACAGTTCTACGGCGACGCAGACATCACAGCTTACATGGATACCTGGTACGGAAGCAAGGGTGTAGAAGTTGTATTCGCATGCGGCGGTGGAATCTACACATCTGCAGCAGAAGCAGCAGCGAAGGTTGACGGCAAGGTAATCGGTGTTGACTCTGACCAGTCCGGAATCATCGGCGAGGACATCACTGTTACATCCGCTATGAAGGGTCTTGCACCGACTGTAAAGACTGCACTCGATGCAATCAAAGATGGCAGCTGGGAATCTGATTACGCAGGAAAGATCGACAACCTTGGTCTTGTATCTGAGAATCCGGAAGACAACTACGTACAGCTCCCAATGGAGACAACCCAGTGGGATGACAATTTCACTGTAGATGATTACAAAGATCTTGTAAAGAAATTATACAATGGCGAGATTGAAGTAAGCAGCGACATCACAGCAATGCCAGAGACTGAGATCACAGTAAATGATTACGGCAGCATCAAATAAGACAACCAACTACTCCGCATAGTAAATGCAATTATAAATCACGGGTAGGGTTCCGACAGGAAAGCAGACTGGTCTTAACATGAAGAATGGCCATGCAGTGAGAAAAAGGGGAGTGAGCAGTGGCCACTCCCCTTTTTTACGTAAGTGCCGTCATAATAAGACTTATAGTACTGTTCACTCGAGAGGTTTTTGGTGAATGAAGTGATCAGTAACCGTTTTATTACTTGTGCTTTCTGTCTGCGACTTTGCCATGAAAAAAGGAGAAAGCGAAGATGAGTGAATATGCAATTGAAATGCTGGGAATAACCAAGCGTTTTCCCGGAATCATCGCAAATGACAATATCACACTTCAGTTAAAAAAAGGTGAGATCCACGCTCTGCTTGGCGAAAATGGAGCAGGTAAATCCACTTTGATGAGCGTTCTGTTTGGTCTGTATCAGCCGGAAGAGGGCGAGATCCACAAAGATGGAAAGAAAGTTGAAATCAAAGATCCAAACGATGCAAATGACCTGGGCATTGGAATGGTACATCAGCATTTCAAATTGATAGAATGCTTCAGTGTTCTGGATAATATTATCCTTGGCGTTGAGACCACAAAAAACGGTTTCCTTCAGAAAGAGGGCGCGCGTAAAAAGGTTATGGCCCTTTCTGAAAAATATGGTCTTTCTGTAGACCCGGATGCCATTATCGAGGATACCACAGTAGGTATGCAGCAGAGAACCGAGATCCTGAAAATGCTTTACCGTGACAACGAGATCCTGATCTTTGATGAGCCTACTGCAGTACTTACCCCGCAGGAGATTCAGGAATTGATGCAGATCATGAAGAACCTGGCAGCAGAGGGCAAAAGCATTCTGTTCATTACCCACAAGCTTGGTGAGATCATGCAGGTTGCAGACCGCTGTACCGTTCTTCGTAAGGGAAAATGCATCGGAACTGTAGACATCAGAGATACCAACCCGGAGAAGCTTTCTGCCATGATGGTTGGACGAGACGTAAACTTCGTTGTAGAGAAAGAAGAAGCAAAGCCCGGTGAAGTTGTTCTGGATATCAAGGATATGGTGGTTGCTTCCAAGCATCATAAGAATAACGCAGTCAACGGCGTTTCCCTTCAGGTTCACAGAGGTGAGATCGTCTGTATCGCCGGAATCGACGGAAATGGCCAGACCGAATTTGTTTATGGACTTTCCGGCCTGGAGCCACTGAAGAGCGGCGCTATCACTATGAATGGAAAAGACATTACTCACATGCCAATCCGTGAGCGTCTTACCTCCGGCATGAGCCATATCCCGGAAGACCGTCACAAACACGGCCTGGTACTTGATTATTCCCTGGAAGACAACATTGTCCTTCAGAGATATTTCGAACCACAGTTCACCAATAAACTGGGCTTTTTGAAACGCAAAGAGATCCGCAAATATGCCAACCGCCTGATTGAGCAGTACGATATCCGCTCCGGTCAGGGTGCCATCACCAAGGCGAGATCCATGTCTGGTGGAAACCAGCAGAAAGCAATCATTGCCCGTGAGATTGATAAGAATCCGGAGCTTTTGATCGCAGTTCAGCCTACCCGAGGACTGGATGTTGGAGCAATCGAGCATGTTCACAAACAGCTGGTACAGGCAAGGGATGCAGGGAAAGGCGTTCTTCTGATCAGTCTGGAGCTGGATGAGGTTATGAATGTATCAGACAGGATTCTGGTAATGTACGAAGGTGAAATCGTAGGAGAATTTGATCCGAAGAAAGTAACCGTAGAGGAACTTGGCCTTTACATGGCAGGATCAAAGAGAAAGGAGACGAAGAGCAATGAATAATGAATCCAAAAAGAAAGAAAGCATTCTGAGAAACAATGCGGTTCAGACCATCATTGCCTCTCTTTTATGCATTGTGATTGGTCTTCTCATCGGTTATCTGGTACTTCTTATTATCAATCCTGCAGGAGCTGCAGGTGCGATTACCGCAATTATCAAGAATTATTTTTACTATCCAAGCCAGAAGGCTATGATGAAATATATGGGAACCACACTGGTAAAGGCTTCCGCACTTCTGATGTGTTTCCTGTCCGTTCTGTTTGCTTACAAGGTTGGACTTTTTAACATTGGAGCAGCAGGACAGTATGTAGTTGGAGCCGGAGCTTCTCTGTATTTTGCGTTAAAGCTTGGTATGCCCTGGTATGTATGCATGATCGCAGCAATCGTGATCGCAGCCCTGGTAGGCGGCATCTCTGGTGCACTGAAGGCTTATTTCAATGTAAACGAAGTTATTTCCTGTATCATGCTGAACTGGATTTCCCTGTATGTGGTGAATATGATTCTTACCCAGGCGAAATCCGAGTCTACTCCATACACCGTAGATCTTTCCAGCGGCAATAAGAGCGCTCTTCTTCCTAACTGTGGACTGGACGAGATCTTTTCCGGAAACAAATTCGTATCCATCGGTCTTATTATTTCCGTGGTAATGGCGATTGTAGTGTGGGTACTTCTGGAAAAAACAAAATTCGGTTTTGAGCTTCGCGCAACAGGTATGAACAAAAATGCTGCAAAATACTGCGGCATGAAAGAGAAGAGAAATACCATTGTAACCATGATGATCGCGGGCGGTCTTGCAGGACTTGGCGCAGCTGTTTTCTATCTCAGTGGAATTGAGACCTGGATGGTTCAGCAGACAACCGTTCCGGGCATGGGCTTTAATGGAATCGCAGCAGCCTTCCTTGGCGGCCTTCATCCCATCGGAGCGATTTTCTCCTCTTATTTTATCCAGCACATTACAAGTGGTGGAAGCTATGTAGATAAGACCATGTATTGTGCACAGATTTCGGATCTGATCTCTGCGTTTATCATTTATCTGTGCGGATTTGTATTCTTCTTCAAACTCTGGTTAAACCGTTATCTCGACAAGAGAGATGAGAAAAAAGCTGCAAAAGGAGGAGAAAAATAATGTTATTATTGATTCAGTATACATTAATATTTGCTTCTGTATTGATTCTCGTAGCACTTGGCGGCTGTTTTTCCGAGCACAGCGGTGTCATCAACATTGGTCTTGAGGGAATTATGGTTATGGGTGCACTTGGCGGTGCCCTGATGATGAAATATCTTCCGGATTCTGCTCTGGCACCAGTTGTGATCCTTCTGGTGGTTCTGGCCAGTGTACTTGTGGGAATGATATTTTCCCTGCTCCTTGGTGTGGCTGCCATTCATTTCAATGCAGACCAGACACTGGTTGGTACGGCCCTGAATCTTCTTGGACCGGCTGCAGCCGTTGTTATCGTAAGAGCCATCAACATGGCAGAAAACCCAGACAACGTTTCTTCCACAGTTGCTTACAAGGTGGCCAAGAAAGCGTTTCTGATAAGAATTGGAAAATTTGAATTCAGCTGGTTCATGCTTTTTGCACTGCTGATCCTCATTGCTTCTTATGTGGTACTTTATAAGACCAGATTTGGACTTCGTCTGATGGCATGTGGTGAGCATCCACAGGCAGCCGATTCGGTAGGTATCAATGTTTTTAAAATGCGTTACGCAGGCGTTTTGATCTCCGGCGCACTTGGTGGTCTTGGAGGACTGGTTTATATTACTGCCGGTGTAAGTGAGTGGAAATTTGAGAACGGAGTTGCTGGTTTTGGTTTTCTTGCACTTGCTGTTATGATCTTCGGACAGTGGAAGCCGGTAAACATCGGACTGGCAGCCCTTCTGTTCGGTCTTTTCCGTGCGCTGTCAAACGTTTACACAGGATTTGATGCTCTGGTAGCACTGAAGCTTCCCAGCACATTATACAACATGTTCCCGTATATTATTTCCCTGATCGTTCTGGTGTTTGTATCCAAGAACTCCAGAGCTCCGAAGGCGGAAGGTATTCCATACGATAAAGGACAGAGGTGATATACTATGAAAAACTATTCTGAAGATGCCAGCAGGCAGTATCATATCCAGGTTGCAAAGGGGGAAGTTGGCCGTTATGTGATCATGCCGGGAGACCCGAAAAGGTGTGTGAAAATCGCCCAGTATTTTGATAACCCGGTTCTCATTGCAGACAACAGAGAATATATCACATATACAGGAACCCTGGATGGTGTGAAAGTCAGCGTGACATCCACCGGAATCGGCGGACCGTCTGCTTCCATTGCCATGGAAGAGCTTTCCCGGTGCGGCGCAGATACTTTTGTCCGCATTGGAACCTGCGGCGGTATGCAGCCTGAGGTAAAAAGCGGAGATATCGTAATTGCCACAGGTGCCATCCGTATGGAGGGAACCAGCCGGGAATATGCCCCCATCGAGTATCCGGCAGTAGCCAATCTGGACGTGACAAACGCCCTTGTGGCAGCTGCGAAAGAAAAGGGACTTTCCTGTCATACAGGTGTTGTCCAGTGCAAAGACGCTTTTTACGGACAGCATGAGCCTGAAGCGATGCCAGTTGGTTATGAGCTGCTCAATAAATGGGAGGCCTGGAAGAAAATGGGCTGTCTTGCCTCTGAGATGGAATCTGCAGCGCTTTTTATCGCAGCTGGAAAGCTTCGTGCCAGAGCTGGCTCCTGTTTCCTGGTGCTTGCAAATCAGGAAAGAGAGAAGCTGGGACTGGATAATCCGGTTGTGCATGATACAGATATGGCAATCCAGGTGGCTGTTGAAGCTGTGAGAAAGCTGATCCGGGAAGATTCGTCGAATTAAGACCGTGACATCGCAAGATGCACGCCCCACTTTGCGGTATATTTTGCCTGAATTCGGTTGCCGTAGCCCGCTACGGCGCCCTCATCCGGGCGAAATCTCCCACAAATTGTGATGCACATCTTGCAGAAAGCCTTTTTCAAACACGCTCTAGACAATCAAATAAAGAACAGATATGAATTCTGCCAGTAAATTGCGATACAGTAATTTCAGGCAATATAAAGAGACAATAGAAATGAGGAAAATAAATGGACGTAAAAGAGATTTTAAAACATGTGGATCATACCCTTCTTCTCCAGCCATCTACCTGGGAAGAAATCAAACAGATTTGTGACGATGCGATGGAATACGGAACTGCATCCGTATGCATTCCGCCAAGCTATGTAAAACAGGCAGCAGAATACATGAATGGAAAAATGGCAGTGTGCACGGTTATCGGCTTCCCAAATGGCTACATGACAACAGCAGCCAAGGAATTCGAAACAAAAGATGCTCTTGCAAATGGTGCTTCCGAAATCGATATGGTAATCAATATCGGCTGGCTGAAAGATCAGAAATATGACCTGATTGAGAACGAGATCCGCACCTTAAAAGCTGCATGTGGTGACAAGATCCTGAAGGTTATCATTGAAACCTGCTTCCTCACAGATGAGGAAAAGATCAAAATGTGCCAGATCGTAACAGCAGCAGGCGCAGATTATATTAAGACTTCTACCGGCTTTGGCGGCGCAGGTGCAACCTTTGCAGACATTGAGCTTTTCTCCAGGCATATCGGACCAAATGTAAAGATGAAAGCAGCAGGCGGAATTTCTTCCCTGGAGGATGCAGAGAAGTTCCTTGCACTTGGTGCAGACCGACTGGGAACCAGCCGGATTATAAAAATTGTAAAAAACGAGAAAGCCACAGGATATTGATCTGATCATTGATTTTAAAGGCGAACATATGCTGTCTCCGGAATTGATCAGATTATAACGACGTTCATCGAGAAGAGCATCATGTTGTCAGAGACAATCAGAAAATGTGAATGATAAGAGAGGTGTGAAAATGGAAAAAGAGATGATCAACCAGCTGATTGATACAGCAATCTACCAGCTGAAATATTCCTATACACCATATTCCAATTTTAAAGTAGGCGCAGCCCTCCTTGCAAAAAACGGGCAGGTTTACACAGGCTGTAACATTGAAAACGCCGGATATACAGCCACAAACTGTGCGGAGCGTACCGCTTTTTTTAAGGCAGTAAGCGAAGGCGTGAAAGAATTTCAGGCAATCTGTGTCGTTGGCGGTAAGGCTGGCGTGCTCACAGAATATACAGCTCCCTGCGGCGTGTGTCGACAGGTTATGATGGAGTTTTGCAACCCGGAAACCTTCCAGGTCATTCTGGCAGTGGATAAAGAGCATTATAATGTGTATACACTAAAAGAACTCCTGCCGTTAGGGTTTGGACCATCTAACCTGGCGTGAAAGCTGCTGACCGAAGAAGATTATTATGAAGTATGCCGGAAAATGCCGAATACAGAGTGATCTGGCATTGAATCCGGCAGTTATAAAGCAGCATAAAGAATTGCAGGAGAAAAAATTATGACAAACGAACAGTTAAAAGCATTACCCAAGGCAGAGCTCCACTGTCATCTGGACGGGTCTTTAAGCCGGGAGTTCATGGAGAGCCGGCTGGGAAGAAGGGTACAGCCAGAAGAGCTTAGCGTGTCCGATGACTGCACAAGCCTTGCAGAATACCTGGAGAAATTTTCTCTTCCGGGTCAGTGTATTATGGATGAAAAAGGGCTTGAGTCAGCTGGCTACGATATACTTCGCACCATGAGCCAGGAGAATGTGCGTTACGCAGAAATCCGTTTTGCACCTCTTCTTTCCGAGAACTCCGGAATGAACTGCCGTGCTGTGATCGAGGCGATATTAAAAGGCCTCGAGCGGGGCAGAGCTGACTTTGGAACGGAGTTTGGTGTGATTACCTGTGCCATGCGTCATCACAGCCAGGAGGATAACAGCCGGATGATAAAAACAGCCCGTGAATATCTGGGATATGGCGTATGTGCAGCGGATCTGGCAGGTGCGGAAGCAGCTTATCCCATGGCACAGTTTATGGAGCTTTTTCAGAACACCCGTAAGCTGGAGATGCCCTTTACCCTTCATGCAGGAGAGTGTGGAAGCGTACAGAACATTGTGGATGCTGTAAAAGCGGGAGCTGGCAGGATCGGACATGGAATCGCCATGCGAGGTCATTATAATATTCAAAAAGAGCTGGCTGACAGAGGCATTGGAATTGAAATGTGTCCCATCAGCAATCTTCAGACAAAAGCGGTAAACAGTCCGTCAGAATATCCTATCCGGGAATTTCTGAATACAGGATTGAAGGTTTCCATCAACACGGACAACCGTACAGTGAGCAACACAAGCCTTACCAAAGAGCTTCAGTTCATTCAGGACACGTATGGCATTCAGGAGGAAGAGATACGGCTAATGATGAAGAATGCAGTGGATACGGCATTTGCCACCGATGAGGTGAAAGAGAGATTATATTCTGAACTGGGAATAAAAGGATAAAATATTGGAAACGAGGGATTTTATTTTGAAAAAATATGAAAGGATTTTCGTGATCGTTCTGGATTCTCTGGGAATCGGTGCCATGCCGGATTCAGAGAAATTCGGGGATGTGGGAGTGGATACATTCGGACATATTCTGGATAAAATGGGCTCCCTGGAAATACCAAATCTTAAGAAGCTTGGAATGTTAAATCTTCATCCGGCAGGAAATATGCAAGGTGTGGAGAAGCCGATTGGCCGTTACATGCGCGTAAGCGAAGCCAGCAATGGAAAGGATACCATGACCGGCCATTGGGAAATGATGGGAATTAAGACAGAGAAGCCGTTTAAGACTTTCACAGACACCGGCTTTCCGCCGGAGCTGATCGCGGAACTGGAGAAGCGCTGCGGCAAGCGCGTGATTGGAAACAAGAGCGCCAGCGGAACGGAGATCATTGAAGAGCTTGGAGAAGAAGAAATTCATACAGGTGCCATGATCGTGTATACTTCAGCCGACTCTGTTCTTCAGATCTGCGGAAATGAGGAAACCTTTGACCTTCAGAATTTGTACCGCTGCTGCGAGATCGCAAGAGAAATTACACTGAAGGATGAATGGCGTGTAGGCCGTGTCATCGCCAGACCATATGTGGGGAAAAAGAAAGGTGAGTTCAAGCGAACCAGTAATCGTCATGATTATGCTTTGAAGCCAACAGGCCTGACTGCATTAAATGCGTTAAAGGATAATGGCCTGGATGTGATCGGTGTAGGGAAGATCAACGATATCTTCTGCGGCGAAGGAATCACAAAGACTTATCATTCAGACAGCTCCGTACACGGCATGGAGCAGACCATCCAGATCTGCAAAGAGGATTTCAGGGGACTTTGCTTTGTGAACCTGGTTGATTTCGATGCCCTGTGGGGACACAGACGAAATGTGGAAGGCTACGGCAAAGAAATCGAGAAGTTTGACAGGAACCTGGGCGTTCTTTTGGAAGAGCTTCGGGAGGATGACCTTCTTATTCTTACCGCAGACCATGGGAATGATCCCACATATAGCGGCACCGACCATACCAGAGAGTATGTTCCCTTCCTGGCTTATTCCAAGACCATGAAAGAGGGGGGCGCCCTTGAAAACGAGGATACTTTTTCTATTATTGGTGCGTCTGTGGCAGATAATTTTGAGGTGAAAATGCCGGAAGGAACCATCGGACATTCCATTCTTGAGAAATTATGCTAAAATAGAAAAGTAGCTGTTGGATGGCGGTTGCTTATCCGGTGGATTGTTTGCTTTTGCGGCAGAACCCGGATAGAAACAAATGATTTGCAGCACATGGCAGAAGATGAGGAAATCATATGAAACACACCTATTTACACGATGTACTTCCATTCCTTCGTGAACTGGAACGTGAGAAACAGAAACAATTTGAAGCTTATTTCCGTACTGCACCATTATGGCTTATGGACCTGTTTCAGAGTGAGATAATGGAAGCCGGAACTACTTTTATCAGGGAAAATGAACCGGCAGATACGATTTTCTTTGTTGCCAGAGGAAGAGTAAAAGCTACAGATTACCGGATTTCCGGCATTGCCTATGATTTTATGAAGCCCATGAATCTCATTGCGCTTGGTGGTATGGAAGTGATCCTGGGACAGGATACCTACCAGACCACCCTGCAGACAGAGACGGAGTGTATTGTTACCAAGCTTCCAAGAGCGCAATATGAGAAATGGATTTATTCAGATACGGAAGCTTTTCGCATGGAGGCAAAGCTTACCTGTGCTTCCCTGTTGGAGGAAGAGCGGCGGAACCGTCTGTACCTGTTTTTGGAAGGGGCTGACAGATTAGCTGTACTTTTTTCGGAATGGTTTGAAAAATATAACAAAAATGACATTTTATGCATCGGCGAAAGCCGGCAGAATCTGGCAGATGAGACAGGCCTTTGTCTGAAAAGCATCAGCCGCGCCATCAAGAAGTTTCAGGCAGAACAGCTGATCGTGAAAAAAGGAAATCAGATCTGTATCGATAGGAAGCAGTACGAAAGGCTGAAGCGGACTGTGGATGAGAAAATCGGCAACGTATAAACGGAACACAAGTCTATGGCAAAATGCATGGCATTGAAAGTTTTCTGTTTATATGAAAATAATGTTATAAGCTGTCCTGGCGATAAGCCAGATAGCTGCAGATAAAGGAGAAGGTGTACATGAGCGATTTATATCAGAAATTAGAGACTTGCCTTGCAAGTGTTAGAAAAAGGACAGATTTTAAACCGGAAGTGGCGCTGATCCTGGGATCCGGCCTTGGAGATTATGCAGATGAGATTCAGATCGAAACTACCATTGACTATACAGAGATTGAAGGTTTTCCAACCTCCACAGTTGCAGGCCACAAAGGCAGATTTGTATTTGGATATGTGAAAAATGTGCCGGTTGTGATCATGCAGGGAAGAGTGCATTACTATGAAGGCTATCCAATGACGGATGTAGTTCTTCCCACAAGATTGATGAGCATGATGGGGGCGAAGAAGCTGTTTCTTACAAATGCAGCCGGTGGAGTGAATCCGAATTTTAAACCAGGCGATTTTATGATGATCACCGATCACATTACCACAGGAATTCCAAGTCCGCTGATCGGACCGAACATTGAGGAACTGGGAAGCAGATTCCCGGATATGAGTGAGGTATACAGCAGACGTCTGCGAGAGGTGATCCGTGCCAGTGCGGAAAAATGCGGTATAGCTCTCCAGGAGGGCGTATACGTGCAGTTTACAGGTCCCGCCTATGAAACTCCGGCTGAAGTGAGAATGGCGGCTATATGGGGCGGTGACGCAGTTGGAATGAGCACTGCATGTGAGGCAATGGCAGCCCGTCATATGGGAATTGAAGTGTGCGGAATTTCCTGCATTACCAACATGGCAGCTGGCATTTCGAAGCAGGAGCTGAACCATAAAGAGGTTCAGGAGACTGCAGACAGAGTGGCGAAATCCTTTAAGAAGCTGGTGACAGAAATCATAGCTGGCATGTAGCTGTGGGGCAGTGCTGGTTCCATAAGAGGCAGCGCAAACCAAACGGTATAACGTAACAAAGGAGAAAAGTAATAATATGGGAATTGTTGTAATCGGTGATGTTTTTATCGATGTGAAAGGGTATTCCACAGCACCATTTATTCCTGGAGGAAGAAATGCCGGTGTGATCCAGCAGATCCACGGCGGCGTAGGAAGAAATGTAGTGGAAGATATTGCCAATATAGAGTTGAAACCAACCTTTGTCAGTCTGGTAGATGACGACGCTATGGGGGATGACGTGATCCGCAAACTGGAGCGCCATAAAGTAGATACCAGATATATGCGCAAGGTAAAGAACGGCATGGGAACCTGGCTGGCTGTTTTTGACCAGGACGGAGATGTGGTGGCATCTATTTCCAAACGTCCGGACCACCGCCCTATAGAGCAGATTCTGGATGAACACGGAGATGAAATTTTCCAGGATGCGGACAGTGTTGTGATCGAGATCGATATTGACAAGGAAATTGTGAAGAAGACCTTTCACTATGCAGAGAAATACGGCAAAAAAGTATACGCTCTTGTATCGAATATGACCATTGCAATCGAAAGACGTGACTTCTTAAGGCGGACAGCCTGCTTTGTATGCAACCAGCAGGAAGCGGGCATCCTGTTTTCTGAGGATTACGGTGACCTGAAGCCTGAAGAGATGGCCCAGTGTCTGGCAAAAAGGATCCAATCCGCCCATATTCCCAAGATGGTGGTTACAATGGGAAGTGATGGTGCAGCTTATGCAGATCAGGAAGGAAACTGGGGCGTTTATCCGGCTATGAAGGTAGATGTGGTTGACACCACAGGCGCGGGAGATGCCTTTTTTGCAGGTGTATGCGTAGGCCTTACCTATGGAAAAACAATGAGAGAGGCATGTGCCATTGGTACCCGTCTTTCCTCAACTGTAATTTGTACCTCAGAGAACATTTGTCCGAGATTTATGCCGGAAGAATTTGATCTTGACAGGTAGGAGAAGAATATGGAAAGTCTTATTATAGGAATTGCCGGCGGCTCCGGCTCCGGTAAATCTACTTTTACAAACAGAATTAAAAAGCGTTTTGGAGATGACGTAGTAGTCCTTTATCACGACAATTATTACCGCAGACAGGATGGAATCCCTTTTGAGCAGCGTGTGACTGTGAATTACGACCATCCGGATTCCCTGGAGACAGAGCTTCTGGTGGAGCATCTGAAGCTTCTGAGGCAGGGGAAGGCTATTGACTGTCCGGTTTACGATTATTCCCAACATAACCGTTCCGACAAGATCCTTCATATCACCCCAAGTCCGGTGATCCTTGTGGAGGGAATCCTTCTTCTGGCAGATCCCAGAGTGCGTGAGCTCCTTGATATTAAGGTCTATGTGGAAGCTGACGCCGATGAGCGTATCCTCCGCCGGATTTCCCGTGATGTGGAAGAGCGGGGAAGAGACTTGAATGGAATCATTAAACAGTACTTAAATACAGTGAAACCCATGCATTACCTTTATGTAGAGCCCACGCGTTCCAAGGCTGATATTGTGATCAACAGCGGAAAGAATGACGTGGCGTTTGATCTGTTTGTTTCGAAAATCAGTATGGAATTGGAAAAACGGAAGCAAGGGTAATTACAGAAGATGTTTGCTGTAGGCTGTAAACATTGATGTGATGATGCGGCAGAATTAGCAAATGAAAGTTGCTGTTTACGAATTGGGTGAGAATCCCGGCATAAAGAATTTTTCTGCGAAATTGGTAGATGGCAACAGATAAAAAGATACAGGAGATCAGAATGTCACAGGAAAAAGAGAACAGACAGCATGAGAATGCGCAGAGTGTGCAGGAGGGGCAGCAGCCTCATAAGCGCAGAGTGCGCTACAAAGGCAGATACCCGAAGAAATTTGAGGAGAAATATAAAGAACTTCAGCCGGAGAAATACCAGGATACCATTCAGCATGTAATGCAAAAAGGGAATACCCCGGCAGGCATGCATATTTCTATTATGGTAAAAGAGATTATTGATTTTCTGGAGATCAAACCAGGACAGATTGGCTTTGATGCCACACTTGGCTACGGCGGTCATACAAAGGCCATGCTTCAGTGCCTGCAGGGACAGGGACATATGTATGCCACTGACGTAGACCATGAGGAAGCTGCCAAGACAAAGAAAAGACTGGAAGATCTTGGCTTTGGGGAGGATATTCTGACTATTAAACTTCAGAATTTCTGTACCATTGATGAGATTGCAAAAGAAGTGGGAGGTTTTGATTTCCTTCTTGCTGATCTCGGCGTGTCCTCCATGCAGATCGATAATCCAAAGAGAGGTTTTTCCTTCAAAGCAGACGGACCTCTGGATCTGCGCCTGAATCAGGAAGCCGGGATCAGTGCGGCAGAGCGCCTGGAACATATTACCCGGGATGAGCTTGCAGGAATGCTTTATGAGAATTCAGACGAGCCATACTGTGAGGAGCTTGCCAAGGCGATCACAGATGAGATCCGCAAAGGAAACCACATGGATACCACCACAAAGCTTCGTCAGGTCATTGAGAAAACTCTGGATTTCCTTCCGGAAAAAGAGAAGAAGGAGACCATCAAAAAGACCTGCCAGCGTACCTTCCAGGCCCTTCGGATTGATGTGAACCGGGAGTTTGAGGTTCTGTATGAGTTTATGGAGAAGCTGCCGGGAGCACTGAAGCCTGGTGGAAGAGCGGCAATCCTTACGTTCCATTCAGGAGAGGATAAGCTGGTGAAGAAAGCGCTGAAGGCTGGATACAAGGAGGGAATTTATTCCGATTATTCCAGAGACGTGATCCGTCCGTCAGCCCAGGAATGTGCCCAGAATGGACGCGCACGGTCTACGAAAATGCGCTGGGCGATTAAATCGGAGTAAACGCGATAAATACGCTGCGCGAGTTTGGCTCGCCTATCGAGTAAATGAGACAAAATACGCTCTGCGAGTTTTGCTCGTTATCGCGTCAGTCGCCAAGGTTTTTCGTGCAAGTACGAACTTTAGTTCACCTATCGCATAAATAAAATGGGGGGAGGAACCGCATCACTGCAGTTCCATCCCCCATATCTTACAATCTCTGGTTCCCACAACCATATAACTTTGATATACAGCAGGAGATGCTTCGATGACTCCCTCACTGATCTGGTGGCAGTCAAGAACATCTCCTGTTTTTCCATCCAGAAGATAGATATGTCCTGTGCTGTTGCAGTAGAGAACCTTTCCGCTGCCATCCGGATTGTATACACATACAGGTGAAGACCAGGCATAGGCAGATTCATGCTCCCAGTTTACTTTCCCGGTATTTTTATCAATACATGCAAGTACACCTTGTGCCTGTCCGCCGGTTCTGGCAACTGTCACATAAATGTTATCCGACAATTCTTCTTTTCCAACAGCGATGGTAGATTGTACACCGCCTGAAACACTGTCCTCGGAGGAACAGTCGTAAGAGGTCTGCCAGATGATCTCTCCTGTTTCCGCATCAATTTTCCAGACAGGAACCTCTGCAGTGGTGCTGCTTCGCCAGCCCAGGCGGAAAGAGGTGCTGACATACAGGTAAAGGTGTCCGTCCTCCACAGACAAAACGGGAGTAGAGTTGGAGTCATCCAGAATATCCTGCACCCATGCAAGCTGCAGGGTATTCAGATCCAGGCACATCAGATTGCCGCCGTTATCTGCAATAAAAAGATAACCGTCATAGATGGCTGCGCTGTCCTCCATGCCAAGCCAGTAGGAACCTACGCTGGTACGTGTTCCGTAGTAGCGCCATTTCACAATATGATCTGGATTGATGGACAAAGTGCCTGCTTCCGGGTCATAACTGGTATTCAGCTTGATCAGATAAAGAATTCCGTTCTCTCCTGGATAGATCAGGGTATCTGTGGCAGCATCCACAAGGGCAGAGGAATCAAAGTAGCTTAAATTTCCGCGAAGGGAAAATTCATCATTATTTCCAAAGGTATACATCACACTGCAGTCCAGAAGATTCACAACAAAGACCCTGGCAGTGCCTTCATTACTGTCATAACCTGCGCCCACATACATAATTGGATAACCTCTGGGATCAAGTGCACCTGCTCCTTTGAAGGTGAAACCAAGGTAAAGGGGATCTCTGGTAGCCTCGCCGGTTTCCAGATCCAGGAAATACACATAGCCGTCCATGCAGGCATAGATCACTTCTACAAGATTGTCTTTTTCCTTTGCCCAGTCGTACATATTCATGGACTTCTTTACTTCTCTGGACCATTTTTCCATAAGAGGCTGTCCGGTCCAGCCGCTTCCGGACCAGGTGGCATCTCCGTAAGTAATAGAGCCGGTTTTTGCTGTCCAGAGATCCTGGATTTTTCCATTTTTGATCTGTGTATTGCCATAGGCTGCAGTGTCACGGAAATTGTTTCCGCGGAAGGTGACGATTCCATCCACATCTGTGTAGCTGATTCCGGCATCGAAGGCGTGAGTATCTGTGGAGGTATAATCCGAAGTATTGGCAAGTATCTGTCCGTCCACCTCAATGCCTGTGGTTTCTATGTATAAAGATGGTCTGGTGGAATCTACGCATTTAGGAGAAAATTCTGCCGGTCTTGCCATTGCGGCTTTTACAGCGGCAAGAGAATTGGAGTCATCCATGTCCAGACCGCTGGCTTCCTCAACCATGGAAACTGTATTTACATTTTCCTGGATCTTTTTTACGAGGAAAACTCCTCCCAGTATAATAACTGCTGCAATGATCAGGATCCCTTCTGTAAGAAGAAGTTTTCGGAAGAAATATTTTTGCTGCAGCTGCTTTTTTCGTTTCCCTACTTTTCTTTTCATATTCTGAATCCTTCCCTGTTCATTTGGCAAAAATTATACAAGGTATGACTGGGAAATTCAAGATGTCAAGAGCTGTTTTGGAAATTCAATTTTCAGATTGGGAAAAAGGGCGCAATCTTTTTTCTTGACAGTGTATGGCCTGGCTTGTTAAAATATTATTTATCGTATGAAAAGGAGGAGAAAACATGCTGAAAGTATGGATCGTAGGATCTGAAGGCCAGATTGGCGAGGCAATTAATGAAGTGCTGGATCCGTTGGAAATTGAAGTTTTGAATACAGACAAAAATGCGCTTGATATTACAGAAACAGACGAAGTTCTCCATTTTGGAGAGATCAACCGTCCGGATGTGATCATCAACTGTGCTGCGATCACAGATGTAGAGCTTTGCGAGAAGCAGCCGGAGGAAGCATTTCGTGTAAACGCTTTAGGCGCCCGCAACTTAAGCCTTGTAGCAAGAAAAACAGGGGCAAAGATGGTGCAGCTTTCCACAGACGACGTTTTTGATGGGCTGGCACAGAAGCCGTACACGGAGTTTGACAATACAAACCCTAAGACTGTTTACGGAAAATCCAAGTGCGCCGGGGAGAATTATGTGAAGGAGTTTACCCACAAGCACTTTATCATCCGAAGCAACTGGGTCTTCGGAAAGGGAAATAACTTTGTAAACCGTGTTCTGGAGGCCGCAGATCAGGGCAGAGCTCTTGCTGTAGCTGAGGATCAGTATGGTTCCCCCACAAGTGCCAAAGATCTGGCAAGAATTATCCTGCATCTGATCCGCACCAATGAGTACGGAACCTATCATGCAACCTGTCAGGGTGTTTGCAATCGTTATGAATTTGCAAAGGAGATACTTCGCCTTGCAGGCAAAGAGGAGCAGCTGAATCCGGTACCTACCTCGCAGTCTGATCTTTCTTCTGCCAGACCTGCATATGCAGTTCTGGACAATTTTATCCTTCGCATTATCGATGTATATGAGATGCCTGGCTGGAAGGATTCTCTGGAAGAATTTATGAAAGAAAAACGGGAGGGCTAAGATGAGCGCGAAGAAAGAAAAGAATGTAAAAGAGAAAAAGAAGATCAGCTTAACCAGTATGATCTTTATTGCGCTGATCGCCGGAGCAATCACAGGAATGGTTCTCCATTACCTGGTGCCGGATAGCAGTGTGAAGAATGATGTGATTGTTGAAGGAGTGCTGTACGTTTTGGGACAGGGCTTTATCCGTCTTATGAAAATGCTGGTAGTACCTCTTGTTTTCTGCTCACTGGTATGTGGAAGTATGGCTATCGGTGATACTAAGAAGCTGGGAAATGTAGGTGGAAAAACACTTGCATTTTATTTGGTCACAACAGCGGTGGCAGTTGCAGTTGCCCTTGGAATCGGAACTCTTTTGAGACCGGGAATTGGTCTTGATATGAGTAAGATCCAGATAAATGCTTCCGATATTGAGACTATGGAGTCTACCTCTCTGGTTCAGACTATTCTCAATATCATTCCGGATAACCCCATCAAGTCCCTGGCAAGTGGGGAAATGCTTCAGATCATAGTGTTTGCTTTGATCATTGGTGTGATCCTGGCAAAGCTTGGGGAGCGTGCGGAGACCGTTTCCAACTTTATCAGCCAGTTTAATGATATTATGATGGAAATGACCATGATGGTTATGAGTCTGGCTCCTATTGGTGTATTCAGTCTGATCGCAAGAACCTTTGCAACCATTGGTTTCAGCGCATTTGTGCCTCTGGCAAAATATATGATCGCAGTTCTGATCGCTCTGGCAATCCAGTGTTTTGGTATATACCAGATTTTGCTGAAGCTGTTCACGGGCCTGAATCCGGTGAAGTTTATCCGAAAGTTTTTCCCGGTTATGGCCTTTGCCTTTTCCACTGCAACCTCCAATGCGACTATTCCGCTTTCTATTGATACGCTGCACAAGAAGATGGGTGTTTCCAAGAAGATTTCTTCTTTTACCATACCTCTTGGTGCGACTATCAACATGGATGGTACTTCCATTATGCAGGGAGTTGCGGTTATGTTCGCTGCCCAGGCTTTTGGAATCCAGCTGACTCCTATGGATTATATTACAGTAATCGGAACAGCCACACTGGCTTCCATTGGTACCGCAGGTATTCCAAGTGTTGGACTTGTTACTTTGACTATGGTATTTAATTCTGTTGGTCTTCCAGTTGAGGCAATCGGTATTATCATGGGTATTGACCGTATTCTGGATATGGCAAGAACAGCGGTTAATATTACCGGTGATGCTGTTTGTACGACCATTGTGGCTTGCCAGAATGGGGCTGTGGATAAAGAAGTGTTTAATAAAGCTGAATAAAAATATTGGCGTGTGTATGTGAGTTTAGACTCAGGTATGCACGTCTTTTTTTGTGTGGCGAAGGCGGACGCCTGGGAGGGGCAGTGTGTTGCGGACAACGTCAAAAAACGGGATTTTACTCCGTCGTCGATTGCAGGTTCCATAAACAAACTCGCCCATGCTGGGCTCAGACAGTGTTTATGGAACCTGCGCTATACTCATAAAATCCCGTTTTTTGACTAACTGTCCGCAACACACTGCCCCTCCCAGGCTGATTGTTCAAAGTAACTATGAATTAAGTGGAAATAAACAGCGTATAACACTTGACAACAGTATAATACTGTTATATACTGTTTGCATAAGGAGGAGTCACATGAAGATCATAATTAATCACTCGTCGATGCAGCCAATTTATGAGCAGATCACAGATCAGATCAAGGCGATGATCATTGACGGGACGTTAAAGGAAGAGGAAATGCTTCCCTCTGTGAGAACTTTGGCGAAGGAGCTGAAGATTAGTGCTCTTACGGTGAAGAAGGCGTATGACTTTCTGGAGGAAGAGGGGTTCGTGGTTACGGTGCATGGGAAAGGAAGCTTTATCGCTAAGAATAACCAGGGACTTCTTATGGAAGAGCGGAAGCGGGAAATTGAGACAGAACTGGAGGAAGTGATCCGGAAAGCGCGGATCAGCGGATTGTCTGAGGAAGAGATCCGGGAACTGTTTGAGCTTATTATGGAGGAGTAGATATGCTGCTGAGTTTGAAAAAATTGCAGAAGAATTATCCTGGATTTTCCCTGGATGTAAGTATGGAAATAGAAGAAGGACAGATCACCGGTCTGATCGGAGCCAATGGAGCAGGGAAGTCTACTACCTTTAAGGTTATTCTGGGGCTGGTTCATCCTGATGCAGGAGAGATTCGTCTGTTTAATAAGGATATGGAGCAGATTTCCCCAAAAGAGAAAGCGGATATAGGCGCGACACTTTCTGACAGCGGTTTTTCCAATTGTCTGACCGTGAAACAGATTGTGCATATTCTGACAGAGACTTATGAGAAATTTGACCGGGAGATGTTTGAGAAGCGGTGCAGCCTGTTTTCCATCCCCATGGATAAGAAACTGAAAGAGTTTTCCACAGGAATGAAAGCAAAGTTAAAAGTGCTGACAGCCACCAGCTTTGATGCCAGGCTTCTTGTTCTGGATGAGCCTACAGCCGGTCTGGACGTGATTGCCAGGGACAGCATTCTGGAACTCCTTCGGGAATATATGGAGACGGAAGGCAGAAGTATTCTGATCAGCTCCCACATTTCCTCAGATCTGGAGAGCCTGTGTGATGATATCTATATGATTGATAAGGGCCAGATCGTGCTTCATGAGAATACAGATGTGCTGCTGGATGAATATGGTCTTATCAAGGCTGACGAGAAGCAATATGAATTGCTTGATAAGCAGCATATTCTCAAGGTGAAGAAGGAGCAGTACGGTTACAGCTGTCTCACAGATGAGCGTGCATTTTATGCGGAGAACTACCCGCAGCTTGCAATAGAACGTGGGTCTGTGGACAAGGTTATTACTATGATGATCAAGGGGGAAGTATTATGAAAGGTATGTTTGTAAAAGACATGGAAATTATGAGGGGAAATATGAAAACGTTCATTGGCGTATATATTATAGCCATTTTCTGTTTCCTTAGTACTTCCGCAGGTCCTTCTTTTCTAATCAGTTATGTGTCTGTTCTGGCTGCTGTTATGGCACTGAATACCATAGCAAGTGATGATATGGATAATGGTATGCCTTATATTTTTACTTTTCCTATCAGCAGGAAAGAATACGTGAAGGAGAAGTATCTGCTGGGTGCAGGGATGGTCACGGTATTGTGGGCTGTTGCTGTTGCAATTGCAATTGGCGTAAATGCTTCCGGATATCGTAAGGTGTCCTGGGAAGAACTGATCGCTTCTGCAGCTGCCGGTCTTTTTCTTGCTGTTTTCGCAAATGCGGTTGTGTTTCCGGTACAGTTGAAATATGGAAGCTCTACAGGAAGGCTGGTGCTGCTTGTTCTTGTATTTGGCATCATGGCTGTAGGATGGATTGGTGTAGAACTATGCCAGAAAATGAAAGTGGATTTTTCAGGTCTGAAAAATCTGGGCCTGCGCATTTGGAACCTTGGAATCCCAGTCTGTCTGGCGATGCTGTTTGTTCTTATGTTGCTAATGTTTCTGATTTCCTGTACAATATCCATAAAGATTATGGAGAAAAAGGAGTACTGATCCGGAAATGAAGAAGAATCAGATTTTTATAAAATGCGGAACTGAATATAAGGAGATGACGAAAGAACTGCTGGAGGCGTGTGATCTGGAAGGAGAGATAGAGAAGAAGTTTGAGAAATGCGGATTGAAGGTGCTTTCAGAAAATTCTGGGGCAGGTTTACAGCAGAATAGTGAGAAGGTTATAACAGAAGCAAAGTTTGAAACAAAGAGCAGTCTTATTGACAACTCTGAAGCAGAAGTGGACTGTTTTTATTCTTCGGATTCTGTGGAAAAACAGAATTCAGAATTTGGTTTGTACAATATGCGGATCGGTATCAAGCCAAACTTGGTCGCCCCCATGGAAGCCTACTGGGGCGGCACCACTCACCCGGAGGTAGTCGCCGGAATCGTAGAATATCTTCAGGAAAAAGGTTTTTCCAAACTGGTGATCATGGAAGGTTCCTGGGTAGGAGATAAGACCTCCGAATCCTACGAAGTCTGTGGTTTCAAGTCCCTCTGTGAAAAATATAACGTTCCGTTCCTTGACATGCAAAAGGAAAAGGGTGTGCCTGTACAATGTGGCGATTTGACCTTAAACATCTGCAAAAGTGTCCTTGACCTGGACTTCCTTATTAATGTTCCGGTACTAAAAGGTCACTGTCAGACCAAAATTACCTGTGCATTGAAGAACATGAAAGGTCTTTTGCCCAACTCTGAGAAGCGCCGTTTCCACGCACTTGGCCTCCATGATCCCATCGCTCACCTGGGCCTTGCTATCCACCAGGATTTCATTATGGTAGATAATATTTGCGGCGATCTGGATTTCGAAGACGGCGGCAACCCCGTAGAGATGAACCGCGTTCTGGCAGCTGTGGATCCGGTTCTTATGGATGCCTACGTCTGCGACATGATGTACTACCAGGTAGAAGAGGTTCCCTACATCACAAAGGCTGCCACCCTTGGTGTTGGCTGCGCCGACATCCGCCAGGCAGAAATCCACGCCCTCGATGGCAACCCCGGCGCTCCCATTCCTAAATCCCGAAAAGTGGTAGAGCTTGCCGACGCTGTAGAAGAAGTAGAATCCTGCAGCGCATGCTACGGCAACCTGATCCCTGCCCTTGACCGCCTGAAGCAAGAAGGCCTCCTTTCAAACCTGACCACCCGAATCTCCATCGGTCAAGGTTACCGAAACCAGGAAGGCATCCTGGGAATCGGCCACTGCACTCGCCATTTCACCCACCACCTGGAAGGATGTCCGCCAACTGAAGAAGAGATTTATGAGTTCCTGAAAATTTATTTAATTGGTTGAAAGTTATTCAAGGCGGACGCATTCGGACAATGGTGATTGCTCACTCGCCGGCGCAACGCTC
>ERZ781273.190-NODE-190-length-40629-cov-26.899739_pt1 | contig 40629 bp, 53 predicted proteins | sample MGYA00375851_ERZ781273 | MGnify/ENA primary metagenome ERZ781273 (study PRJEB29790, sample SAMN03653692) | human gut metagenome | host: Homo sapiens | place: USA: Dallas, Texas | collected 2013-07-09 | study: EMG produced TPA metagenomics assembly of the Gut... | reverse complement strand
GGGGAACGATACTGTGCCCCCTATCGATACGTTATTAAAAGCTCCCCACTGGATAGTGAAACCATTAGCGAATTTAACAAACCCCGCATTAGCGTCGAGTTTAGACGCTACGATTGCGCCTTGCCCTAATAAGTTTTTGATTGTAACAAGTGTACTTGCCGGGGAGTCGTTCCAGTTCGCACTTCCGAGAATCGCCTTAATTTGGTCTGTGATATTGGTGTGCGCACTTGTATCACGATTATGGGAATCTAGCGCCCCTCTTGTTAGATATGCCGCATCAATCTTCTTAACAGTTACGTTCGTAGAATTACCGATTACTACATCTAAAGAAAATACTTTAGAATTAATCGGTGTCTCCTTAGACGGAATATAGGATGCGTAGTTACCGCCGTTACTATATGCGATTAGTCTAGCCGCAGAATCAGATTCGCCCTCAAGGTTAGCATACACGCCTAACTCCCTAGCGAAGAATCCACTAGTTACCGTACTATTGCCAACAGCGAATTCAATTCTAAATTGGCCATCGCCTACGAATTCACCGCCCGAAGTGAACGGGCACTCTAATTTTGGGGCTAGCACGGAAGTCATAGTATCGATATTTTGATTATCGAGCTGACCGTCACCCGTAACTAGCTTAATATATTGCAACTTCTTACCAGTTGCTTGCGATCTTGCGATTAACTCACGGCCATAATTGGTTAATCGTGTATTTGGATAAATAGAAGCCATGTGTCCTCCTTATACTTTAATTGTTTCTAATACGTCGAAGCTCATGCCTATGTTAATGTCAGAGCCTACTTTGAAGTCAAACTTATCTAATGCCGCTCCGACATGGAAGGACTCGTATACATCAGATATAGCACCTACATATATTTCGCCGTAAAGGTTTGTAGTACTTTTTGTCTTGATGATTAAGTTCTTAGGTATTAACGGCTCAACATAATCGACAATATTGTTGAGCTGTGTTTCAAATCCATCGACTACATCTAGCCAGTACTCGTATCTATCAGATACAACAGAGTGCTTTACTACATGATTGCCAAACTTGAAGTTAAGCATTTCTTGTACTTTTGGCATAGTAAAAGGGCGCTGTCCGATTAATACCGATAGTATTTCACTTCTGCGTCCTTCTGTGTCTGTCAAATCCGGAGGATTGATGCCTAATATTTGTCCCCAAGCCGCAAGGCCATAATCTGCAGCGGTATAGATGTATTCTTCTTTAAAGATATCTAGCATGATATCCCAAAGTAGTTGTAATTCAGCCGATTCCACTCGATAGATTTCTTGGATATCCCGAGAATCTCGAGTTAAGGGAACGGCGAATTGTGAGATATCAATATCTCTTTTAAAAATACCGAAATCTGTAATCATACTGCCACCAAAGTAATCGTCCCTACTACTGGGATTTGATTATCCTTCAATTCAAGCTTCGAAACAGAAGCCCCGTTTATAGTAATCCTACCGACGTCAAGAACATTAGGAAGCTCAACCATTAAAGCCGTTACAAGACTAGTCCGAAGAATAACATGTTCCTTCTCGTCTTGATTACACCATTCCTTGGCACGTAGAAGTAATCGTTGCTTGATAGCGTTCTCTGCGAGAGTTTGAATTTCGTTAATGTTGTGCCCGCTCATCATAGTCACTTCAATTCGGTAGTTGATCGTTACCGGGTCAGCCTTTTCGATTGTTACAGTATGGCCAATAGGAGCGAGCCCGTATCCCTTGCCTTTAGGGGCAGGGTCTATCACGTTCTCTACTTCCTTAATCAGTTCATCGGCTGCGGGCTTATAGTCGCTATTCAATACAACTAACTTAACCGTACCGCCACCATTCCAACAACGGTATACTTTAACACCGCCAACGCCTGGGATAGCTAATACCTTTTCCTTGTAATCCGCACCATTACCGCCATAGGCTTTTGATTTCAAAGCATCAAAGTACCGTTTTCGGAATACTTCCGTATCTTCTTCATCTTCACCAGGCGTGATATTCTTCAATATCTTAGCGGAGGTAAGGCCATTAATACCTTGAATTGGTGTAATATCACCAGTAGTCGCATTAGGAGTGCGTCCGTACTGTTCACATTTGAGCTTGTACTTATGTTCCGTGTCGTCGATTAGCTCTGTTACAACAAAGTTGTATTCGTTGTAGTTAAATCGGGAGCCAATCGGCACTTCCATGTTGAACTGAGCTTCAAATTCGCCTTGCGTTGCAGGTTCCGGGTAAATATTAAACTCCGCAGCACGAAGTATTAGGAATTCCCGGTCTGCAGTAGTTGCAAACGCTTGTTTCAGAATCACATCGGCTAGGATATATAGTTCTGCAAACTCAACGCTTGCCGGAGCTGTAGCATCGTATATAACACTACCTTCGCGCCGATCGAATTCATCTTTAACTCTATCGAGCATTCGTTTTTCAATTCGATTGGCCGTCATATGCTCATACAATACCTTTCACCCCTTTCTTGATTTTTTGTAGCGTACCATAGATGGTATCTACATCGAATTCAACCATGACGTCACCACCTTCGTGGCTAAAATCAAAGTTGTATACTTTAGTTATTCTGTCGTCATTCAGTAAAGCCTCTTCTATGCGTCGCTGTAACTCAGCGTACACATATGGAATTGGCTGACCGAATAAGTCCTGTAATTCGATGCCGTAATTCCAACTGTAGATAATATATTGATATCGCTCTGTATTGATGATTTTATAAATCGCTTGCTCCATAGCTCGCAACTTATCAGCATAGCCTCTGATTTGGCTATCCGTTCTAAAATCAACGTCATACGTGTGCGACGGTTCAATATAATTCACTGTGTCAGGAATAAGGGCATCGTTACTTTGTTTTGGTAATAGTAAATTATCTGCCATTACTTAGTCGTGCACCCCCTATTCGGGTTATACCAACGGTCTAATGCTATGTAACGCTGTCCGCCGGTTTCCTTCAGCATAATGACCTTATCGCCCATTACTAATTGGTTATGAACGAGATACTTCTTACGGCCTACGTAGTCATGGTTATGGCTTGCAAATTCAGCCATACCTCCGCCACCTGCTCGGTTTTCTGTAACATGATCAACGCTCATCTCCATAGTCCATTCGCAGGTGTTTTTGGTAAGAATAATATTCTCTTCAGGTACGGTTAACTTAGGGTCAATCTTAATAGCAAGCGGTGATACACTGACAACTTCGCCGACGATTACTTCCATAGGTTCGCCGTTCAATATTACGGTGCTCGCTATTTCTTTAATCGTATTAACGATTTTCATGTACTCGCTATCCATTATTTAGCCCCCATTCGAATAATCTTAGATGGTGCTTCGTCATTGTGCCAAGCATAATTTGCGTTGCCATACTTCATAGCATAACCTCGGCTTGAAGAGTTACCGAAGCACCCGCCAGCACCATCGGCAATAACAACGTGCTCATCATCGCCGTAAATCAACAAGTCGCCTTTATTAGCGTATCCGTTGAATTGTTCCGTTGTATAACCTTTAGCCTCGAGATTTTGACGAAGTGTATCAACCCTTGCCGTGCCTTTGTTGTACTCATCTTTCAAATCCGAATTGTACCAAGACCCGGTAGCGCATACTGTGTCCGCACATCCCTGCTTACCATATTGGGATACTCGTCCATCGTTAGAACTGAAAGCTGTATCGACTTGGCCAGCTGTACCGCCTGCACCAGTAGTGACTGCGGAGCTTTTGGTCTTTTTAGCAGCTTCGATTTTCTTAACTGCTTCTGCATCTTCGTCTTTTGCAACTTCATAAGCTGCATCATTATCAACGTATCGTAAATCTAAATCCATTCCGTGAAATCCTGTTTTAAACGTATGGGTAACAGATGTTACCATCATGTAATTATTAACAATCATATCGCCAAAGTTTCGGTTAATGTAAACCAACGAGCCGCCACGCACACGCACATCGCCAATGACATTTTTTAACTTAATCTCACGGCTCTTCTTGTTTTTGTGAGCCATGATTGCCTTGGCTTGCGCTACTGCGTTGATATCCTTTTCCTTAGGAATGAGCAGATACTGTAATCTGCCCCATTTCTCGATATTCTTATCGTCCTTGGCTATGAATGTGTTCTCCAATTTACTTGATGCGCCATTCGGAACTGTACGCACGATTTTTACATAGTTGTATGTTTCTTTGTCTATGGAAGTTGTGTACTGTACATCTTCCATACACTCATCATCAATGTAAATATCGGTCTTCATAGTCTCGAACGATGCCAGCCGTAACTCGCCCGCATCATCGTACAAGTGATAGAACGCATGATTAGGCGTGTATATAGCCGTTTTATCGAGTAATTGGCAAATCATTTCTTGCAATGACTTATCTTTGAATATGGTTTGCGGTTTCTCCGGCGTTTTCCACACCGTATCGTCCATATAACCACATTTCAAACCAAAGTCCTCTGCCACCATTTTGATGAACTCAGTCGCAGTCATAGCTCCGATAACATAACAGTCTTTATTCTTGAGATAGCGTATCTGATCATAGCAAGTTACCGATATAGAGTTCTTGCCGTCACGCTGTTTCTCAAAGACATACCCAAAGAACACCGCTCCTCCGTTTAAAGTGAACTTTACAGTATCACCTTCTTCAAAATTGAGGTTAGGGTCTTTAGGTACTTTGAATGTCATCTTACTTGGAACGCAGTCAACTGCTCTCGTAATTTGTACGCCGTCTTCGGGTTCTATGAGCCACAAATCACCAGTGCTTTTGTTTCTGATGGTTAGCTCATAGTGTAGTTGCACTGGCATGGGTAACGGAATGATAGTGCCTTTGATTTGAGATTTTTCGACTGTTTTCTTTTCATCTATAGCCATTCGTTATTACCCTCTCGTTTAAGCTGGACAACTTGGCCAACTCCCAAGATAGCAGGAACAGCGATTTTGTTAAGCGCTGCAATTTGAAATAGGTTATCCGTATTGCCTAGTTGCTTCTTAACGATTTGCTGTAAAGTCTGCCCTTTGGAGACTTTGGCAGTTGATGCGGCCACCTTGCCGTCTGTAGGCCTGTCAGCCTTAACGCTACCTTTTGCAGTACCGTCTTTATCAGTCTTCACTTCAATCCGTTTAGCTCCCCAAGGTTTCCACTGCTTTAAAGTAACACTAGCATACGAGTCAAAGCCATTGTCTGCATCTTCTTCAATGACATAGTTTTCAAGCGTACATTTCATGTTAGTCATGGCTAGCATCTGTCCGCCTGGTTTCATTCGAACTACGATAAATTGGAAGATCGTCTTTGTGGTCTTAAGCTTTTCGAGTTCATCGATGTAGTACTTAGCCTTCTTAGATTTAAAGAGCAAGGACTCATTAAATGGATAATCGGAGTTAGGCAACAAGAATTTAAACGCTATATCAGTAAGCCCTGCAGGCTTAATAACGTTAACTTCGCCTTTCCCCAATAGTTCCATTGTTTCGTTCTTGCCGTTGATAGTAGTGGTTAATTCTTTAGGGGGAATCGGTATCTGCATCGTCCCCATATAGAAGTAATACATTTAGATTCCCTCCCTTTGAATTGCGAACGCGTCTTTCAAGCCTTTCGAGATTTGACTTGTAAAGCCGTCTAAATCAGTGCCGTTGTTGATTTCTACATCGTTATTCATTTGAATGTGAATCACGTTGGCATCTTGCCATTTCTTCAACGATTTATCAATAGCGCTTTCACGGAGTGCCTTGATTTCCTCATTTGTCATGTCGATAGACTTGGCAATCTTGCCTGTGTTCTTGGCAGTCTTGCCTGTGTGTTTCTTAGTCTTATCGGCCGCATCATGATCAGAACCTGGAGTAATTTTGCTAGCATCAAACTCTTGAGGAGTTTTAACGCCAGGCATGTTAGGCATCAAATCACCAAGACTTAGGTTCGCCCCAATGTTGTAGCCCTCTCCGAAAGCCCCTGTAACGCTAGAATAATCCATCTTGCCCATGACAGTGGTTTCACCGCCGGCAATCTCAAATCGTTCTATTACGCCAGTAGACCCGCCTACCTTATCAATATTTACGCCAGGGATTTTATTAATCGCATCGATAATGTCGTTAATCCTGGCTTTTACAAATTGCCAAATGCCGTTCCATATGTCGATAAACAAGTTAGCGACTGCATGTAACGGGTCTTTGAATACGTTGGCCAAGAAATTAACAAATGCTGCGATGATGTTCCATCCCAAAGCAAACACATTGAAAATAACGGAACCGAACGCCCAAAAAGCACCAACTACGATTCCTAGTACGCTAATATTCGCTTCACAGAAATAGTTAATAGCTTCTACCGCTAAGTAGATTACCACTATAACTGCAACAATTAAGCCGATTACCCATGTTAACGGACATGCATATAATGCAGCGTTCAAGCCTTCTTGAGCTACAATCATTGCTAACAGAGCGGCTGTTTCCGCCCAGTCTGCTACGGCTTTGATTGCCATAGCACCAGCAGCAATAATCGTTCTACCGGCTGCTATACCGGCTTGGATTGCATAAAACGCCATAACACCGCCCAATATTATCATGGCTGTATACATGATAGACGAGTGCTGTCTAACAAAGTTAGATAACGTGTTAAACGCCCACACGGCAGTGTTAATCGTTTCACCGATAACACCTACCAGCCAATAGAATACTGGTGCTACCATTTGGATAGCTCCCGTTACGTTATCCACTAACTCACGGACGCCCTCACTATTAGCAAGGTCGGATATTCGTTGGAACACAGGCTCGAACGCCCGAATAGCTTTATTCTTAATCGACTGCATATGATCGCCCCATGTTTTTGGAAGCGACTCAAACTGCTTTTCAATCTCAGGCAAGTTATTCATAATAGCGTTTTTAATTACTTCAGCGGTAATCTTGCCTTCAGAGGCTAGCTTCTTAAGTTCGCCACGGGATACGCCCATAGATTTAGCAATGATGTTTTCAATCATCGGTGCGTTTTCAGCGATAGACCTGAATTCGTCACCTTGTAATTGACCGGATGCTAAACCTTGCGTTAACTGTAGCATGGCGTTCTTTTGTGCTTCTTTAGATGCACCGCCAATGGCGAATACCTTTTGGATACCTTCCATGAATTCTACAGCTTTTCTTGGGTCCGGGAACGCATCATGTGCGGATTGAGATACCTGGATTACGGCATCCGCCATTTCCAAATACCCGCCTCTTGCACGCTGTGCGGATTCAAATATTTGCTTATTTAGGTAAATAGCGTTTTCCTGGCTACCAGCTACCAATTTAAGGCGGGCTTGTACCTGCGCCCATTCAGTAGCAGTGTCCTGGATTGATTCGATAGCACCTTTTATAGCGCCAATCCCATTCATTACTGTATTAGCCAACAGATTACCGGCGAAGCTGTTCATGATACCGCCCATGCTAGCTTTTAGCGTATCACTAGCACTCGATACGCCGTCCATCTTATTATGTAGCGTGTTCATGGATTGATAGGCTTTAGTTGTTGCGTTTGCGGCTGCGTTCATAGCATTAGGAATATTAGTTGATAGGCTTATATAGTTAGAAAGTGTAGCCATTCATTACCCCCTTTTTGCCTTATTCATTTCATCTTGCTCATCTTTAGCATGTTGCTGAATAAAGGCAATTACTACAGCCTTTTCATTCATGTCCATATCCGCAAAAACAGAAGGTCGCATATGGTATTTAACAAATGCCAAATATGCGAACATCGTTTCTGTTTCATTGGATTCTAGGAGTTTTTTACTTCTTTTACCTTATCTTCCATGCCTACGTCATAGCCTTGGGCTTCAGTTACTGCTGCCAAAAGGTCAGCGTATTCACCTGGTGTGAGCATTGCTTTTACAAGCTCAACTGGTTCAGTAACGCCCCAGCTATCTTGAAGTTCCGCATCATAAAGATTAGGATAAGTAATTGCCTTAGATAGCACATCTTCATTGTATGCAGTCGCATCGAAGCGTTCTTCAGATTGACGAGTGATGCGGTCAGTAATGCGTTTAGTGTATTTCTTACGCATCTTTTCTGTTTCGTCAGTAGCTAATGTTTTAATCTTCCACGCTACGGGCTCGCCATTCACTTTGATACGTTTAGATGCTACGTATTCAGTCTCATTGACTACATCAACGTTTTGTTTAAGGAATGCGCTTAAATTTTCAGCCATTGTAAAAACCTCCTAAAAAAAGAGAGCAAGCACTAGGCTTGCATCCCGTCTAATTCATTAAAGTGTTGAACGTATTTAACACCTTCATAAGTAAAGTTGTGTTCTTGTTCGATGTATTTGCCTTCAGCGTCGAACTCAGCTGCTGTTAATTCATCAAGGTTCACACCTTTTAGAATTACAGAACGGCGACCTGCTTTAGAAGTTGGATCGTTGTTAACTACTTGCATATCAAAGTATGTATCCACACCCGTTTTCAAGTATTTTTCAACCATCTTATCGAATAAAGCTGTGTTGTGGTAAATTGTTAAGCTGCCGCTGTATTCTACGGAGGTAGACTTATTGCCTGCACCGATACGGCCCAAGATTGCCACTTTTTCTTTATTCTTTTTAATTTTTGCGCTAAGTTTCTTAGCTTGAAACAGTAAGTATCGGTTACCGTTCTCTACGATATAGCAAGACGCTAATTTAGAAGAAACAACGTCAGCTGCATCCATCGTTTTCAATGCATCTAAAATTTCATTTTCCATACGTTATCCTCCTAGGCTACTACAACAGTCATGTACAATTTTTCCATAGCCACAGTTGGCTGTAATTGTACGTTAACCAATACATCTTCCTTGTTATCGCCTTGCGTAGGTACTGGGATATCCTTATCATCGAAGTTTTGGATAGCACGTACCTTTTGGTATTGCTCAGCAAGGTATACCAAATCACCCCATAAGGACTCACGACCAGCTTGGTCATTAGGGGATTTATCAAGATGTGTTTTATTGAACAATCTAGCGCCGTCAACTGCCCAGTTATCCAATACACGAATGACTTGGTTAAGAGAGAAGTCGCGGTTTTTAACTTTACTGAATTCAGTAAATGTGTTGATGTCTTTCAATACACGAACGTCACCTTGGATATTACCGCCAACGGAGTCAGTAACATTGTGGAACATAAACATGCCGTCCTTGATAGCTTGTTCAAGTTCGAACTGTTTGTATTTAACGTTTACAGTGTATTCGCCATCGTAGATCATGTTGCCTACAGTTGCATTGATATTACAAGATGCTTCTTGACCTAATGTCCAGTACACTAAAGAGCCTTTTTCAGCACCTTCATCGGTTACATCATTAAGGATAGAGATAACACCTTCGTAGTTGACTTTAGTCTTACCATGAATTACTAATTGGAATTTAGCGCCACTTTGTTCACGACAACGTTTAGTAAATGCAATAAGCAAGTTCTTAATTGTGTCGTCCGCACCTGCGTAACCCAAAGTATTGAAGTAGTAAGGTTCGAGCATATCGATACCGTCTTGGTAGTTTTTAACAGTAATTGTAGTACCGTTAGTACCACCCGATAATGCAGAGTATGCAGTAGTAGTTAATGCGCCAGTTTTAGTGAATACGATGTAATCGTTATCTTGTAATTCTGTTGCATCTTTCAAGTTCTTTTGAGTGTCTACTATTTTACGAACATCACCAGTAGTAAGGTAAGTAGTTACGATGAATTTACCTGTGTTGTCCGGATCAGCTTGAACAGATACACCCAAATCGTTACCACGAATACCCTTATATTTAGCTTTACCGATTGTGCTAGAAGCTTGCGCACCATCAGAGTTTAAGCGATAGAAGTAACCAGTTTTCAAGCCACGGAATAAGTCACGCAAGCCTTTCATTTTGTCATGACCGTAGTCATAACCAAAGTATTTTTGACAATCCTTTTGGAATGTGTCGTTATCTACACGGAACACTTCACCACTTGGACCCCAATCAAAGGAGAGCATCATCGCACCAAAGCCACGGTCAGATACTTCTGCATATGCTCGGTCTTTGGATACGAAGTTAATATAAGTACCTGGCAATACTTTATTGTGGAATAAGAATGTGCCACCACCTAATGCCATATTTCACTAACCTTTCACAGGCGTTGTTAATGCCTGATTTAAAATCTTATCAATGTCGCTTTCCGTATACATTTCATCTTCGTTAAGAAGGCAAGTGAGTAAATCACGATACCGTCTATATTTGTCAGATGCAATGATAGCGTAAGCATCAAATTGTTGTTCAGCCGTTACTTCGACTGTTTCTTTTTCATCTGCCATCTTTTACCCTTTCTGTTAATTCCATGTGCTTCATACGTTCGATAGGTTTGGCCACTCTCCGTAGTATGTTCTCATACGTTACGAAGAAGTGCAGCACACCGTCTGAAATCTTGTACTTCATGCCGGTGCCCATAATTGTACGTTCCCCAACTTGTACAAATTCGAGTAACAGATACAGCACGCTAGGAATATCAATGAGTTTTCGCGTATCAGTAACCACATCAAGATTATTGGCGTAATACATGATGTCTAAATCCAAAGAAGTATTGTAAAGATCACCGACATGTCTGCCCATACTAGGCTCAATCACCTTGATGTATGCGCACGGGAATGTCATATTGTTTTCTTTGAATTCTAGGTATATAGGCACGTTGAGTGCCGTATGTACGGCTTTAGATACAGCTGTTAATACATCAGAATCCACCATGCTTTTCAATCCATTTCTTTAATGTAATTTCCATAATACGTTTAGCGTTTTTACCGAGTGCCTTTTCAGCTTTCTCGTGCATGTACGCACCATCTACCCAAGGCTTTTTCAGTCTACCGCCTTGCATAACTCCGCCTTTAGATTGGCCTATCCACGGAAGAAATCTCCCAACTTCTTGCCGATGGCCATCATTAAGGAACGAGGCGTAAGAGGACGTGTTAAACACCTCAACCCGTCCGGTTTTTTCGTTCAGTTGATATCTACCAACACTCCACGATTGGCGGGTATGCTCGCTATCAAAATACTTTGTTTGTACTTTGCCGTTTTGCATGAATTTAACCGATCGTTTGCCTACAGGTGTGTTCAATTTAGCTTCACGCACATACACGGTAGCCATTTCCTTCACAACTTGCTTGTTGAAATTCTGAAGGTTACCTGATTGACTCATTTTGACCAGGCTTCGATTAAATTCAGCAAAATCTTCCATGTCGAATTCAACACCCATGTCAATGCACCTCTAAATTTTCGAGTTGCACCTCTTGATGTGTGTCATATCGTGCAGAAATCGAAGCACTGCGAAAAAGTTGCTTCGTATTTCGCCCTATAAGCTCGATTCGAGCCCCGTTTGGTATGATTACATCCGGAGCGGTGAAAAGTACCGTGGTGGTACTAAATTTTGCAATCTCAGCGATTTGACCTGTAGAGAGAGTTTTATAGCTAATTCTACAAGCAAAAGGACCCTCTCTACTGGCAGTTTTACTCATAATTCCAGTATCGGGGTCCATTGCATCCACTTCGGAGATAACATAACACGTACAATCGTATAATCGTTCTAACTGCTTTCTAGCAGCGTCTACCATCTTAGCCGTCGGAAGCATGCTAGGTCACCCCTTCCATACCCACTCAAAGCGGCGGCCAGCTCTTGGAGCCGGGATGCCTTGTCGGTGCCTTTAAATTGGACTTCGGTATCGCCCATTTTAATGGAGCTCGCCATTTCTCCGTCAGCTTCAATCAATTTGTTTTTGTTTGTGGTGATATAGCTGCCAATTACACGATATACGAGAACGTGCTGTAATTCGCTAGGTAATTCCTTCTGATTGATATCATTGAGGATATGTTGTGTTTCCGCATCAATCATATACCCAATGATATTTATATCAGAAATTGCATCATACCCGAGCCACGATTCAAGAATTTGTAAAACTGTCTCTTTCGTGGTCATATTATTCACCTACTATTTTTTGAATGTAGCTTTTACAACTTTGGATTGGTTAGTCAACGCAACAACGTAATGTTCGTTAGCAACGATTTTGTCCAAGCCTTTTTCAGGAACACGATCAGCTTCAATCATAACGTCGCGTTTAAGGTAAATTGTTACAGCTGGTAATACAGGTGTACCGTCTTCCACTTCTGCAGTTACACCAACGATGAAGTTATCGACAGTTGCGCCAGTATCATTGATGCGGCGAGATGTTACAACACGACAGCCTGCAATCATACCGATTTCACCAGTCATCATAACGTCATTACCGTATTTTGTTTTATCAATGAAGTTAGCGTCTTTACGAAGTGCAGTAATTTGAGAAGGTGCTACGAACAAATATTTTTCAACGTAATCTTCTTCGTTCAATTTGTCTACTGCGTTAACGACACCTTCATAGGAAATAACTTTTGTATCAGTTACTGCAAGAGTAGCACCACCAAGGGCTGTTACTACGTCTTGGTCGATTTTAGATGCCAAGGACAAACGTAATTGATGAGTAGCTTCACCTACTGGGTCGCCATAACCGGACAATTTAGCTTCGTCTGTGATATCAACGCGTTTCATTGCTTTTTTAACTTTAGCTTTGGCAACGGATGTGGACATTTGAGTTGCGGATACTTCTACGCCTTCCGCGATGTCTTCCGCATCACCGATGTAGCCCCATGCTGGAATAGTGATTTCGTTACCAGGTACACCTGCCAAAGTTCTATCGATTTTAGCAATTGGAGTAAATTTAATAGCTTTTGGTAAGCCAGCGGATACCATGTCTGCCATTACTTGAGGGTTAACTACATTAGCAACTTGCGTAACACCTGCTGCGAATGTTTGTAAATTAAAAGAGAATTGTTTATTCATTAGCGTTTCCTCCTGTTAATGAATGGTAAAGTTCAACATCGTTTGCGAATAACTCCGCACGTTGAGAGTACGTCATTTTAGCGAAGTCTTCTTTTGTTACTGCGCCACTTGGTGCTTTACCGCCAGGGTTACCCGGTGCCACACCTTTAGGGGCGGACGCTTCCCCAAATAAATAAGGATTAGCTTTGGCAACTTCAGCAAGTTGTTCATCTAATCCTTTGATTTTGCCGTCCTTCACTTTTGCATCGGTTAAATCCAATAGTGCACGGACTGCAACGTTGTTTTTAGCTTTTGCGTTAGATAATGCTACGTTCACAATATTGTCGATTTCAAGCTGTGCGATTTTGCCCTCGTATTCAGCTTTACGAGTTTCTGCATCAGCTTTCATCGTTTCAATTTGTTTCGCAAGCTCCGCATTATCCGCATTAGATTTTTTGAGGTTATCAATCTCGCTGTTAAGAGTCGTGAGTTCTCCTTTTACGGATTTGAGTTCCTCGTTTTTAGCATTGAATTGATCCTTAGACACATAATTCTTGCCATAGTCTTCAACGACCTTAGCAGTCTGTTCTTCAGTTAATCCTAGTGCTAACAATTCTTCCTTAGTCATAGTGACCTCCTTAAAAAATACCCATTTCGCTTTATTTTCGTGAGCCACACCTCACGGCTACGGTCTTGTTAGTTATCGCCCAACAATACTAAAATGGCAATAAAAAAGCAGCGTTTCCGCTGCTAATTGATATATTCTTTTTCCCATTCCTCGTAGGTAATCGCTCCGCCAAAATCAGTACTCTTATCGTTCTGGTTTCTACCTGTTCGAGTTCCTTCGAGTCCAGGGATATATGGAATTGTAGTTGACCGGCAATAGCAATGAAACGGCGGAACGGTTACGCCTGGTTTAGCATCTACGACACGAACACGTTTACGATCCATGTGTCTGCAGATGGATGAAGTATGGCTATCTAGTGTAGCCAGTATTTCCAGCTCCTCGACGTCTAGGTCTTTCATACTATCAAGAAACCCTTGCTCGTGAACCCGTGCCGTCTCTGTTTCGATTAATCGCTTAGCGTTACTGTATGATGTCTTCATCCGCTTATGCAGATTATCTGCCATCGCGTCCGCCCCTTGCCCAATAATGAGGGCTTGGGTGAAATCATTCTGCAAGTTAGCTACTAGCTTACTTGTATCGCCCCAAATCCTGCTACTAAAGTCCTTGCCATCACTCGCCCATTGACTGTGAACCACGCTATCAACACGCTTACTATCAATCGTATTAATAGGTGAGTATTCTCCGCGTTGCGTCTGCACTGTATATGCGGACTTATACGCGGAGGACTGATACACATCTTTCAATAGGTCATTAAGTGAAATACTCTGCTTTTGAGCCAGTATTTCAAGCTCATGAACCACGTTGATATACAGCATCTGTTCACGGCTTAACCGTTCGCGAATGGATGCATTTGATAACATTTGTTGATGTTCTTCAGATACGCCGAGTTTCTTAGCTTCTGCCTTAAACTCGGCCAAATCCATTTTAAAGGCTTTCATCTCATAGGCGTTCAGTAGTTTCCTTGCTTCGGCTAGTTGAAGTCCGTTTTCTGTGGCGAACCGACGATACCAATCATTGATAGCCTTTTCTATCCTGCGTAACGCCCTGGCATAATTAGCTTTGATTTCGTCATCGGTCAAACTAGCTTTTTGAAACGATTCATCGAGTAACCGCTCATACCGTTTCTCCCAGTAATCATTCGCCATCTGCCTCACCGCCGTTCGGTACAACAAAGTCTGCTGTTACTTCGGACTGTTCCTTTTTAACTTTTGCAAGTTCTTCCGCAGCATCAGTTGTCCACGGATGATTTGCAATAATGGTTTCATTGGATATGATACCAACGGAATTTTTACAGTTGTTAATTGTATCGCCTTCATTGATTGGTAAGTCACGATTGAAGATGAAGTCCACTTCTTCGACTGTATCCTTATTAGTTAAACCACGATACGTGTTAACGAACCACATCAAATCGTGCAAGCTAGATTTGAACTCTAGCTCCATTTCATTGGCATCTAAATCAATATCAGAGTACATCGACATGATGTTCATCTGATTTGGGTTGTTAGCCATACGATCGTCCTTAGCATCAAAGCCCCGGCCGTTCTCGATAATAGCTTTACGCAAAATGTTAATCAGTAATTGGTAATTGTCGCTATTCACCTCTATTTTCAAGGCTTTTACATCACCGTTGACACCATCTACTGTGCGAACCTTAATTGCGCCATACGACGCAAGATTTTGACGGAACTCAGCGAGATTTTCGCCGTCATAGTTCTGTAGTATCAAAATTGTGCTGCGGATATCTTCTTCCATGTTATCTTGGAAGTTAGACAGTAACCGGTTAAGTGCATCTTGCAAGGACTTGACCTTATCGATAAGCGGTTGCTCAAATTCATTAGCACGGAACATGATAAGAGGAATACGTTCCCAGTTATACGGTTTATCGGCGATAGCAAAATTGGCAGTATTTTCTTTATCCGGATCAGGAAGTAAACGTTCCGTATCCCATATGTAATACTGAATACCATTCGGTGTATAGTATTCGACTTTGTGAATAGTCTTAGTTTCTAATCCTGTGTAGTACTCAATATCGTACAAGTAAAGGAACGCATCTAGTTGTGTGTGCTCCTCATCTGCCCAAAATGGTAAAACCTGATGCGGTTTCATCATCTTAAACTTAAGTGAGCCATCAATACCGATGTAAGGATGAATATACGCCTTACCCGCCATCGTTGCGAACTTACCGACCGACTTCAATAAGCGTTGGAACTGAATACCAAACATCTTATCAAGCTCGTCATCATCTGCATTAATATCCAATGGCTTAGACAATAAGTAATTAACTTTTTGGTCTACCAAATCATCAAATCGGTTATCCACAATCTGATTATTAGGAACGCCTTGTAACGCTATTCGTGTATTGCCTTCACCTATAACGTAGCGTTGCTTATTTAAAATGTCATGTTTTCCGTCATAGTAATCGATAGCGGTACACATCGTTTTACGCTGTTCGCTACCTAGAAAATTACGCAGCTGTGCTTGTAGGAACTCTCGTTCCGACATAGTCGCTGAACCTTTTATGATGCGGTCCCATAGCTGAGATAATATCAATCAAACGACCACCTTTCTACATTAATATCTTCCAAACCATACCGCATAGCATCCATAGCATGGTTGTTTTCGTCTTCCGGTTTCCCGGTGTATTTCTCAAAGCGATCCTTCGCCCATTGGTACGTAGATAATTCACGCAGCACATTAACGCATCTTGGATGAACGATTAATTCGTAATCTTGTATCCTCTGAATACCGTTTAATATGCTGTCTTTACCCTTGCGTGCCCTGGTTATTCCTTTTAGCCCCGCCTGGTACAATTCCTCAATGGATTTAGGCTCGGCGCTATCGGCTCGAATCTTCTCTTTTGCATAACCCATATCAATGATACGAGATGCTAATTGTTGATTCGTAAGCCCTGTTTCGTACAGCTCGTCGAATATATAGATTTTCTTATTCGCCATATCAACTAGCATGCACACTAGCGCTGTAGGGTCTACTGTATAACCAAAATCAAGGCCAAACGCGGACTTGATACCGGTTTGACCTCTAATTGCATCGACATTAAATTCTTGTTCTTTCCAGTTTTCGTAAACCAGTCCTTCAACAACGCCCCAGTTACCTAAGCCGGCTACCTGGTACCGCTTAGGGTTCTTCTTCATTTCCTCGAACAGTACTAAGTCCGATTCACTCAAAAACTCGTTACACAGGTAATTCGTAGTCATGGCTAACACGTTGTCACTAGGTTCATCGAAGAAGCGTTTCTTTAACCAGTGCCTGTCAGACCACGGGTTAAAGGTTAAGACTACCTGGTGATACATGCCTTCGGGTAACTGACCACGAATAGATTCGTCTAACCGGTTGAATGCGTCTTCACTCATAATCTCGTAGGCTTCTTCAATCCATAGCCTACACAAAGCGCCGACTTCAACAGTAATGGACGTTACCTTTAATGGATCATCGAGACCGCGAAATAAGATTTTCTGTCCTGTCGGGATATACGTTATCTCAAGTGGTGATACGGAACATTTGAAGTACCGCTCCACCTTCAACTGGCGCATAGCCCATTTGAGTTGCGCGAAACAACTGTCACGCAAAGTCCGTTCTGTCTTACGAACGACTAACCAGTTTATGCACGGGTTCTCCATTATCTCCATAATGACTTTTAGAGACTGCGTAGAGGACTTCTTACTGGCACGACTGCCCTTGACTACTTTATAACGGCCTTTGAACCGCCAAAAAGCACCGTATCCCTTGCCTACTATATCGGGCAAGTACACTCTATTAGTCTGCAATATCGTCACCACCTACGATGAGTACAGGCTTAATATCGATAGTTGTATCACCGCTGAGTATTCTATGACGTTTGGCCATAAGTTCTAAGGCTTTTAGTCTCGACTTCTCGTCAGGCGGTTTATCGATAATGCGAGCTTCGGAACATCCTTCCCCTGTGCCCTCGATAACCACTTGCTTTTCATTTGAGAGCCCCAGGGCAATTCTTGTTAACTCGTACTCGACTTGCTGAGCCGTCATGATGTTTTCGTTGAAGTAGGCTTCCCGTAATTCAGCGACCCTTGCTTTAATATCAACATTTGACAACAAGCGACTACCTATTCTGTTAGCTGTATTCTTAGAGTAACCAGTTCGAATAGCAGCTTGCGTCGCATTCATATCCTTGATGTACTCGTGACAAAATTTTTCGTGTCGTTTGTTTTGTAATGCAGCCACTATCTCACCTCCTGGCTATCTTAATACGTCACGGCTGTTTCTCTTAAATCTGCCGTGTGAACGAGTGCATAATCCACAATTACTTTTGTGTGCGTGGTCATGTGTGATATACGTTTGACACAGGCCGTCATATTCAATTAGTTGTGCTGTGCAAACGCCGTTCTTATTATTCAGGCATTTACGTTTAATACATTTGACTTCTGTGCTCATACCTTCTCACCTTTAATACGTTTGTACGCTCAAATCCGATGACTAGTTGGTTGTTGTTAGGCTATATAGTTATTGGAGGACTACTAGTTCTAGTCATCAGATGTCAGCGTACAACGATACAGGGCAAGCTCATAATGTATAAGCTTAGTATTATTCTGTGGACAAATTCGGCTCGCCCTGGTTTCATTGTGCGGTAAATTTCATTTTTACATATTCCCTCTCCTTAGCTTACGCGATCGCCTACACCATAAATACGGGCCCCTGTATTTACAATGCTACATACAACAAAAAGCACGGTCGTCATCACCGTGCTTTTTGCCGAGTTGTGTATAAGAGAGGATTCGTGCTAGATGACTAATGACACCTTTCACAACTACATTATACTATGTCAAGTCGGTTCATTTAAGTCCAAAATACTCCAAAACACTCCAAAGTACTCCACTATGAAAGGAGTTCCCCTAATTCGTTCAACGCTTTATTTTTTAAATTGAAGTAACTGCTTTTTTCGTAATATATCATCGCTTGTACTTTCTTAGGGAATGCCCCGTTAATATACTCTTGCGATAATATGATACGCCCTGGTATGCATTCTATCTGTTCAATTAAAGCTCTAGCTTCTTCCCTTTTGGCTATAAGCTTTGCTATCTCCCGTTTTTTGGCATCCACCGTATCTACAAGTCTCGCCACATCACCTTCAAGACCTACGGGAGTACCACCTCCCGATACTCGGTCTTTGGAATAATCAATCGCCGATAAGGTGATGATATCATACTGCAGTTTACGAATATCCTGCCGTAGTGATTGGATACGAATGGCTATCATTTTGATATCTTGTAGATATGCCGTAGCCTTTTCCTTATAGTCACTCATGCTGCATCACCTCATTGATGTATCGGTCTAAGTACCACCGCGCTTTTTTTAGGTCTTCGAGTTTGTCACCTTTATAACCAGCTCTTGCGATGTACTTGATTACATTGCCTAGATGATACGGAAGTTGTTGATCCTCGATGAAATCGATAACCTCAATTTTGCCACGGGTGTAATGTGAAGGATGATTGATGACATCTTCGTTCTTAGGCAATTCGATAGTCTTAAATTCCTGCTCCTCGATAGTTTGTACTACCTTTTCAGCGATATCTTTCTTCTTAGGTACTTTCGAATACTTAGGGAGACACTCAGGACAATATTTAGGCCAACGACCTTGCGCTTTTTCTTTTGTATGAACGAAGGTTGTGTTGCATCCTTCACAGGTTAACTCTTTACTAACACCTCCGCATCGTCTACATTTCTTTTGCATATCTCTACTCCTTATACAATTCTTTACGATATTTAATAGCTTCTAACAGTGCGTCTTGCCCCGCTTCTTTACGCTCTAACGCTTTCATGACTTGCTCGTCCATCGTGCCTTTAGTTACTAGATGGTGGATAATCACGGGTTGTGTTTGCCCCTGCCTATGAAGTCGTGCGTTCGCCTGTTGATACTGCTCAAGGCTCCACGTTAGCCCATACCATACGATGATATTACCGCCTGCCTGAAGGTTTAATCCGTACCCTGCTGATGCGGGATGTGCCAGTAACATTTGAATGTTGCCTTTGTTCCACTCCTCTACATCATCATCGGTCTTTAACTCGACGGCTTTCGGGAACGCCTCTTTGATAGATTGAAGGTCATGCTTGAAGTTGTAGAACACTAACATCGGTTTTCCTTCATTCGTTTCTACCAATTCTTTCAAACGTTCAATCTTCTCGTTATGGACGACTACGATTTCACCATAATCGTTATAAATGGATCCATTCGCTAGTTGTAACAATTTACCGGCGAGTGCTGCCGCATTAAGTGCACTTACGTCGTCATCACTGGCTAAACTAAGCACGTGCTCACGTTCCATCTCTTTATAGAGTGCCCATTCTTTGGGGTTCATCTCTACTGTAATGACATTCTCGATACGTTCAGGTAGTGTAAGATAGTCTTTCGCCTTTAAGCTCATACAGATATCTTGCATCTTGCTGAATATCGCCTTATCACCTCCAGGCAGTAGTCGGTAACTATACACGACATGTCCGTTGGTTTTGTCCGGCGTAAAATACCGAGTACGATATTCGGTAATCGTTTTACCTAATCGTTCGCCGCCATCTAATAGGTACATTTGCGCCCAAATATCTAGAAGCGTATTCGGTGCCGGCGTACCTGTTAGTATGACAATCCGTTTAAACAGTGGACGGAGTTTTCGTATCGCCTTAAACCGTTTTGCCTGTGGGTTCTTAAACGAAGAACTCTCATCGATGACTAACATATCAAAAGGGAATGATTTTTTCTTATGATAGTACTCATATAACCATTGCACGTTTTCACGATTTATCACATAAATGTCAGAATCACTCTCTAAGGCCTGTATACGTTCCTTCTCGGAACCTAACACCTTAGCCACCGTTAAACGTCTTGTAGTACTCCATTTTTGCGTTTCCTGGGCCCACGTAGACTCTGCTACCTTCTTAGGTGCAATAAGTAATACTTTTTTAATGTCGAAGTAATCATATATAAGCCGGTCAATCGCAATAAGTGTAGATATGGTTTTACCTAACCCCATGTCTAGCAACAATCCGTAATGGGTATTATCAATGATTCGTTGTATTGCAATGCTTTGATACTCGTGTGGATGAAAGTCCATGTATTGCCCTTTCCATATCTTCAACAAATAACTTGGCATCAGACATCCCGGTTACTACAAATACTAACGCACCTTGTTTACGTAGCTTAGAAATCTGTACTCGTTGGTTAGCCATTAGCTTTCCGTTTGTATCCTTTAGCTCGACGAATATAACACCGCCTCCAGGAAGTACAATAATCCGATCCGGTACTCCATCATTTCCAGGTGACACGAATTTCATATATATGCACCCCATTTTTTTGAGTTGATTTCCTAACCATCGCTCGATGTCTTTTTCCACGTTCTCACCTCGTTCTCATTTAATAATTGGACACACCCTCGGACACGCCTATGAACCCACACCAATACTGGATTTATGGGGGGGGTGTGTCCGAAGTGCCCAATTTTTTTCCAACATATATATATACGCGTATACGGGTTTTTTACGCTTATATATATACACCCAATTATTCATATATTTATTTTTTTATTTTTATATAAATAATTGGACACACTAGATACACTTTACTATTTAGATTAGCAGTTATCTGCTTTTTGCACGTGTCCAATTAGTGTGTCCAAGCGTGTTTAGTGTGTCCAATTATTGCACTATATCAAAAATCATCGATGTATAGGCTTGAATATTTATTTTTACAAACATTCGTGCCTATTAAATAATTGGACACACCTCAAATAATTGGACACACCTACTTACCATGATTTCGTTTATACATTGATAGGAGGTCTGTACCTTCCTTTATAAACGCTCTCTGTGGGCCGTAAAGCCTGCCAAAACGTGCCTTTCCTGTTCCTTTTGTGTAGGGATTCCATCCAGGCGTTGACTGTAAGATGTCAATAATCTCTCTAGCTTTTGCGTTCTGCAGGTTCTTCCTGTCCCCGCCAAGCACTTCACACCATATCTCAAGTGCACACACTCGTTCCCGCTGCACTGAACCACAATGATCGTCATCGCCATAATTAGCGACATAATCTCGTCTATCGTAGATATCCATTGTTTCCCAGTCTTCAGGTAGTAGCATGTCGAGGTACTCTTCAATAAGACCTACGAGTTCACCACCTTCTGTGTGTGATAATTGGATTCTAAGGGCTTCTTCTTCAAGTGCTCCTTCGAGTACTAATGGTTCACCTTCAGACCAATATACGAACGCTTCTGCCCATAGTTGGTCAATTTCATCCTTTGACAAGTCCCAGGAGTTCTTTGTCTTCCGGTCCTTGTCGCCAGTAATTGGCCAGAATCGGCGGTTACCGGTGCGGTCTTTTAAGAACATAAGATTGTTAGTGGAACCAGCGAATACACACTGGCGGGGATACTCTTCGGTGCGTCTCCCATACGGAGAACGGAACCGGTCAGAGGTACGGCTGATAAAGGCCTTAACGATTTCATTATCGTTCTTATAGGTAGGGGCAAGTTCGGCAAGTTCGACTATCCAAGAGCCTTGTATTTGTTCTAGGGCATCTTTGATTTTGATATCAACTAAGGAGTTGTTAAACCATTTACGGCCTAAGCGTTCTAAGATTAAGGATTTACCAAGACCTTGAGAACCGTATAGTACAATCGCCGTATCAAACTTAACGCCTGGATCCATAACACGGGCTACCGCGCCACACATCCATTTACGAGTAACAGCTCTAATGTATTCCGTATCCTCAGCTCCGATATAATCGATGAAGAGAGTATCCAGTCTACATTCGCCGTCCCAGGTTAACCCCTTTAAATACTCACGCACAGGATGGAACTTATTATCTTGCGTTACCTCCTGGAGCGCATCGTCAATGATGCCTTTGCCCTTGATGAGGTATTTCGTAGCGAAGTAGTTACGTAGGCACGCATCGTCAGTATCCGTCCAGTAAGGGGTTTCGTCCTTATCGCGCCACGGAAGGTCGTCAATCACGACTAAGCGGTGCGTGAATTCGTCAAGTCGGATTTTACCTTTAAGTGTAGGGTCTTGTTTAAGAACTACAAGGCAGTTGTACACGTCAGATTCAGGGGTACCGTTCTTATCACGCTTAAGCTTCGATAAGAAGTCCTCGTCATCGTCTGTGATATCCTCGAACTCCATGTCCGCCATACGTTCCTTATCGAGCAGGATGGGTGCTGCGCCGTCTTCGTTCACAAAGTCAATCATGTCTTTGTAGCTTGGTAATTTAGTGACGGCGGTCTCGTCTGCTGGGTCCTTATCTCCGAATAAGTGGATCCGGACAAGGTCAAACGCATTGACGAGCTTACCGCTGATAGGGTCAGTTGCATGGTTGGAGTAAGCAAAAGTATCGTTATCATAAATAACTAAACCACCTACCGAGCTACCGGCTACATAGGTGTACCGGTCTTCTACGGCTGTCGGTTCATAGACCTCAGGTAGAAACTTATGGATAGCTTCCGTGATACTGTAGCATCTACAAAAAGCACCGATAAGGCCTTTTTTCTCTAGAGGGTTGCCTTGCTTTTTAGCCGCGTCAAGGCGAATTTGTGATTCCTTTTCCGATGTTGGCCATAGGCTCGTATCACGCCAGTCTCTGTAGGTACTTAAATAGGTATCTACTGAAACGAGTGCGCCTTCGCTGTGCTGGTAAACGTACTCCACATCCTTAGGATGACTCGGCCAATACATAAGCCGTTCAGCCTGGTGAGTGGAAGGGTCGAAGAATTCAATACCGATGTTATCAGCAATCCGTCTCGAGACTGCTTGATACTCATCCGGTGTCATCGGTCTATCGACAGGGATAATAACCCGGTAGCGAGGATTGTCAGCCGTGTGGCTGTGCGTACTATACAGTACGTATTCCATACCGCCTAATTCCATATCTAGGTCTACGATGAAATCTTCGCCAGGGTTATCCGCATCAAGAGTAATAAGGTATCTCTCTTTAACAGCCCCTCTAATCCGTCTACCATTACCAGGAATATAGCCACCTACAAAACCACCGACGTCTTTCTTTCGGCCTTGATCAGCCTTAGACATCTTGGCGTATTCGGCAGCCGTTTCATTCGTTACAGTTGGCTCGGCCAATTTCTTGACCAATTCGCTCCAAGTCATTTTCTGAGACTTCCAGCTACGGGCGGAGCGACTTCTGCCCGTAGCTATGATGATAGTAGTATCCATATTACATCGCTCCTCCCTTCGCAAACTGGATATCTCGTACATACGCCGGAACGCATAATCCGTGAGATGTTACCCACTGTGTTACAGCTCCGTTGATATCGTGGTCTTCATAGACACCACGATTATTTTTAAGTTTAGCCTGGTGTATCTCTACGAAGTCGTCCGCATCATTCTTCGGATTAACCTCGATACACGCTACGGGCTCGTTACATTTATAGACACCTACGATAGCACACGTTTCGGCTTTCACTTTCTTGATATAAGAGCTAACGCAGTTATTTAACTGTATCCCCATATCAATGATGCCATGAGTCGAACCGATAGCCATGAAGCGGTAACCGTTAACCATGTCAGCTAATGCACGATGTGCTTTACGCTGCTGAACGATTTCGTCTTCCACTTTGTCGAACTTTTGCATTCTCGAGATTGTATCATGTAGGTTACGCACCTGGATGCGAGTATCCCAAACCTCTTTACGGCGACTTCTCGATAGCTCAAAATACATACTAGCTGTATCTCTAATATCGTGATAGGAAGGCGCGTTTCTAATGAATAAGAACGCCTGGCGCTCGCCGTATTGATGGCTAAGGATGTTAACAAACTTACGAATTATCGATAAATCGCGGTCATCACGCCATAATGGCCAAGACTGAATATAACTTGTATTATCGGCGTTGTCCTTGACGACATCGACCATCGCCTTTTGATAGTCCTTGTTCTTAAATAACGTAGCCATAACTTTGATGATCTTCGTATAGAAGAACGGTCTATCGTGTAATAACCGACGAACCCATCGGGTATCAGGTAAGTTATGAGCCTTGATTAAGCCCTTTACAAAGGAATCACCTTTTATCGTTAACTCTAATACGTTACCCATACCAAGTGTCTCGTTGGGGAATTTCCGATTATAGTAATCGTCGTAGTCACGCTTAAGACTATCATTGATAGCTGGTGCATCCGGAGCTTGTAATTTCCATACTAAGTTATGAAGTAGGTTATCTAGAGCTCCGTACTTGTTAGATACCTGTACGCCTTGTCTAATAGATTTAACTTTATACCCTACTGCCTTTGAAAGCTTCTCGAAGAACACTTCTTTTAACACCTTAGCGAAACATTTTAACTCATCCCTGTAGTTATGTAGTCTGCAGTCAGGAGTGGCTACGAACCAAACTAACGATGAAAGGGAATTACTAAAGCCCGACGGAGATACTGTCGCTTCTTCGACGACGTCGCTGCGTGAGCGTTTCTTGAGTATGGTAAAGGTTTTTCTTTGCTTGAAGTCAAACCGTATTACATCAATGACATGAGATTTATAGCCTTTGTAAATCATCCCAGTATCGCCATCCGCGTACACCGTATCGTACTCAAATTGCACGTCCAGTTTATCCCCCCTATCTATAATGGATAGGTCCAGGGAGAGAGGAACTGTGGCGCTATACCCAACTTCTGCAGTAAACCCTTTAGCGTTGATCCGCTCACCGCATTTTGGACAATAGAACTCATCTGATTCCCGACAAGGCACTATCCCAAACCCATTAGATTCCATTGGCCAAAGATTAGCGAAGGAGTGTTCGCAAGGTACATGGTAATAACTTGCAGGGTTAAAAGGTGATACTTGATTGCGCCGTACCAGGTCGTACAGCCTTTGTACTTGTAGATTGAATAAGACCTTCATAAGGCGCTATCCTTTCTCTTATAACAAATCGTCTAAATCATCTTCTTCAGGAGTTTCCTCAACTACTGGAGCTTCTACTTCTTTCTTTTTAGTAGTACGTTTACGCTTAGGCTTTTCTTCAGGTTTCTCTTCTACTACTGCCGGAGTAGCTTCAACTACAGGCTCTTCAGCCTTAGGAGCTTCTGCTTTTTTTGCCATTTAATATCTTAAGCGCGAGGTCGCAAGCAGCAATACATCCTTCGCAGTACGCCATAGCTGTATCTTTACGCTCGCTAGCTGGTGCATCTTTTACGAGTTCATATAAGCCGTCGATTGCTTCGCGTTGTTGTTGAATTTGTTGTTTTGAGAGTTTCATAAGAATTGTCCTCCTAATCCTTCATGTAGTAAGGGTTCTCAAACCCCGCTGCGTTTAATATGAGGCCCTCATTCCAGGGCTCAGGTTCGCACATAATATCTATTACTTCTTCTAAACTGCCTACGCCTATAGGCGCTTCGATAACCACTTCGTCGTGGATATGGGCTACAATTTTGTATCCTGCTTTAGAAAGTCGTAACATTGATGCGGCTAAGCAATCTCTCGCTACTGCCTGTACAATGTTTTCGACGAGCTTTCCGCCGTAGGTTTCAACTCTGCCCCATGTATTCTTAACCTGATCCATACCATCATACTCAATCGATTCACTACCGAACCGGTTAGTCCCAATTCTAGGCCTTGCATAGGCAAGTCTTCGACCGGATGGTAATTCGATGAACAGGAAGCCTTTCGATTTAAAGAATTTAATATTGCCTTGTCTAATTCTTACGGGTTCTCCTGTTCTCACTACTTGCTTTGCTGCGCTGTCTGCATCTTTCCAAAATTTCGTAATTCGTGGGCTTGCTTGTCGCCAAGCTTCGATGATACCTGGTAGTTCCTTCTCAGGAATTTCACCTTTTGAATCCATCGCTTTCATGGCACCTACACCGCCACCATAACCGAGCGCTAGTTCTGCTACCTTGCCTTTTTGGCGAAGGTGACCATTAACGCCGTGCTTCTCGACCGGTACGTGGAACATACTAGATGCAGATGCACAGTAGATGTCACCACCTTGAGCAAATACATCCTGGCGCCATTTCTCATGAGCTAGCCAAGCGATAACACGGGCTTCAATAGCACTAAAGTCAGCTACAATAAATCGGTGCCCATCCTCTGCTACAAGAGCAGTACGGATAAGTTGCTTAATCACATCACCAGGGTTCCCGTAGAGTAGGTCTAGCATTTCTACATCTCTACTTTTAAGGACTTCCCGAGCTGTGTCTAAATCTTCTAGGTAGTTACGCGGGAGGTTCTGTAGTTGTACTACACGCCCCGCCCATCGTCCACTTCTCATAGCTCCGTAAAACTGGAGCATGCCGTGGATACGACCATCTGAACACACAGCGTTTTTCATGGCCAAGTATTTTTTGATGGAGGAATTACCGAGCACCTGTCTATTTTGTAGTACCTTGCGAACATCAGAGGGGATATCCTGTGCCAAGAGGTTTGATACATCGTCTTTTCGCATTGTCTCTAGATCATATCCTAGTCTTGCAGTTAGCCACTCTTTAAGTTGCATGGTACTATTCGGATTTTCTAATCCTGTTAATATCTTGGATGACTCGGTAGCTTCTTCCACGATTTCGTCGTTACAAGCAAGCGCTGCATCGACGAGTTCCATATCTACTTTTACGCCTCGCCAGTTGATATCTTGGTCAAGTAACCAGTACTCGTGCTCGATAGCAGGTGGTTTTAGCGAAAGTAAGCGTTTACGAATTGCCTTCTCTACTACTACGTCTTGGCGGTTGTACTCAATATATTCCGCCCATTTCTCCGGCGCATCCTCAGGCATATTACGTGTCTTTGGATTTGTCTTAGTAGGCTTACGTGGTACAGAGAAGAATTGAATTAAGCGTTTACCTCTTGCATCCTTGGCTTCACCTAATCGTAAGGCCTTAGACACGTTATCAAGGCTTGCAGGTAAACTGCAGTATAACGCAAGTACAGAGGTACATTCCCAGTTCGTGTAATCCGCATCAGGGAAGTACTTTTTAAGACACAACATTTCGAATGCTGCGTTAAAGGCGGTCTTTGTAATTTCCTTGTTATACAAAGCGTCCACCACCCTTTCGGGCAGTGGATCCTTTGTCATATCAATTACTTCGACCGGTTCGTCATCGAAGCTGTAGGCAAAGAGCAGTATTTCAAATGTTGTATCATCAACGTATCGCTGGGCCCCATATTTAATAGGGCAGTCAGAATACGTTTCCACATCAATACTGAGCTCCATATATGCCTCCTTAGATTAAATCGTCATCGTCTAGGTCGCCTAAATCATCGTCACCAAAGTCGCTAGCAGATACATGAACACCACCAAGGCGGTCACCATCTTTAACTTTGCGAACACCATTTAGTCCAAAACCTACGCCTTTCTTACCATTGAAGTTGTAAGCAAACACAGAAAGTGCTACCTGCGCATACACGCCGGAGTAAATTTCCTCTTCGATATCGAATTGGTCCATCTTGATTTTGTCACGAGTGAATACGATAGGTTGTTTATCGCTATTCGCATTAATGAAGAATTTACCAGCGTATGTTTCAGGTTGGTCAGCTACTGCTTCATCTGTATCACCATCACGTAAGTTCAATTTAAGGTATGCTGCTTTACCTTCCACCTTAGCTACTGCTTTTGGATCCGCCTTAAGTTCTTCAATCGCACGTTCAAATGCTTTGATTGTTTTCTTATCGGTTTTGTCGATGATGATTTGAGAGCTATATTTTGCTTTGCCGTCGTCATTTTTACGAGGTTGAGCGATGTTTGCATAGGAAAGTCTTACGATACCAGTTGTTAATTTAGCCATTGTTACGGTCTCCTTCTTTAAATGAATTATTTGTTAGCTTCTACTTCAGTCATTAATTTGTTTACAAGTTCTTCAAGTTTAGAAATACGGCTTTGCGCATCTTTAGCTTCGGCAAGGTAATCAGAACCTTTGCCTGTTTTGAACGCAAGGTTTACGGTGTATTGGTTCTCACCGCCTAGCGTAGCACCAAAGCCTAGCATGATACGTTCATTAGGTCTTGCGAATACTCCAAGCGCTACTGCGTTACTGTTACGGTAATGACCGTAACTTACAGCGTAGCTGACTTTATCATTTCTGTTAAAGTCTAATGGATGCAAGCCTGCAAGTGCTGCGGAACTTGCACCTAACTTATTAACACGTTGGCCAAGATTGTTGACCTTGTTATTAATTTCATTAGCTAAACCCAAAGAACGATTTTCTAAAGTAGTGATACGTTGTTCGTGATTATCTGCTACATGTTCAAGGGCTCTGATATCTGCTGTATTAGCAGTTACCTTTTGGCCAAGAGTATTGATAGCAGATGTATTACCATTGATGCGGTTAGTATTGTTAGCGATTGCAGTAGTATGACCTGCGATAGCTTGTTCATGATCACTCACCACGTCGCCAAGCATTTGAACACCAACGGCTAGGTCTTTTAAATTGTTCTGTGTCTTAACAATCGCTGTTTTATTGTTGTTAATTTGTTTAGCGTTTGTTTCGATTTCATCAATCGCAGCGAACAACTGGGAGCCGTTCACAGCGTCTAATGAATCAGCGGAGATTTGGCCTGCACTAACATTCGTGAGTTGGCGGTTGTACTGAGTTACTCCGCCTGCACCAGCGCGGGCTTTAGAACCAAAACTTACTACGCTTGCAGGCTGTTCTCCGGCGAAAACGTGGCGAGTACCGTTTATAGTAATGCCGTCAACGCCAATGGCGCTATCTGTAACAGAGTTTGTTCCGATTGCCACCGAATTCGCTTGGTCAGCAATCGTATTGTTGCCGAATGCAACGGCGTCAGTGGCTAAGGATTTGGCATGAGTGCCAAATGTAAGAGCACCTTGGCCACTAGATTCGGAGTTAGAACCGAAAACTAGTTGCTCTTTGTCAGCACCGATTTTATTGTTGTATCCTACAATGGCACTTTGGCCGCCAGCCACTGTGCCGTTGTTAGCACCGATAACCACAGTATCAGCGCCGGTAACATTATTAGTTCTGCCTAATACTACAGAAGACTCGCCGGATACGAAAGCACCGTTGCCGATAGCTACACTGTCGTAGCTAGAAACACGAGCTTGGTTGCCGATTGCTACGGTGTACTCCACCAAGCTTTCGGCGTGAGAACCAAAAGCGAAGGAGTTACGACCTGCTGCAGTAGCATTATTGCCACCTGCGAAACCATTTTCACCAGTTACAGTATTGTTTGTACCAAATGCTAGCGCATTGTTAGCGTCGATGTTATTTTGGAAGCCCCATACTGCGGAGCTTGTAGACGTTGCGGAAATAGTATTATCTGTACCGCCTACTGTGTTGTTACTAGTTGCGCCAACTACGTTTACTGCCAACGCGGAAATTGCCAATGCTGTTGTTAATGTTTTGTTCATCTCTTATACCTCATCTTCAAATTCATTCATCATTGTTTCAACTGTATTGATTGCTGGGCGTTTATCGCTTTCCGGTACAAGCGTAGGCTTGCCTTCCGGCTTTTCGATATATGCTTCTAAGTATTCGGCAACGCCCTTTTTACCGAGTACTTTTTGTAGGTTTGTGATACCTTCGAGCTCACGTGGTTTAAATATGTCTTCTTCCTTATAGCCATTATCGAGTAATGTTTTAGCAGCAGCGTCCGGATCCGTTATGGTACGTCGTGATGTACCCTCGACTAATTTATATCCAGGCCATTGCTTTTCACCCGATAATGCTTTTTCATAAGCGAAGTCGTAAACACCTTTAATCCATTTCGTGATTAAATCTTTCATCGCTAGAATGTCAGATACTTCACGGTCAGTAAGTAATTGATTAAGCTTGCCACCATTCTTATAGAATGTATCAAGGCAAGTATCTGCTAATGCTCGGCAGGTGTGCCGTGCTTTACAGAAGTTACAGTAATCGCAAGGCGTACATTCGCCCTCACCTTCCCAGGCACGTTGCGCGATTGGTTTGATTTCTTCACCCCAATCAAGCAGGTCTGCTATAGGCATTTCGTCGGTAGATACGCTATCAAGCCTTGGCTGAACGATCGTCATACGAACAGTTTTAATGTCGTATAAGTACTCGTTCACATCGTAAGCACCTAATGCGTAGAGTCGCATTTGTGTGTTTTCAACGGCACTAACAGGAACTCCCTTGCCATACTTCAGGTCTATTACTTCCAGGATGCCGTCCGCTACGATTACCATGTCACCGGTACCGAAGCCTTCAGGTACCCACCTAGAGAAGTCGAGCCGTGCTTCAATCATGGCTTCCGCATCAGAGGAACGAGCACGCGCTTCGTTTACCTTCTCTTCGCAAATGTCGACATATCGATTAACCGCTTCTATCATTTCAGCGGAGTAGTCGTCTAGCTTAGGGGCTTTTTTGCCCTCCAGCTTATGCCGCAGGATTGCTTCTGCCAGGTCATGTGCTACTGTACCTTCCGCAGCATACGGCGATTGTTCATCAGGGAACATCGCTTCTAGTCTTGCCGAAGGAGTACATACTAGCCACCTGGCGCTACTTGATGCACCTAGTAATGCGTGTTTCTTAGCCACGGCTATTCACCCATTCCATGATTTGAATACGTTGTTCATCGGTAGCAGATGTTACCTTTTCAGCGCCGATGCTATCTAAGAAGGCTTTGAATTCGCCTTTAGCTTTCGTTTTATCAGCAGCTTTTGCCATTACGTCTTTTACTGCTTCACGAGTTGCTTCAAGGCTAGGGACTTCAACTTTAGCTGGTTCTTCAGTTTTAGGTTCTTCCTTAGGTGTAGGAGCCTCTACTTTAGGTTCTTCCTTAACTGGTTCAGCTTTAACTGGTTCAGCTTTATGAGCTTCCTTCTTAGCCGGTTTTTCGTCTTTAACTGGAGCACCTACGATGGATTGGTATAGGTCTTTCACTTCTTGTTCTAATTCAACTGCTTTATCTACTGTGATTTTTAACTCGATCATTGTTCTATTCCCTTTCGGCTTAACGATGTGATATACTTTAAATGGATATTTTTCTATGCGCCCTTTAGCATTGCCGTGCTTTGGGGTGCTTTTTTTTGTGCCCAGGTGCTCGCACTCATCAGGAATGCAGTAATCTCTATTAGGGCACGTTGTACAGTCTCGCAATGTCCTCACCTCCTTTCACTAGGCACGTTTGGATAAACGTGTTATTCTATTTACACACGGGTGTATGTCTTTACAGTTATCGCACACAATACGAGGCTTGCCTGTTAGGTACGACCAATTTGTGTAAGGACTTTTAATTCTTTTATTACAGAATGAGCATCGTTTATCGTTCATACTCTTTTAGCTCCTCAATCCAGTAACCAGTAAGTAACCAAAGAGTGATACCCAATAGACCTTGGCACATTCCTGTCCATAAATCGATACGGTCTATTTCGATAGAACCGACAGTTCCTACTACTAATATGGCCGCAATAATGCGAAGCACATAAACTACTTTCATCATGTCTACTCTCCTATTCGTGCCTGACATCGTTTAGCAAGCCAAGCATTAAACGAATCAACGTGGATAAGGCGCTTGCCTCCTCGTTTACCGATTTTCATGGACGGGAAGTCAAAATCTTGCGCCCATTCTCTGATAACGGCTTGCGGTACGCTAGCAAGTTCTGCAGCTTCCGCTACTGTGATGCACATCTTATTCATGGCGACCTCCTAGAATGCTAGAAGCACCAGGGATAACATCACGAATAAACTTATACCTGCGGACAAGCCGAGCGCTAAAATCCATAAGCAACAACTAGCTAGTTCTAATAATTGTTTTTTATTCATAGCTACCTCCTATCTAACTTAGGGTTGTAGTAATCGGTTTCCCAAAAGTCGTGACTTTCGGTATCGTCGACACACAACGCATAGCAGATACCAACGACTGTCGACATTTGCACTGACTTGCCCTTGATAGCTCGGTTTAATGTATCCATCGAGATTTCAGCTTGTTTGATCAGCGCCGTCTTAGTCATGCCTAACTCGTTCATGCGTTCCGTAATGGATTCGCCGAACATTCTGATTACGAATTCTTTCATAACCTTTCCTCCGTAACGGTTTAACCGTAATCAACTATAAAAAAATAATGTCGTCATACGTTACACCAAATACTTCTTGTATCTTTTTTATGTGAGGAACATCAGGGTAAGAGCGTTTGCGCTCCCAATTTCCCCAAGTATCAACAGACACTCCAATTGCTTTAGATGCCGTAAGTTGAGACCAGTTTTTTGAAGCCCTTAACATCTTTAATGTATACTTCATAAGCTACCTCCTTTCTCGATACTCACATCTTGTTTACAGTCATCATTCTACTACGGTTTATCCGTAATGTCCATAAACTAAACTTAAACTATCGTAAAATTTCCGTAAAATATTGATTTTATTACGAAAATGTCGTAATATATAGGTATATTAATTAATATATTCCGTGTTTGAGAGGTTATTATGAGTGATTTAGGCAACAAGGCTATTATGGCCGAGAATATTCAACGACTAATGGATAGTCGCGGAATTGATCGCAATAAAATATGCGCTGATTTAGGGCTAAAGTATACTACGTTTACCGATTGGGTAAAGGGAAATACGTATCCTAGAATCGATAAAATTGAGTTATTGGCAAACTATTTTGGCGTTCCTAAATCTGAACTAGTAGAGAAATATACAGACGGCTATTACACTGACCGTGAAGCAGCCGAATTTGCTGAATACCTACGCACACGTCCAGGAGCTCGTATGCTCTTCTCTGCCGCTAAAGATATAAGTAAGGAGGATTTAGAAAAAGCAGTCGAATATATTGAGCTTTTAAAACTAAAAAACAAATAATACACAAGGGAGAGTGTTATATTGGTTGTAAATTTGATTTACTGTGACTTGCCACATGCCAACGCTGTGTCAGAGGAATGTGAAGATATAGATACTCATAATATCTATATAAACAAAAACCTCCCTCATGATCGTATGAGGGAAGAAATTAAGCACGAATTAATGCATATTATTAATGACGACTTCTATTTAGACCATCACGTTAATTTAGTAGAGCAAATGGTCCGTCGAACATGTATCGATGATGCCGAATTAGAGGCTATAGATTTCTACCATCATTATGTATCAGTATTATAAGGGATTATATAAAAAGGGAGATGTTAACATGAAAAAGACTTTATTAATTACTACTATGCTTGCCTTAGTTACAGTTACAGGATTCGCTAGAACCGAAGTATCTCACGATGAGTTTAAGGCTTTGGACGGCCCTAAGGTACTAGTACATTACGATGACGGGAGTACCGAATTACTAGATGAGCAGGAATATCTTGAACGTACTATCAACATGACAAAAGAAGAAATGGACGACTTACATAAAGTCGACGAAGGCACTAAAAACGCACTGGCAAAATGGCAAGCTGACCATGAGATACACCAGGCTCCATCTGAAGAAGTGCAACAGCCTAAAAAGAAAAAGCACTGGTATGACAATGTACTAGATTCTGTATTTTAGATAAAAAAAATAAGCCCTCACCGCAGTGAGGGCTACTAAAAACTACATACCTTAGAGGTATTTCATTTTTACTCCAATATTATTATATCACATAAAACCTCTAAGGCTTATTTCTTATACTCAAATTTAAGCCTAGGAGGTTATTTTTATGGCTAAAAAACGAGTCGATGGGCGCTACCAAGTATCGAAGATGATAAACGGTAAGCGTAAATACTTTTATGGTACTACCAAGAAAGCTGCTATTGCTGAACGTGATGCTTACGTTGAATCACTAGCGCAATGTGCTAACTATGATAATACCATTACGATTGAGAGATGGTGCGAGTATTGGATCCGGCTTAAAAAGGATACGATTTCACAAAATACTCTCTCCTCTTATCAATATATTATTAAAACATATATTGTGCCTTTCATAGGCTCGATACGATTAGTTGAGCTATCAGCATTGAATATAAGAGCCCTTATGGACAGCATGAGCCACTTATCTGCCAGGACTATCAGTTACACGCTAACCGTTCTTAGAGCTATCCTTAAACAGGCGGTCATGGACGAGATAATATCTAAAAACGTGGCCACCCTAGTTAAGAAGCCTAAGCAAGAACGTAAACGTGAAATGGTAACTCTATCTAAAGAAGAAGTAGAAACGTTCCTTGAACAAATCGATGATGTCGAATGGCACGCCCTGTTCAAGCTAGCATTTACTACAGGTTTACGCCGTAGTGAGATACTCGGTTTAACCTGGGATGATGTCAACTTAAAGCAAAAAACACTAACCGTCAATCAGACAGTTTTACGTATCGATGAAGTCACGACTATCTCTAAAACAACTAAAAACAGCTCGTCTAGGCGTTCTATCTCACTCGACGATAAAACTATCGCAGAGCTTCTAAAACTTCGTACACACGTCGATAAACGAAGGCTAAAAGCACCGAACTGGAGAAATAATAATCTCGTGTTCCCTGGTAAGTTTGGAAACCCTCGTGACCCGGCTAAAGTTTCTCTAAAGTGTAAAAAGTTTGCTACTGCAATCGGTAGGCCTGACTTTACGATGCACGATACTCGCCATACACACGCCACATTATTATTAGAAGCAGGCGTAAACTTTAAAGTCGTACAAATGAGGCTTGGCCACTCCTCGTACCAACAAACGATGGATACCTATTCTCACGTTACCCCAATCATGGAAGCCGATGTGGTAGAAAAGATTTCAAACATATTCTAATTGATGTCAAAATGATGTCAAAGGGTACCCTGATAAAAATGATGTCAAAAGAAAAACCCGCACTACTGTGCGGGTTATTTTGGTGGACCACCAGGGGTTCGAACCCTGGACACCCTGATTAAGAGTTAATTTTCACACCACCTATAAATGCAGTGAATACAGTATTTAACTGCATTTTATAATCTCGTATTTATCTATATTTCTATATATTTTTTAATAAATTGATGTCAAAATGATGTCAAATAAAAAAAAGCCCCAGGTAAATAGTACCTAGGGCTTGCCCTACGTCCGCCCTCGCAAGGCTAGGGAGATAATTGGATCACCTCTTTATCGATGTATCACTACTCCGATTACTGCTCCCGCTCCCACCATTTGAGATAGGTTGCGTTGCATCCGTAAGCGTTTGATTGTTCTCTTGTCGTTGTCTATTTGCCCCTTCAATTCTGTCAAAGAGTACTTCATTTCGTTTAAGGTAATCTCTTGCTTCATTGAGAGCATTTTGGCTTTCGTCAATTCGGTTTCCAATGTCGATATTGTATTGTGTGCTTTGTTCAATTCTTCCCTTTGCTTCATGACTAAGGACTGCACCTCGGTCAATGGAGCGCTGGATGTCTCGATTAAGCTCAACGCTCTCGCGTTGTTGTCTTTCAATTCGTTCCACTGTGTTAAGGGAATCGTTATTGTTGCTTCCGTTTGGTTCATGGAAGATGTACCAGCAGCAAAAGACGGAGAGGAGCACAATACCACCGATAACAGCATGGCGGTAACTAAGGCGATTAAGTAAAACTTTGATTTTGTCATACATTATACCCCTCCTGCGTAGTCAGTAATCCCCCTAGCGATAGCACGAACGATAGTATCTAAATCATTAGATAGCAAGGCGTGGTCTTCTTCATTATCGATAAAGGCCATTTCAACTAATACTGCAGTCGCATCCGTGCCATTTAGCACCCAAAGGTCGTCGCGTTTTTTTGTGCCACGGTCTACTGTGTTAATGCTGCGGATGATTTGACTTTGGATGTCACCTGCTAAGCGTTGGCCGTTAAAAGACTTATACAAAGTCTCCGTACCTCGAGCTTCCGTATTAAACGCATTACAGTGGAGGGATACGAAGATATCTGCGCCCCAAGAATTAGATTCGGAACATACAAGCCCTAAATCATCATCTTGTAGGGTGCGCACATCGCATCCAGCTGTTTCCAAGTAACACGCTAACATCTTACCCGCATCACGTGCCACGTCACATTCACGCGTACCATATACAGGGTTAACTGCGCCACTATCTAAGTTGATATCGTGGCCAGGATTAATAAATACTTTCATCGTTTATCCTCCTCTTCTAATCTATCGGGAATACCATTATTATTTTGGTCTACCCAAAGCCCTAAGAAGCCTACAATGGCTGTTAAGACACTAGGTATGAATATGTGGTCAATAATATTGATGCCTACATTAATCAGCTTATTCGCTTCGTCTGACACGTACCCACTAATAAAGGACATAACATATTGAGTGACCACCAATAAAATAGGCACTAGCATAATAAATACTAGCGCCCGAGTAGCGAGTATACCTGTAGGGTGGAAGTTGGCCACCCTTACAGATTGATATGATTTTTTAACGGCGTTGATGAGATTTGGCGGTATATTCATGTAGCTCCTCCTTAATATCATCAACACGCGCTTCGATGCCGTCGACACGAGATGTCAATTTCACGTGCTCGGTGTACGCTTTGGTACGTTGTTCACGTGAAAGTTTGATTTCATCTTTCAAGTCTTTCAACGTATCGGTAAGCACGCCCATTTTCTCCTGGAACATAAGATTATCTTGCATCCTTTGAAGGTCCAGTTTTTCGAGTAGCGGGATAATCAATAATCTATACCCCGCCCCCGCAACAACGCCTACGATCGTAAGCGTTGTTAATATGTCGTTCAACTCGAACTGCCAAGTCCACATCCCTTTTATGCCTTTCTCCAAAAACCAATAATATCAATAATATAACGTGTGCTCGCCAGTACACCCCAAGCCTTAATCATACGGCTGTTTCGTTCAACATAAACACTATTGTTATTTACATTAACGCTTTTTTCTATCAATCGTACAGAAACTGGCGAATTTGGTGGAAGCGATGCGACCACGTTGCCATTACCGGAAGGGGTAGTTAACTTAAAATCAAAATGCAAGTACCCCCAACCAGTTAAGGGGTCAAACGCTAAATATCCTCTATCCGCACCCCTCTCACCTGGCACTGCCGTTCCCCATGCAACTTCATATATTTCGACTGGTTGTGAAGTTGCTTGTCCACCACCGCTTCCAGGGTCGCCTTTCGGACCTCTTAATGCTTGTAATTGTTCTGCCGTAAAGTCAGAATATCTAAATGGTTCGCCTTTATCACCCTTTGGCCCTTTTAATTTTTCAAGCTGTTCCGGTGTAAGCTGTATATTTGATGTATACTGATTAATTTCTGTTTTAGACACATAATTATTTAGATCAGTTTTAGGAGCATATGTACTATCTGCATATAATCTAGATACAAAAGTATCCCTGATCGCCGTTGCACTCATATAGCTATTTAAATCAGTCTTTTTAGCATATGTATTATCTGCATAGGGTCTAGATACAAAAGTGTCTCTAATCGTCGCTGTAGGCATATAATTATTTAAATCGGTTTTGAGTGCATATTTAAGGTCGCCTAGCATAGTAAGGTAATTTCTTATATCAACTTTTTTAAGGTAAAGGTTTTCCGCTTCAGCTTTCGTAGCGTATGCAGATAAATCTACATTAGCACCAGTACCAGGTGGTCCTTGTTCGCCCTTATCCCCTTTTGGCCCTTTAAGTGCGTTAAGTTGTTCTTCCGTAAAATCGGAATATTTGAACGGCTCACCTTTAGGACCTGGAGGCCCCTGTGGTCCTCGTTCGCCGTCCGCTCCACGTTGTCCAGGAGTTCCAGGTTCGCCTTTAAGACCATCTTTACCAGGAGGGCCAGTTGGTCCTTGAATACCCTGTTCTCCGTCAACACCATTTCGGCCAGGTTCACCTGGAGGACCAGGCGGACCCTGTGGCCCAGGGTCTCCTTTTGGTCCTTGTAGTTTAACGATTTGAGTATTGTCTTTAACTTTGATCGTTTCGTTATCTTCGTGAATGTGTAGTTCGTCCATCATTTCCCCCTATTGCTAACGCCTTCGACTATATTAATTTGTCCTTTAACTAGACATTTGATAGGGTGGTCGCCATTCCAAATAAATAAGTCCCATTGGTACTTGCCGACTGCCAGTGCGTTTGTATCCAACGAAAGAGTGATTTTAGATGCTTCATCGTTTTCTAGCTCGTCGGTAGACACGTCAATATCAAACTTTGCTTTATATTCTTCGTCCGGCGAATATTTACGAACACAGGCGAACAAACTTTCACTTGCAACAACATTGTTATAACCAATGCTAAGAGAAATCAATTCCCCTTTGATTGCATTAAAGTTGTGTAGGACTGGTAGTTTCATCTTCGTTTCCCTCGTCCATTAAATCATTATGGACACAGCCCTCTGTTGGGCATGTTCCGTCTTCGTTAAGCACTTCCCAGCAGTACTCACAAAATTCCATAACAGGTACTTTACTTTCTCCGATATATTTAGGCATATTATTGTACCTCCTTAATACGTGTTACCATTTCGGTATTTAATTTGATATATTGTGCACTAATGGCCCCAGTAGGTTTTCCCATTAATAACAATCTGCGCTGAGCCTCTTCTAAGGATTTGAAGCGCGGCTCGTATTCAGATTTAATCGCATTAATCTTATCTTCCTTGGTAGGAACATACGGAGCAGGTTCGACAAACTTGCCGTCTACATAGAATTTACCTTTCATAAATTCATCTAGCATTGCATCGCCGTCGGCAGAGTAAATATAATCCGCAGCATCCGGCCACTCTTGTTTAGCAGTCGCTAACAACTGTTCTTGCGTTACGGTATTATCAACATAGGACGTAATTCGTTCGCCCATTTCGTTTAACACAAATACATATTGATTCATAGTAGTATCCTTTCGGAGGTGAAATTATGCGCCGTTACGCTATTATATTAAAACGTAGACAACGCAATACCATTACATTAAGGCAACTATTTAACGAGTGGCTGCCTATTCACTCACAGTCCATTTCTAGGAGTGCTGTTAATTCGTATCATATTGCTTTTAAACACATATCCAGCATAGCGGATATATCTATCACGGATATTCATTTTCAGCACCTTCAAAATGTGATTAATTCCATGCACGTAAAAGGACTTTCCTACTCATCTTGTAAGAAAGTCCGTACATTACTTAATCAATTATTCAATTACGCAATCATCAAAGATTACCCTGTCACTAATTACGCCCTACATCTAAATCTAGGGCCCAATAGACCAACAATTAAGAGGAGAGTGTTCACTCGTCAACAAATCAACAAGTTATGGGCAATAGATACCTCTTATTCCCGCATGATTTTAATATTGCTCTACACCGGACTACGTATAGGCGAGTTACTCAACTTACGTAGGCAAGATATCAATAGACGATCATCATACCTTATCGTAAGACACGCCAAAACTAAAGCCGGCGAGGGCCGTATCATTCCTATCCATCACCGCATCACGCCATTAATTGAGCAGGTATACAATGCTGCAGACAATTATTTATTTCCTATCAGCTATACATCATTTCGCAAGCACTTCCATGAAATTATGAACCAGCTTAACTGCAAGCATACTATCCATGATACCAGGCACACATTCGCCAGTCTGCTTGATGCGGTTGCCCCGCCTAATGCTTTACGTTCTTTGCTAGGGCATAAACAAGGCGATATCACTACCAGGGTGTATACACACAAAACCATTCGTGAATTACGTAAAACGATAGAATTATTAAAATAACTCCCCAGTGGGGTATAACTTGGTTTGATTCCAATAGATACTATAAAGATATTTCACTACCGATCAGCAGCACTGTGCTAATTGCATTAGCCACCGATGACTCTGTTAGTGTTGATACTTCCGGAGCAAAATGTTTTATTACTTGGAACAGTGGGTTCTCTCAATCTAACAGAAACACCATCCGATTCTTAACCGACAGAGCGGACACAGGTAGTTTTGTTTGGATGGCCGTAGGGAAGAATTAGTATCCAGTGGGGAATTGGGGGCCAAGATAACGTAACTAAGACAGAGGTACGATTCCCTATCAAATTCACAACGCTATTTATGGCCAACGCCATTGACGCGTACTGGTCAGGCTCTGATACGCCTAGATACTTTGCTAATTCCGTGTCTGAAAGCAACTCCACTAAGGCCGTATTCTCGGCAAGCGATAGATACGCTGCTTCTTATTACTGGTTTGCTTTAGGGATTATCTAGTTACCTACTGCAATATAGCGGCCCCAAGCTGTACTTTTATTTAAGCCATCTTTCGCCGCCTGGGAATACACTTTAACTCCTGTTCTAGTGTGCTCTCTAAACGAATGAACTTGATTATCTACATTATTTCCGTTGACATCATTCCCAACCACAACGAAGCACGCAGATGCGAAAGCGACGGGGAACGATACTGTGCCCCCTATCGATACGTTATTAAAAGCTCCCCACTGGATA
>ERZ781273.188-NODE-188-length-40727-cov-5.682066_pt1 | contig 40727 bp, 40 predicted proteins | sample MGYA00375851_ERZ781273 | MGnify/ENA primary metagenome ERZ781273 (study PRJEB29790, sample SAMN03653692) | human gut metagenome | host: Homo sapiens | place: USA: Dallas, Texas | collected 2013-07-09 | study: EMG produced TPA metagenomics assembly of the Gut... | reverse complement strand
TATTACCCTTCATCAGCGTAAGTTGGATCGCCTTATATCAATAAAGAAGGCTTTACTTCAACAAATATTTGTGTAGATATAATAGATTAGGTGAATTATGATTTTTACAAAAGAATCTGATTTTGAATTAGCCCTTATTCAGCAGTTATCTAATCATGGATGGGAAGCAGAGTGTATTGAATATCCAACAGAAGAGGCACTTGTAAAGAATTGGGCAGATATTATTTATAAAAATAACTGTTCTCCTGACAAGCTAGATAAATATCCGTTAACTGATAGCGAGATGAATCAAATCTTAATGCAACTTAAGATGTTGAAAAGCCCTGCCATGATAAATGATTGGATAAATGGTAAAGTTGTTACTATTAAACGTGATAATCAAGATGATACTATGCATTTTGGGAAAAATGTATCACTTAAAATTTTTGACCGTAATGAAATTGCTTCTGGACAAAGTGTTTATCAAATAGCACGTCAACCACAATTTAAAGGGTTTAATGATGTTTCTAGAGATAGACGTGGAGACGTCATGTTGCTAATTAATGGGATGCCTGTTATTCATATTGAATTGAAACGTTCAGGTATTCCGGTTGATTTCGCAATTAATCAAATAGATTTATATAATCGTCGTGGTTTGTTCTCAGGAGTATTTGCTTTAATACAAATTTTTGTGGCTATGACACCAGAAGAAACGGTATACTTTGCTAATCCTGGAAATGGAGAGGCTTTAAAATCAGAATTTCAATTTCATTGGGCCGATGTAAACAATGAAATAATAGGCGATTGGACTCAAATTGCAGGAACATTATTAGCGATTCCTTTAGCGCATGAATTACTAGGATTTTATACAATTCCGGATAGCTCTGATGGCATTCTTAAAGTGATGCGTAGTTATCAGTATTATGCAGCGAGTCGTATTGCAGATATAGTTAGCAAAGCTGATTGGGGTTATACTAGTCCTTTAGGAGGCTATGTTTGGCATACAACGGGATCCGGTAAGACTATGACATCGTTTAAAACGGCGCAGATTATTGCGAGTGTAGGTGATGCTGATAAAATTGTATTTCTTGTGGATCGTATTGAACTAGGGACTCAGTCCTTACAGGCATATCAAGGGTTTGCTGACTCTGCCACATCTGTGGAAGGTACGGAAAGTGGCACTGTATTATTAGAAAAACTAGATAGCATTGAACCAAAGGATATGATAATTGTTTCCTCTATTCAAAAGATGAATCAATTATCTAAAGATAACGCACGCGACGATATGTTGAACCGTGTTAAAGGAAAGCGATTGGTCTTTATTTTTGATGAATGCCATCGTAATACATTTGGTGATATGTTGAGAGCTATTAAGGAAACATTCCCACATGCATTATTGTTTGGTTTTACAGGCACGCCAATTCTTAAAGATAATGCAAAGAAAACATTAGCGACTGCCGATTTATTTGGAGATGAATTGCATCGATATTGCATTTCCGATGGTATTCGAGATAAAAATGTGTTGGGCTTTGATATTACATCTGTACCAACATATAGTGATGAAGATTTACGGAATGCAGTTGCATTACGTGAGGTTGGTGCTAATACTGTTAGTGATGTTATGGAATCTTCCGAAAAACGAGACGCTTATTACCATTTTATAAATGATGTACCTATGGTTCGAGATTATGAACATGGATATACAAGAGGTATTGAGGACTATATAGAAAATGGGCATTACGATAATGATGACCATCGTAGAGCCGTAATTGAAGATATTCACAATAAATGGTTGGTACAAAGCTATAAAGGATTATTCCATGGTATTTTAGCAACTCATAGTATATCTGAAGCGATTTCTTATTATCGATTGTTTAGACGTAGTGCACCTAATTTAAAAGTAGTGGCTTTATTTGACCCTACTGTAGATGGTGAAATGGATTCTACAACGGCTGTTATCAAAGATGAAGCCTTGGAAGAAATCTTAGAGGACTATAATACATATTTCAATCAAAAATTTACTGTATCAAGTTATGCTTCATTTAAGCGTGATGTTTGTGCTAGACTTGCGCATAAGCTGCAATATCGCTCTAATGATATAGAAATTGATACAGATCAATACATTGATGTTGTAATTGTTGTTAAACAATTACTGACAGGTTTTGATTCAAAATATGTAAATACGCTATATGTTGATAAAATCATGGCTTATGAAGAAATAGTACAAGCTTTCTCTAGAACAAACCGTTTATATGGACCAGAAAAACCATTTGGTAGCATTAGATATTATCGTAAGATACATACTATGTCTCGTAATATTCAAGATGCTTTTAGGTTATATTCTGGATCAGTACCTGAAGGTTTATATGCAGATAAAAAAGATCAGAATATTCGCAAAATGAATGTTATAGTAGAGGATATTTCAGATTTATTTATATCAGAAGGCATAGAATACTATTCAACATTACCGGATAATATAGCGAGTCGACATAAATTTGGCCGCTTATTCTATCAATTGCGTATCTTAATGGAAGCTATTCGGCTACAGATGTTTACATGGCAAAAGAATATTGATGAGAAACTAGGACTAAATTTAGATGAAGAAACGTATAACACATTAGCAGTTCGATATGGCGAATTATTTAGCTCTAGTACACCTGATGGTAAATCTAATCCAGTGATTCCTTTTGATATAACTGCCAAAGCTCATAAGCAAGAGTCTATTCGAATTGATGCTGATTATATGAATAAGAATTTTGAGAAGTATATCAGAGCATATAATATTGATGACTTTGATAAGACTTTAATTGATCAATTAAGAATGATGCTTCATAAAAGTTTTGCTCAATTATCACAAGAAGAACAACGTGCTGCTAGACAAATTTTGGTTGATATAGAGCATAAGCGGTTAGTTATTGATGAGAATAAGACTTTTACTGATTATATTAATGAATATATGGATGTAGATTGGAACGCAAAGATACAGTATTGTATTAACTTGTTGGGGGTCGACGAAGCTAAATTGAGGGCTTTGTTAAATGCTCATGTTAATGAAACTAACATTGATGAATATGGACGCTTTAATGAGTTGATTTCTACTGTAGACATTGAGCGAGCTAAACAAAATTTAGGAATTGTTGAGCAACCCCATTGGAAATGTATAATTAAAATTAAAAATATACTTAGAGAGTTTATTATTTATAATAATCTTGATGGTTATAAATTGTAAATTTGCTTTACCGCATATTATAAAAATAGCAGGATTATCCCCCTGCTATTTTTATTATGCTCTAAACTTTCACAATACCCATATAAATGTTACAATAAACACTATATATTCATTTTTAGAAAAGAGGCTATTATGGAACGGATTCAAGATCTTGTGTACACGCATGTGCAGGGTGGCCAGTTTAGATGGGTCACTGTCAGCACATTGATGCTCGCATTGGGCACGATATTGCATTTGGTGAGCCCTAGTGTGGCTGGGGTAACGCCGAACTGGACAATTGCTACGTACTGCGTAGCTATTTTATTGACACGTCCTAGTTTAAGTCAAACATTGGGGATTGGCCTTGTAGCGGCCCTTATCAATGTTTTGACATCTAAGTCAGCATTCCCTTATGGTAACTTGTTGTCTGAACCAGGTGGTGCGTTGACAGCGGCTCTCGTGACACGTGCGATGTTGTCTATGAAGTTCCGTAAAATCGCAGGTTTCGATTTGACGCCAATCCTATCTGGCTTTTTAGCGACTGTTGTATCTGGCGGTATCTTCGTTACCATTTTGTGGAAAGTATTGGGCTTACCAGACAATGTATATATGTATGGTATGTGGCCGATGGTTCTTATCGTAGGCGCTTTGAACGGTGCCATTACGCCAATCTTGTACATTCCGGCGCAACGTCTATTCTCTAAACGCGGTATGTTGCCAAGTACAGATCAATTGACATCTGACCATAGTCATATGACGATCTTGCCTGAGCGCCAAGCTAAGATTTCCATTGAACACGTAAATTATTACCATCCAAAGGCGACTACACCATCTCTTGAAAACATCAATCTCGACGTACATGATGGGGACTTCCTCGTTGTGACTGGTCCTGCCGGTTGTGGTAAAAGTACCCTTTGCATGGCCATGGTAGGGGCTGTGCCTAAATTCTATGGCGGCCGTCTTGAAGGCATGGTCTTTGTAGATGGCAAAGCGACTACGCAAATGGAAATTCCTGAATTGGCTAATCACATCGGTGTAGTTTTGGCTGATTACGACACTCAACTCGTAACGATGACAGTTCGTGAAGAAGTGGCCTTTGCCATGGAAAATCGCGGTTATGACCGTGAAACCATTAAAGCACGTTCTGAAGAGGTGTTTGCACAAGTTGGTCTTATCGGCTTAGAAGATCGAAAAATTACTAGTCTATCCGGTGGTCAACGCCAACGTTTGGCGATTGCTTCCGTATTGGCTACGAACCCAACTGTTCTTGTTCTTGATGAACCAACGAGCTCCCTCGACCCAGATGGGACTGCCGAATTATATCGCCTCGTAGGTGATTTGAATAAGAAACACGGTATTACCGTTGTCGTTATCGACCATGACTTACACGCTGTATTGCCGTATGCAAACCGCATGGCTCTCATGGTGGATGGCTCTATTGCATGTGATGACGATGTACCAACTACGCTTCGTTACATGTACGAACACAATATTCACGTAGATGCGTTGCCATCCGTGTTCACCACGTATATGGAACTTGAACAAGCGGGGTTCCACAGCGATGAGCCTTGGCTTAGCATCGAGTCTGCTATCAAGGGCTTGCACCAAATTGAAATGGCTCACGCCATCCAAACTGAGGTGCATGGTGAAAGCAACTCTAGAGTGAATCAATCTAAAACAGTAGAAAATTCTACTAATCAATCTAATGCAGTAGTTAATAAACAACCAATTCAACGCGTTGATGATGTACAAGGAAAGGACGGTGGCGCTCATGCTTAAGGTTGAAAATATCCGCTTTGGCTATGTGCCATCTGTAGACATCTTCCGTGATGTAACTTTCACCATCGAAGGGGGCGAATATATTGCCATTGGTGGTCGCAATGGTTGTGGTAAAACGACTATCACTCGTTTGCTCGTTGGTCTTGAAAAGGCGAGCGAAGGCCGCATGTACTATAACGGCACGGATATTACGGCTATGCCACCATCTAAACGGGGTCAATTTATTGGTTATGTATTCCAACAACCAGATCGCCAAATGTTCAGACCAACAGTAGCCACAGAGGTTGCTTTCGGTCCTGAATCACTAGGTCGCAGTAAATCCGAAGTGAAAGAAATCGTTGATGAAGTGTTGGAGTGTACCGGTATCGCTCACTTACGTGAAGCCTATCCTCCAACATTGCGCCGCGGCGAAAAACAACGCGTTGCTATCGCTTCTGCACTAGCAATGCAATCTAAAATCCTCATTCTCGACGAACCAACAAGTGGTCAAGATGGTAAGGAAACTAAAGAGTTGCTAGCTTTATTGCGTCAACTTAATCAAGAAGGTATTACGATCCTTCTCATTACACATGATATGGAAATCATGGCTAGCGAATGTAGCCGTGCACTCATCATGGGTAACCAAACCGTTGCCTTCGATGGCAGTCCAGAGGAATTATTCAAGAAATCTACGGATGAATTGCAAGACCTAGGCCTTACGAAACCGCCAAGTGTGGAACTTTCACTAGCGGTACCATCCCTCGGTTATTGCAAATCCATGGATGAATTGAAATCTAAGTTAGTGGCTCAGTTGGGCAGAAAATAGGAGGGACATATGGAACGTTTAGTACCGTTAACAAAAATCTTGATGACCCTCGTTGTATCCGTGTGGGCCATTCTATTGCGCGACTGGGTATCTCTATTGGCTTTAGTCGTTGTAGAACTTGTCGTGTTATTTGTTGCAGGTTTATTGATCAAACAACGTAAGGCCGTAATGGCATTGACCAGTTTTGCCGTATTCCTTGGCATCGTTCAATTCCTCGGCAGCGGCGATATAGCATCTGCCATCGTATCTGGCTTGCGCATGCTCGCCATGACACTTGTATTCATTTGCTTATTGGCAACTACAAAATTGCAAGACCTTACAGCAGCGCTCGTAACACAATGCAAAATTCCTTATGAATATGCATTTATGTTCACTGCAGCACTTCGCTTTGTGCCTGATTTCATTGCTGAAAGCCATGCTGTACAAGAGGCACAAGCATGCCGTGGTTTATCCTTAGAAGGTAACTTCATTAAACGCATGAAATCTTACGCATCTGTTATCCAACCATTGCTCTTAAAATCCTTAGGCCGCTCCGAAACAATGGCATTGTCCCTAGAACTACGCGGCTTCGGTGGCCCTACACATAGCTTTGCAGCATCCGTAGGCTTGAAAACTATGGACTATACAGTGATTGGTGCATTGATTGCTATTACAGTACTACTATTCGTAATTGTGTAATAGATAGAACTAGACAAATTCATAGAATAAGGTATACTATAATTAGCTTAAAGAGTATGAGGTATCATTATTGGTACACGTAAAAAGACCCCCTAGGAATGGCCAAATACCTAGGGGGCTTTTTATTTATCTTTTCACGGAGATAAACCGACGCTCAATCACCAGTTTAAATACCAGTCGAGCAATTTATAAATGAGGTAGCTAACCACATTTATCATAACTGGTACAATAAAGAGTATGAGGAATTTTCTCATTGGCACACCTCCTTCCTGTACCTGTTTCCCCAGGATGGAGTTGGTGACATCTTGATTATAGCAAAACTTGAATTTCATAAATAGCGATATACAAGGTACTGACTATAAATTTTAGGAATGACGAAAGATTAGGAGTGTATTACTGTGCTTACTATACGATCAATTACAAAGAATGATGTTGCAGATTGTTTAGATATTTACAATTACGAGGTTGTAAATGGCGTAGCCACCCTTGATCTTGAAACTCGTACGTTGCCAGAATGGCAGGCGTGGTATGAGGCTCATCAAACGTCTGAGCACTGCATTTTTCTAGGGCTTATGGACGATGTTGTAGTAGGTTATGCATCGCTTTCACCATATAGAACAAAGGATGCTTTCAAAAGCACCGTAGAATTATCTATTTACATCCACGAAGATTATAGAGGTAAGGGCGTGGCATCTAAATTGATGGCCCATATATTAAAACATGCTAAAGAAACGGAAACATTACATACGGTAGTGTCTGTTATTACTGCAGGGAATGCGGCAAGTACAGCATTGCATGAACGGTTTGGGTTTACCTACTGTGGTCTAACACCGCAAGTTGGTTTCAAACATGGTAAATATCAGGATACCGAAACATACGCATTATTGGTATAATAAAACGTAGATATTAAATTACAGACTAAATGTACAGATGATAGATAAGGGTTCGCCGTGGGTTAGGGCGAATAGGGTGATTGAATGAACATGAAAGATGAACGACAGTTCGTTGGGTACAGTAAGTATCGTAGCCGACTTGTGGACGGTCATGTACATACAGAATTGTGTCCCCATGGTAGTGGCGACCGCACTGCGTTGATGATTGAAAAGGCCATCGAGTTGCGTATTGAGAAAGTATGCCTTACAGAGCATGCGCCGTTGCCAAAGGCTTTTGCTGTTGAATACGGTGGTGACCAAAAGGCTTATGACACAGCGTCTTTGAAATTGAATCAAGTAGATACCTACTTAGAATTAGGTCGTCAACTACAACGTGCTTATGGCACACATATCGACATCTCTCTTGGCTTTGAAGTGGATTACATTCCAGGCTTTGAGGCAGATATTCAAGAGTTCCTCGATCGCTATGGTCCGTTGACGGATGATAATATTTTGTCCGTTCACTTTATGGAAGGCGTGAATAATGCCTTTTATTGCTTAGACTATAGTCCTGAAGAGTTTGAAAAAGGGTTTGGTCCGTGGATTCAAAAGCAATATGAGTTATATTACAAATATTATTCTACCGTGCGCCAAGCCGTGCGTGCTGACCTTGGTGAATATACGCCAAAACGAATTGGTCACTTTGATTTGATTAAGAAATACCAACACCACTTTGGCTTTGAGCGTCACTTGGATCGCCGCAATGCGCAGGTGGTAAGCGATATCTTGCATATCATGCGCGTACAAGGGCGCGAACTAGACTACAACATGAGTGGCTTCTTCAAACCAGATTGCCGTGAAATGTATCCAAGCCGCTTTATTCAAGGTATGGCTGCTATCATTGGGGTGCCATTCGTACTAGGCTCTGATGCACATAGCATAGCTGATATAGAAAAAATTTGGGGATAATTACAGAAGGTCTATACTTGGCTCTGTTCTTTGTAACCTGTGGGTGAAAGTATGGGCCTTTTTATATATTACCGTGATTTAGATGCACAGAATCGTTAAGTATGATAGGAGATAATATGAATTATGGTGCTGCAACATATATAATAATTTGTGTATTTATCATATACTTATTCGATGTTTTTAAAGTGCAGTCTTTTCGATTAAACCATATTGAGTTAAAGAAGAGTGTAGCAATTAAAATTTTTCAGTTAGTAAAAGGTCTCGCTGTGGCAGCATATACTGTAATTCCTTGGGGACATACCTTGTGGGGGACAAGAGTATTAGTAGTAATCTTTTTATTGGCAGTATTAGGTGATATTTATTCTAGAAATAAAGTTGCTAAAGCGGTTACAGGTTTGTCGGTTTCTGAAAAAGAACGTTTATGTCGTTCTGCTAACATGCTTTATCTTTATTTTATTCCGTATATGCTAGTCTGTGTAGCTGTAATTATTTTTATGAATTTTTAGTGTGTTAGCCGATTAGGCATTTTAGAGGAATATAATGTATCGAGATAATACTTAAAATTCTAACTCTTGTTATACTTATTGGTATATTCTATAACATTAGACAACGTAAGAAGTATGATGAATGGAATGAAAAGAAAAATCAAGCCATATATGATTTGGGGCAAATTTTGGCGTATGACAGAGAACAAGCTAAGTTTGTAATAGATCAACTGGGAAATACAATATATAGCTTTAATGCAGAGCTTGAGAAAGATAAGTTAAGAGAAGAGTATAAACTCTGGAAAACGGGGAGAAAATGAGTAAACTTGGAATATTAGGATATTTTTTTGTTTTTATATCTATATCATTATCTATAGGGTTATATAAAATTGAGATCCGTAAATGTTCATTTGATGAAAAATATGAATATATGAAAAAACATAGAATTTTTGGTAGCCTAACAAAGTATTTATCTATAATCTCCATTATAAGTTTAGTGGTATTAAATCTTAAATTTTTAATGGATAAAGATTATAAATTTATAGTAGATTATGGCAGTATTTGGTTGATTTTCTTCTTTTTTACAATACTCACGGGGTTTTGTCAAAAAAGAGATAGTATATATTTTAAAGAGGGCCTTATTGCAGCGTTTTCTGCATTATGGGGGATTATCGTGTTTGCTTATGCGTTTAGAAAAGTCCTTTTTTAAATAGAAAATATATATTGTTTTACTATATTAGACTAATGATATGGAATTCTTTAAGAAACCATAGCAAAGGGACACCTCGAAGGAGGTGCCCCTTTAGTTATTAATAAGGATAACTACACTTTATTAACAGGGAAATTCTTTATGCTATACTTTAAACTGTGTTAATATGATAAAATAAACAGTATAAATACTTTAACAACTAGGTTTATTACCTATAATGCCCCATAATTAAATTTGAGTAATACTAACGGTTCTATTGACAATTCTATAGAACCGTTATATTATAATTTCATACTTTAACAAAGTAAAGCGATAAAATAGAAAAGTATCGATATAGGTAAATTTTTTCTCATAACAATTTGAATAGCTAGATGACTTAAACCGTCATATAACTTAAATGGTTAATACAGATGACATATAGCATTCAAAAACATGAGAAATGATATAGATCAAATAATAGAAAGGATGTTTACGATGGTACAGCAGCAATTACCTACGGGGTTCCGTGATGATATAGGGGCCGTAGCAGAGCGCAAGGATGATGTGAGCCAATATGTGCTCGGTCTATGTCGTAGTCGCCAATACACAAAGATCTCTACACCTCTTGTAGAGTACAAAGATGTATTTAATGGCTATGCAATGGGGCGCGGTCAGCATATGTATGAGTTCATGGATAGTTCTGACGCGTCCGTCGTAATTCGTCCTGATTTGACCATGCCGATTGGGCGTTTCTTGGCCACCACGAATATTGAACTACCTCGTACGTTCTACTATTTAGGCGATGTGTTCATGAAAAATAAAAAGCACCGCGGCGATGTGAACCAAGTAACGCAAGGCGGCATCGAGATGGTCGGCTATGAAGGCATTGAAGCAGAGCAAGAATGCTTTGCCTTCATTAAAGAGGTAAACGAAACGCAACTTGGGAATAACTTATTGCTTGAGATTGGGGACGCTCGTTTCTCTCGTGCTATTACCGATGCGCTTGGCCTTAGTGATGAAGAAAAATCTGAGCTCCTTGATGCTTTGTTTACTAAATATTTACCTCGTTACAACGAGTTGATTTCCGACTTTAAAAATAGTGCGTTATATCCATTCTTAACTGTATGGCCTCGCTTGTTTGGCACGGTGCAAGATATTAAGGATGAGCTCAACCAAATCATCTTGCCTGCAGCAGCACAACGTATTTTAGACAATCTCGTAGATATGGCCAACCAAGTGGCTCAAACAGGCCAACAGGTTCGCATTGATGTGTCTACAGAGTCGCTTCAATCTTATTACACAGGCCTCACCTTTAGAGGCTACGTGGATGGCGTGTCTCAATACATCGTCAGCGGCGGCCGTTATGATGGCTTGTTATCTAGCTTTGATGGCACACCGATGCCGGCCGTTGGAATGGCTTTCAACATCGATGTATTGACCGATGTGACCTTGAATGGTGAAAGCAACAATCAAGATAATGGCAAATTGCGTATTGCTCTTACAAAGGGCCGCGTCGAGAAGGATTTCATTCCACTCTTGGAATCGTGCGGTATCGATTGTGAGCCGTTGCGCAACAAGGCGCGTAAGCTCATCATTCCATTAGGTGATGCCATTGAGGTAATACTCGCTAAAGGACCAGATGTAACAACGTATTTAAAAAATGGTGTAGTAGACCTCGGTATTGTTGGTAGTGATGTACTAGATGAGCAAGATGATACGAGCTATGAAATGCTTGATCTACAAACAGGCAAATGCCAATTTATCTTGGCTTCTCTAGCAGGCTATGACCCTAAAGAAGGGCGTCGTCAACGTATCGGTACAAAGTATCCAACCATTACGAAACAGTACTTTGGAGCGCAAGATGTGGAAATCATCAAAATTGAAGGCTCCGTTGAGTTAGCACCTCTCGTAGGTCTGGCTGATGCCATCGTAGATATTACAGAAACGGGCACAACTTTGCGTGAAAATAACTTAGAAATCTTTGACTGGTTACAAAAGATTTCTACTCGCTTAGTAGCTAATCCATTAGCACTAAAACAAAAGAGAAATACCATTTTTAAACTTATAGATCAGCTTTCAGAAGCCATTAATAAATAAAAGATAGAACTAATAGTGCGAATAGCATATGGGAAGAAGGATAAGACATGAAAATTTATAAGGAATCATTAGACACGATGCTAGGTATCGTGCGAAATTATACTCAACAGACTACAGACATGGAAATTGAACGCCGCGTGTACGATATCATCACTGACGTTCGCACCAATGGTGATGCCGCCTTAAAGGCCTATTCTGAAAAATTCGATGGTGTGTCTATCGAAGATTTTAAGGTGCCTCAAGAGGAAATCGATGCCGCTTATGAGTCCTTATCCGATGATTTAAAGGCCGCATTATTAAAAGCAAAGGCTAATATTACAGAGTTTCACAGTCGTGAAATCGAGCAAGGCTTTGTGGACATGGATACACCGGGCATCATCCGCGGTCAAAAGGTGATTCCATTGGCTCGCGTTGGCCTTTACGTTCCTGGCGGTACAGCAGCATATCCTTCTACTATCATTATGACTGCGTTGCCAGCTAAAATTGCAGGCGTCAAAGAAATCGTCATGGTTACACCTCCTCAAAAGGATGGTATCAATCCTGCTGTATTGGGTGCTGCCAAGCTTGCTGGCGTTGATGCGGTATACCAAGTAGGCGGCGCTCAAGGCGTGGCGGCCCTTGCATATGGTACTGAAAGCATTCCAAAGGTCGATAAAATCGTAGGCCCTGGCAATATTTACGTAGCCACTGCAAAACGCCAAGTATTCGGTCAAGTTGACATCGATATGATTGCGGGCCCTAGTGAAATCGGTGTTATTGCTGACGACAGTGCAAATCCAGTTCACCTCGCAGCAGATCTTTTATCCCAAGCGGAACATGATCCTCGGGCGCGTGCTATTATGGTTACTACTAGTGAAAGCTTGGCAAATGCTGTATCCGATGAGGTAGAACGTCAATTGAAATTGTTGCCTCGTGAAAGCATCGCTCGTCCAGCTATTGAAAATAACAGTTATATTGCCGTTATGGACAGCGTTGAAGACATGTTTACGGTTATGAATGAAGTGGCGCCAGAGCATTTAGAAATCCAATTACCAGATCCAATGAACTATATGAGCCTCGTTCAAAATGCAGGCTCCGTATTCCTCGGTGCCTATGCATCTGAGCCATTGGGCGACTACGTAGGCGGTACAAATCACGTGTTGCCAACAAGTGGTACAGCACGCTTCTCCTCTCCGCTTGGTGTATATGATTTCGTGAAACGTACATCCTTTACACAATTTACAAAAGAACGGTTAGAAGAAGTAGCAACACACATTACTACATTAGCTCGTACAGAAGGCCTCGAAGCACATGCTCGCGCCATCGAAGTACGCTTTGAAAAATAGATTTGGAGTATAGAGGTCGTTATGATACGCACAGGTACGGTGCAACGCACCACGCAAGAAACAGATATTACAGTAGAACTTACCCTTGATGGGGCGCAAACGAGCTCCATCTCCACAGGGATTGGATTTTTTGACCACATGTTGACGCTGCTGGCGAAACATGGACGATTTGGCCTTGTAGTTGAGGCAAAGGGCGATACATATGTGGACGCTCACCATACGGTTGAAGATATCGGTTTGGCGTTAGGTCAAGCTTTGGTGAAAGCCCTTGGCGATAAGGCAGGCATCGAGCGTTACGGCGATGCATGGGTTCCTATGGATGAAGCACTAACACAAGTTGTAATCGACTTGAGCGGCCGTCCATACCTCGTGTTCCAAGGCGAATGGAGCACTCCAGTTCTTGGGGGCAACTTTGAAACAGAGCTAGTGGAGGATTTCTTCCAAGCCCTAGCCATGAGCGGTGCTATGAATTTACATGTTCGTAATTTATATGGTCGCAACACGCACCACATCATTGAAAGCATGTTTAAGGCTACAGGCCGCGCATTGCGCAAGGCTGTTACGATTAACCCAGATATTCATGGGGTAAACTCTACAAAGGGTGTTATTTAATACAGTCATTTAATAAAGGAGAACCTATGATTTTTCCAGCTATAGATTTACAAGATGGTCGCAGCGTTCGCCTCTATAAAGGTGACTTTGCGCAGGAAACGGTTATCAATCCAGATCCAGTGGCTCAAGCAAAACAATATGAAGATGCCAAGGTAGGCGCACTTCATCTCGTCGATTTAGACGGTGCTAAGGCAGGTAAGCCTGTTAACGTAGACATTGTAAAAGCAGTGCGTCAGGCTTTCACAGGCATCCTTGAAATCGGTGGCGGCATCCGCGATAAAGAGGATGTTGACCTCTATTTAGGTTTAGGCGTAGACAGAGTTATCTTAGGCTCTGTAGCACTCAAAAATCCAGAGCTTACGAAACAGGTTATCGCTGAATACGGTGCAGAGTGCATCGTTATTGGTGTAGACGGTAAAAATGGAAAGGTCGCTGCTGAAGGTTGGCTCGATCAATCCGATGTGCCTATGACCGATTTAATCGGTGCCATGATTGCAGGCGGAGCAAAGTACTTTATCGTTACTGATGTGGACCGCGATGGTACCATGCAGGGGGCTAACGAAGACTTGCTCGGCAATTTGCAAAAAACATTCCCTACAGCTCGTATCGTCGCCTCTGGTGGTGTTCGTAATTTAGAAGATATTAAATCACTTGAAGCAAAAGGCGTCATGGATAGTATCGTCGGTAAAGCGCTATATGAAGGAACGATTACATTAGAGGAAATCGCTGCGTATAACCAACGATAATTATAGAAACGACAGTATTGTGTTCGCTTTATACTATATTGTTTAGCATGATGGACGGAAATATATTGAGTAATACTCAATGGAGAGGAGATTTATGTTAGCGAAACGGATTATTCCGTGCCTAGATGTGGATGATGGGCGCGTTAAAAAAGGGGTTAACTTTGTTAATCTCGTAGATGTAGGCAGTCCTGTAGATATTGCAGCATCCTATGAGCAACAACAAGCGGACGAGCTTGTCTTTCTAGATATTACGGCCACTGTTGATGCACGGACTACCATGCGCGATGTGGTGCAAGAGATTTCATCCCAAGTATTTATGCCTCTCACCGTTGGTGGCGGTATTAAGAGTATCGATGATATGACGGCTTTATTGAAAGCTGGTGCCGACAAGGTGTCCTTGAACTCTGCAGCCCTTGCTAACCCTGAACTCATTACAGAAGGAGCTCAAAAGTTTGGCAATCAATGCATGGTAGTAGCCATCGATGTGAAAACGGACGAAGAAACCGGTGAATGGTATGCCTATACGCATGGCGGTCGTAAACGTACGGAGTGGAAAGCCCTCGATTGGGCTAAGGAAGCTGTATCTCGTGGGGCTGGGGAATTGCTCGTAACGAGCATGGACAAGGACGGTACAAAATCTGGTTTTGATATTGAACTATATAAGGCAATTGAAGCCGTTGTAGATGTGCCTATTATCGCCTCTGGAGGTGCAGGTACTGTACAAGATTTTATAGACCTCTTTGTAGAAACAGGCGTGACAGGTGCCTTAGCGGCATCGATCTTCCACTTTGGGGAGATTAAAATTCCAGAACTCAAAGATGAATTACGAGCTCACGGCATTACTGTACGATAGAAAGTAGCTTTCATACATACGCTTTAAATAATTACAGTATTTAAAGGTACTTGAAGGCAGTACATAAAAGGCTATGGTAACGATACTAATAAAACACAGAGTTTTAAAACGATTATTTTCACAAAGGATTAATATATGAAACCTGATTTTGAAAAGGGAAATGGCTTATTGCCAACGGTTGTACAAGATGCAGATACAAAAGAGGTTCTCATGGTGGCGTGGATGAACGAAGAAAGCTTTCACAAAACACTAGAGACAAAGGAAACGTGGTTTTGGTCTCGTTCTCGTCAGGAGCTATGGCACAAGGGCGGTACGAGCGGCAATGTGCAACATGTAGTGAGTATGGCCCTCGATTGCGATGGCGATACCTTGCTCATTCAAGTGAAACCGGAAGGCCCTGCATGTCACACGGGGCGTACAAGCTGTTTCTTTAATGATGTAGAAGCATAGCGGCCCATAAGAGAACAATAATGGCAGTCAATGGAATCGGCGCAATAGGATAGACAAAAGAGAATATAAATATAAGAGATGTAACGGAGTTATATATGGCACAGCAAACATTGAATGAATTATACGAAATTATCAAGAACCGCAAGGCACAGCCAAAGGAAGGTTCTTATACGAATTACTTATTTGATAAAGGGCTCGATAAAATCTTGAAAAAGGTGGGCGAAGAGGCTACTGAAGTTGTTATCGCTGCAAAGAACGAGGACCCTCAAGAATTGATTTATGAAACGGCTGATGTATTGTATCACTTGCTCGTATTACTAGCAGAGAAAAATATTCCTTACGAAGCCATCGAGGCAGAGCTTGCTAGTCGTGAAGGCGTAGTAAGTAAGACTACAGATCGCCCAGAAATTACAAATTTATAATATACATTTTAAGAAAATACTTAGAAAGGATAGCTTATGAAAGAGATAATTCGCACATTGAAACCTTATATACCTGAGGAACCGGCTGCAGCGGTGAAGGAACGCCTCGGTGTGGAACGCTTGGTGCGTTTGTCTGCCAACGAAAACCCATATGGGACCTCTCCATTGGTGCGTGAGGCTATCCTTAGCTATGTAACCCATAATGATGCTAACTATTATCCTGATGGGAATGCCACTGATTTGCGCCTAAAATTAGCAGAGTATTGGAAGGTACAACCAGAACAGCTCGTTATTGGTGTAGGTCTCGATGAGGTCATCGCTATGGTTAATAAAACATTGATTAGCGCCGGCGATTCCATCGTGGTAAGCGTACCAGCCTTCTCCGAGTATGCATTAAATGGCCTTGTGGAAGGTGCTGAAATTCGCGAGGTTGAGGCTGATTTTGAAACAGGTCATTATGATTTCTCTGCCCTTGTGAAAGCAGTGGATGAAACAACACGCCTCGTGTGGATTTGTAATCCTAACAATCCAACAGGAACCTATGAGTCTGTTGAAGATATTCGTAAATTCGTAGCTGCTGTACCTAAGGAAACATTGGTCATCATCGATGAGGCATATATCGATTTTGTTACCACTGTAGCAGTTCCTACAGCACGAGCACTTTTAGATGAGTTCCCTAATGTAGCTATCATGCGTACCTTCTCCAAGGCATATGGCCTTGCTAATTATCGCGTAGGCTATATGATGACACCTGTAGAGTTGGCTAATTACATGCAAACTATCCGCTTGCCTTATAATCTTAATACCTTGTCCCAAGTGGCTGCAGAAGCTGCTTTTGAGGATCAAGCATTCTTAAGAAGAACAGTTTCTCAAAATGCAGAGGAACGGGCAAAATGGGAGAGCCTATTTGATGAATTAAACATTCACTACTATAAGAGTGAAGCGAACTTTATTTTCTTTACTGTACCTGATGCGGAAGGCTTAGCTGATGCTTGGCTAAAAGAAGGATATCAAGTGCGCCGGGGACAACGGGATGGTTGGTTGAGACTTACCATTCCTATGGCTCAAGATGGAGCTGTTATGCGCGGTATACTAAAAGAATTCATGAATTAGTCTATATAGGATACATCAGATATACTAATTAAGGCTGTTGAAAGGAGCGTATTATGATTGCCATTATAGATTATGATGCGGGTAATACATTTAATGTCCAGAAAGCGTTGGCCTATATCGGACTAGATGCAGTGCTAACAGCAGATCCGAATGTCATATTAAATGCTGATGGTGTTCTCTTACCCGGTGTAGGTGCCTATGCATCGGCTGTAGCCGTTCTCAAGGAACGAGGCCTCGTCGATGTCATTCAGGAAGTGGTAAAACGAGAAATACCGCTATTAGGTATTTGCTTGGGTATGCAACTACTATTTGAAGAGTCTGAAGAATATGGACCCACTCCAGGTTTAGGTCTCATTCCGGGAACGGTAAAAGAAATTCCTCGCGACCTTGGTCTTAGCGTGCCTCACATGGGGTGGAACAAAAATACAGTACACCATCCAGATAGTGCTTTCAGCAATGTAGACGATCAATATACCTATTTCGTTCATTCCTATTATGTAGATACTGACCCTGAGTTTATTACATCTACTGCAAACTATGGTATCGATGTACCAGGTGTTGTTGAGTGCGGTAGAGTATATGGAATGCAATTCCATCCTGAAAAAAGTGGTGTGGTAGGTCTAAATCTATTGCGTGCATTTGGCAATATTACAGAAGCCTATGGAGCGGCGAAAAAATAGGAAGGTCAATCTCGTATTATCCCTTGCCTCAGTGTGGTAAATGGTCGTGTTCAGAATGGCGTTCAATTCCGTGATATGGTAGCTGCCGGCGATCCTGTAAAATGTGCAGAAGAAGCGGTAGGCCATGGTGAAGGTGAGTTATTGGTAACGAGTATCGATAGATATGGCACGGGGCTTGGATTTGATATTGAATTATATTAAGTCTTAGCAGAGGTTGTGGATGTACCTGTAACCGCCTTTGGTGGTGCTGAAAATATACAGCATTTTGTGGATTTATTTACAAAGACGAATGTAACTGAAGCTCTTGTAGGGGCGTTGTTACATAACAAAGTTTTAACTATAAAAGATATTAAAAAGGCCCTTCATGAATCAGGGGTCGTAGCAAGACAATAGATAATTACTATCAAAATAAAATGATAAAAGCATTCTCTAAGTAACGGAGAATGCTTTTTAGTTATGTCTTTAACTCATAATGTACATCCAAAATGAGAAATTGATAATTGACACTTCTATGTTTAGATATACAATATTATTGTAAGTACTAAAAGTTTTGAGAGCCAATGTGGCATGGATGTGCAAAAGATTTATCAGTTATTTTTATATAACACCATGTCACACAAGACAATTGGAGGTGTTTATATGGTTATGAATGGTATTTACTTAGTTATAGCCTCCGCGTGTATTCTAATTTTAGCGTACCGCTTTTATGGGGCTTTCATAGCGGCGAAAGTATTAACATTGGATGAATATCGTCCAACGCCAGCTATGGTCCACAATGATGGTCACGATTACGTGCCAACTAACAAATGGGTAACATTTGGTCATCACTTTGCAGCGATTGCTGGTGCAGGCCCTCTTGTAGGTCCTGTTATCGCAGCCCAGTTCGGGTATTTACCTGGTGCATTATGGATCCTTATCGGTTCTGTATTAGCCGGCGCTGTACATGACATGGTTATCTTATTCGCATCCGTTCGCTATGATGGTAAATCTATTGCGGATATTGCACGGGAAGAAATTAGTAAATTCGCTGGTTTCGGTGCTATGCTAGCTACATTGTTCCTATTGATCATCACCCTTGCTGGTATGGCCGTAGTAGTAGCTAACGCATTGCATAACTCCCCATGGGGTTTCTTCTCCGTATTTGCTACAATTCCAATCGCTATTTTCATTGGTATTTATTTGAAATGGTTGCGTCCTGGTAAAATTCAAGAAGCAACTATTATCGGTGTAGCGTTGATCTTCGCAGCTATTATCTACGGTCCAAACGTAGCAGCTAGTGAATACGCTTCTTGGTTTACATATGACTTGCAAACCATCGAAATCATGCTTGCCGTGTATGGTTTCTTTGCAGCAGCATTGCCAGTTTGGTTATTGCTTGCTCCTCGTGACTACTTGTCCACATACCTTAAAATCGGTACAATCGGCGCATTGGCTCTTGGTATTATCATCGTAATGCCTGAAATTCAAATGCCAGCTGTAACTCCTTACATCTGGGGTGGCGGTCCTGTATTGAAAGGTTCTGTATTCCCTTATATCTTCATTACTATCGCATGTGGTGCGTTATCTGGTTTCCATACTGTTATTGCAACAGGTACAACACCTAAAATGCTTACTAATGAAAAAGAAATCTTGCCTATCGGTTATGGTGCAATGTTAACAGAAGGCTTCATCGCTATGATGGCGTTGATCGCCGCAACTGCATTGCATCCAGATGATTACTTTGCAATCAACTCCACTGTTGAATCCTTCAAAGCATTAGGCCTTCAAGTTCATGAATTGCCAGCTTTGTCTGCGATGGTTGGCGAAGATTTGATGCACCGTCCTGGTGGCGCCGTATCCCTTGCAGTAGGTATGGCTCATATCTTCTCCAGATTGCCTAACATGGATCACTTGCTAGGTTACTGGTATCACTTCTGTATCATGTTCGAAGCATTGTTTATCATGACTTTGATCGATGCTGGTACTCGTGTAGGTCGTTACTTACTTCAAGAATTATTAGGTCATTTCCATCCTAAATTCAACGACCAACATTGGGCTCCTGGCGTTTATGGTTGTGCAGCTTTAATTTGTATTTTGTGGGGCTACCTAGTTCTACAAGGTAACATCGGTATTATCTGGCCTTTATTCGGCGTATCTAACCAATTATTAGGTACTATGACATTAGCTGTAGGTACTACAGTTATCATGCGACTTGGCCGCAAACGTTATGCATGGGTAACAGGTATTCCTTGTATCCTTATGGCTATCGTTGCTATCGCTGCGGACTTTGAAAACGTATTTAACAGCTATATCCCAGCTGGTAAATGGATCCTAGTAGCATTCAGTGCTGCTATGTTCCTCATGATCCTTATCGTATTGGTAGAAGCTGTACGCAGTTGGATTCGCTTGTCCAATATTCCTCAAGATTATCGTACACAAGCTGAAATCGAAGCTGAAAGCCTTGTAAAATACGGTAAAGAAGCAAAAGCATAATAGCTTGTTTTATTAAATATTTAAAAGAGCACTCGTTATGAGTGCTCTTTTTTTAGATAATTAGTATGTTTCATAGAAATTTATGGGATTGAAAATAAAATTCTATAGAATTTGTTGACATACATTATAATCTAATATACGATGTATGTAGTGATGTATATTACTACAATAAAATAGTTAGGTAACGGCGCCTTGCATGCAGAGTTTCTGCGAGCAAGGCGCTTTTTGTATGGAAAGGAGTTTCTTATGGTCAATATGATTGATACGGGCAACACAGCATGGGTCTTGTTATGCACTGCCTTAGTATTCTTTATGACACCTGGTTTAGCGTTGTTTTATGGTGGGATGGCGCGTAGTAAAAATGTGCTAGGTACGATCATGCAGAGCTTCTTTTTAATTGGCGTCATCTCTGTTGAGTTTATTTTGATCGGCTATACGTTGATTTTTGGTGATGATCTACATGGTATCATCGGCGACTTTAGTAAATTTGGCCTTGGTGGTGCGGAAACAACCATCTTAAGTGATACCCATATTCCTGAGCTTGCTTTTATAGCATTCCAATGTATGTTTGCTGTCATTACACCAGCCATCATGAGTGGTTCTGTTACGGGGCGGATGCGCTTTGCACCCTTTGTAGTATTTGCTTTGCTATGGTCTATCTTTATATACAATCCGATGGCCCATTGGATTTGGGGCGGTGGCTTCCTTAGTGATTTGGGTGCATTAGACTTTGCTGGTGGACTTGCGATACATGTTCTGTCTGGTGTATCTGGATTGACCTTATGTATGCTCTTAGGCCGTCGTCGCGGTTATGGGCGCATGCCTATGCTACCGCACCATTTGCCGATGACAATTCTTGGAGCTGCTATTCTATGGTTTGGATGGTTTGGCTTTAATGCAGGATCTGCCCTTGGCGTAGGCTTCCTTGCAGCTAATGCAGTGTTAACTACACAAATCTCTGCAGCAGTTGGTATTGTAGGTTGGGTACTAGTAGAAATGATACACCGTGGTAAACCTACTGTGTTAGGGGCTGCCTCTGGTGGGGTGTCTGGGTTAGTAGCTATTACACCAGCTGCAGGCTTTATAACGCCTATGGCCGCCATTATTATTGGCTTTATTGGGGCAGTCGTATGTTACCTAGCGGTAGCGATCATTAAAAATCGCCTTGGCTATGATGATTCTCTTGATGCCTTTGGTATTCATGGTGTAGGCGGTACATGGGGCGCTATTGCTACCGGTTTATGGGCTACCACAACTATTAATCCAGATGGGGCGAATGGGTTGTTCTATGGTGGTTCCTTGTTAGGTCCTCAATTGCTTTCACTCGTGATTGCCTATGTATTTGCTATTGTAGGTACATTTATACTATTTAAAATCGTTAGCGCTTTCATGGATATGCGTGTTAGCATTGGTTCTGAATCACTAGGTATTGATATTAGTGAACATGGAGAAGGCGCTTATAATCAATCTGAATTTAAAAGCTCAGGTCGTTTTATTTCGTCCAATCAAACGTCTTTGTTATAATTTGTGATAGATACATAGTAAGGTACAATTGAATGTATATATGCTGTAATTGGTGAAAGTTAGGTTATATAATGCGTACTTCTGTACCACATAGGAGATAGATATATGAAACGAATGAAAAAGGTAGATATAATCGCTCGTGCAGAGCAGCTAGAGGATTTAAAAGAGGCCTTAAACAAGATTGGCATTCAAGGCATGACGGTGTCACAAGTCTTTGGCTGTGGATTACAAAAGGGCCATACCGAAGTATATCGGGGCCAACAATATGATGTAAATTTAATTCCTATGGTAAAAGTTGAAACCGTTGTGTGTGATGTGCCTGTGGATCTTGTAATGGACACAGCGCGAAACACATTGCAAACCGGTGAAGTAGGGGATGGTAAAATTTTTGTATACGATGTAGAAGACGCTATGCGTATACGGACAGGCACAAGAGGCACCAAAGCTGTAACCGACGATGAAGCATAAATACTGAATACTTAAATAGAAAGGAGACGAGATTTAATCTCGTCTCCTTTTCAATCTAAATGTAGTAATATTACAAGACCAATCAAAATAAAACTCACATCCTCAACATGATATAATAAGGCTATGAAACATTATATACGTTCCTATTGGACAAAATATAAACAATTGTATAAGAAAGGCTTAAAAGGTATTGCTGCTTTTCTTGCCATTGGAGCGATTATAGTCTTTGTGCTCGCTACGATAGCAAGCCGTGGGATGGGCGTTATTTTTAACGAGGTAATGGCTCGTCAAACGATGATGAGAGGGACTGTAACGGTAGAGAGTTTAACTGCAACACCGTGGGGGACATTATCCTTTACTGACTTGGTATGGAAGGATCCAGAAGGCCGAGAGTTGCTCACAGTTCCAGATGGAAAGATTCGCGTTAATATGTGGGACGTAATAACACGGAATTTTAAGGCCTCTGCTATAAATGGAATCGAGCTAAATGATGCGACCATTGTAGTCGATTTAGATGATAACAACCGCCTTGACTTTGTGCCTGCTTCACCTGATGTAAACAAGCCAATCAATGAGGTAGAGCCGCGACCTAAACCTCCTAAAAAGACGACTCAAGAGCGGCAGGAGGAACTGGGCAAGAAGGTTCGTAACTTTAATTGGAACGGTCAACATTTAAATCTTACGATTACATTGAGAAATAACCAGCTGGAAATCTTTCAGAAAAATCGTCACTATGTAATGAGGAACGTGAATTCTAAGATACATCTTGATAGTAACCGTGCTATTCGTATTGATATGGAAACGGGGAAGTTCGGTGGCACAGCCATTGGTGATGGTCTTACACTAAAAGGTCGTATTGATCTAAAGGATGTATTAAAGCATCGCATGCCTCAGTTAGACTTGCAGTTTGATGTAAAGGGTGTGGACCCATCATCACTCGGTTTTGGCGATAATATCCACGATGCAATGACCTTGCTGACAAAAGTAACAGGTGATTTTAATCGTCCATTGGCTAAAGGTCGTGTAACGATGCCTGTTTTACGAATTCCTGCGCTTACCTTTGAAAATGTAGTAGGCGATGTAACGTACCAAGACGGCATTTTGAACTTTGAAAATGTAAATGCCAATGTATACGGTGGAAAGCTAGAGGCAAAGGGCATATATAACTTAGATACTCGAGCTTATACGATTACAGGGATAGCAAAGGACCTTGATAGTAGTGAGGCTCTTAAAACACCTGAATTTGTTGTACCGGTGTCGGCTAATTTGAACTTTAAAAGCGAGGGCCAGCCTCGTGACATGGAGGTGTGGGGAAATTTCTGGTCTGGTGAAGGCCATTATATGCTCATTCCTATTAAAAATATTACAGGAAACTTTCACAATAAAGGACGTCATTTATCCTTTAGTGATGTGACAGTTAATACGAATATTACGACTATTTCTACAGATGCGTTGCGTATCGATAATGGGCAGCTCACCATGGGGCCTCTCAACATTACATCCCATGGGGGTAGTAATTTTATCCTCTACGACGAATCCTTCGATGAGATCGATGAGAATATGGATCGGATTAAAGAGGGGATGAAGCAAGCTGGTGAAAATAGTAAGCGTGCCTCTGAGTCAGCTAAAGGTATAGATAGCATCAAGGTTCCCGATGATGTAAAAGAATCTGTTGGTGATGTGAAACGCCAAATGGATGAGGTGAAAGATGCTTTTAAAGGTATCAAAATAAAGTGATAAATGAAATATAAATGATATTAACTCTCTTTCATTGTGCGTTTATGTAGATGGTTTATAATAAATCTCCGTTATCATAATTTTTGATATAATACTTTTGTGTTATTTGGAGGTTTTTTATGAAAGCATCAAAACAATTCTCTATCGTTTTGGCTGCATCTGTACTTGCATTTGGTGTAGCTACATTGGCACCACAACAAGCAGACGCTTCTTATGGTTATAAATATACTGATTCCCAACGCCCACCAGTATCCACTCCAACAGGTTATGTTAATCCAGCCATGGGCTCTACAGTAACTGTTACAGATCCTGCACCTACTACAAATAAATTGACTACTCCTAAAGCTAGTACTACTATTGAAAACATTACTGTGACTAATGTTGCACCAAAATACTCTGATTACAATGATATTGCAGCATACTCTCTAGCAGTAGCTGACTATTTCATGGCGAAGATCATGGCTATATATGGTAGTGGTAATACGGCACTTAACCGTTATGGTTTTGGCAGATAATATAGTCATCAAATTTAGTAAAACTAATTTCGAATAATTATATATGCTATATAATAAAAAGGTCCCGTATGGGACCTTTTTATTTGCATAAATTTTTTAATGCGTTGAGAGCTTGCTCAACAATCTCTTAATTTCGGTTATCGATCTAATCCGTTAGCACGTTGGTATTCAGATTTGTCTGTAGATTGAGCTTGATCGTCTGTAGTTACAGTATCTTTAGCTAAGGATTTCTTAATTTTAATAAGAGGTTTTTCTGTAGCCTTTGGATCTTCTTTTTTCTTTACATCATTTTGAGATGGTGGCAAGAATGTGTTGAGTTCATTCTTGTGAGTTACCTCTGTATTTGTAGTAGATGCTAATTGTGCGCGTTGAGGGGCGATGAAGATTTCGTCCTTTGTAATTTTTACATCGTTCAATAATAATTTGAATACTTGAGGTTTTACAAAGATAGTACCATCTACCTTGCGAGCTGCAGGCAAGAAGGATTCAGAAGTATCAAGGTTGATAATCTTCAATTTGCCATGGCGCACTACCTCTGCAGAATCAGGTTGGATAGCTAATGTAGCGATATTCATGTCTACTAATGCTGTTTTAGTAGGCTCATCCCATGCTACCTTATAGCCCAATGCTTCAGATACTTGGCGCAATGCTACGAGTGGTTGACCATCTACATAGATTACATTTTGTTGACCGTTAATAGGCTCAACAACCTTGCCATCTACATTGATATGATGGGCAGTCGTAACAGATGCAGGCTTTTCAAGATTCATAGCTGGACCTGGATTCTCCATGCCAATAGCCGCCTGTGCAGGTTGTACTGCGCCAAATGTGAAAGCTAATGCACCTACAGCGATGCTAGATAAAATAAGCTGTTTTAATTTCATAAGGGACCTCCATAAGGTGTTATATTTCTCTGAATGTATTAACATTACCAAATGTATATGAATATTTTATTATAAATTTTAATTTCATACAATCTAAAATAAAGACCTGATTTATGGATGAATAAGACGGTTTTATAACTATTAGTAGCTAGTATATAATTGATAGGAAGAAAGGATACTATGATATTATGAAACCTATTAAGTCTTTAAAAAGCTCCTATTCACAGAATCAGGTGTTTTTTGTTGAACAAAGTAATAGATATACAATTATTAATGACGAGAATAAAGGGATTATTCTTTTAGATGATGCTTGGATTGAAGTAAAACGAATCTATATAGGTGAAGATATCTTACTTCCTGAAATTATTTATGTGGATTTTTCTAGAAATAGATTGGTTCTAGTTTTGGAAGAAACATATTGTTTTATTGACATAGATAATGAGTTTGTTAAGCTTATTCCAACACCTCCGGAGCTTAAAACAGTTAGATTTAAAGTGCTCTATCACTTTACTGATGATGCTGTTTATATGAATACTAGTAAGGGGATTCTTTGTTGGTCACTTAAAGATTTTACAGTTCAGCTAGTTGAGGCTGGACGGGACACTGATAAACTCTTTAACTGGTTTTATACTCAAAGTAAAGATAAACATAGCTATTTTCATAAGGGCGTACTAGCTTATTTTGATAGTAATAAAATTACTATTATAGATTCTATGAAAAAGGTAGAAATTAACGACTTTGTAGATATTGATTGTTTTGATATTGCTGCAACTGATCGATATTGTTTAGCCGTTGCGGAGGATAAATTACAGCTAATTAAGCTAGCTAATGATGATATAAGTAAGTTCATATCCTTTAAGTTTCCTTCTTTTGGGGCTTGCACCGTTTTCTTTGAACAGGATGACAAATTACATCTTATTCTATTGAGATGGAATGATTTGGAGGCAACCTCTATTCTTGAAGAATATCTCATTGATTTTGATAAACTACCTGATCATGTAGTGATATAAGTGATTCCTTATATGCTATAATTAAGTGTTACATGAATTATTCAATATATTTAATTATAGAGTTCTAGAAGATATAGAAAGAGGTTCCTTATGGCATCCGGCAGATCTGAAAAAGAGTTACAAGGGGTAACGATGTTAGGTCACAAGACCGATTACCCAACTGATTATGCACCACAGGTGTTAGAGGCGTTTGATAACAAGCACCCTGATAATGATTACTTCGTTAAGTTTAATTGTCCTGAGTTCACTAGCTTATGTCCTATGACAGGTCAACCTGACTTTGCCACAATCTATATCTCTTATGTACCGGATAAGAAAATGGTTGAGTCCAAGTCTTTGAAATTATACTTATTTAGTTTCCGTAACCATGGGGACTTCCATGAAGATTGCATCAACATCATCATGAAAGACCTTATCAAGTTGATGGATCCTAAGTACATCGAGGTATGGGGCAAGTTTACGCCGCGCGGTGGTTTGTCCATCGACCCATACGCAAACTATGGCAAGCCTGGTACAGAGTGGGAAAAGACTGCAAAAGAGCGTCTTCATTTCCACGATATGCAGCCTGAGCGCGTAGCATACCGTTAATATGGCATACGAATATTTAACAATGGTCACATCGTTTATAATGTTTTTTATGATCGGTGTGATATTGTCTATTCACCCCGCATCCATAATCGTAGGGGAGCATACGAAGTTATCACATCTGAGTCGATGGACTCGGTGGAATGGGTATCTTATTTTTATATTGACCATGTTTATTGTGGATGTACTCATAACGAATGGCCTATATGCTGTATTTTATGATGTGTATGGCAATCTATCTGTTCTGCGTGAGCTGGCTATTGATCCGATGGCTATATTCTTTAGTGAAAGCTTCCAAATAGGCGTTGTTATCGTCTTTGTTCTAGTGTTGCTACAAGTGTTAGGTCTCGTCGATTTGGCTCATGGTGAAAGAAACTTATCGTTTCACTATGACCAACTGCATCAAGGTAAAGAACAACCTTCCTGGATGGAACAGTACATGGCCCATGAAAAGGGCGGGTTGGGCTTAGCTATTGTAGGATTGATTTACATGTTGCGGATGACTATGAGAACTATGTGGCCTTATATTATATGCCTTATATGGTTCAAGCTTATAGCGATGCTTGCTAATGTGCTACTTTCACCAGTCATCAATCGGTTAATGCATGTTGAAACGATGACATCAACGCATATCATACTAGACCCTTATGTAGCGATATATGTGATAGCAGGATTCCTGTGGGGCTATGTAGCGCTACACTATGACATAGATAAGGCGTATAATGTAGCGAATAGTACCGTGATAGCTATCGTTCCGCGACTTACCGTTATACTAGGGACAGTCATCTTTATTGGACTCGCGCTAGTTATTATTATGGTGCCTGTTACTTGGGGTATGGTGGTAGATACACTGACAAAATTATAAATAAACCTAGTTATTTCCTATATTTTTAGGGTTTTAAAAGCGGTTCTCATTCTCTTGACAATGCATAGATGCAGGTGATAGAGTATGATTGTATTTATGAGAATACACAAATGGTTATATCCAGTGTATAGAGAATAACAAGGTGAAATTCATATCGTCCTTGGGATGTTCCTGAGGACGATTTTTATCATCTATCACCAAAAGGAGAATCAGATGAGTATAGTCACAAATCAAACAACTGAACTGATTGGTAAAACTCCGGTATATCAATTACCAAATACCAATATTTATGTAAAACTTGAAAAATATAATGTAGGCGGTTCTGTGAAAGATCGCGCAGTACTTGGTATGTTGCAAGATGCTAAGGAAAAAGGACGCCTTCACGAGGATAGCATCATCGTAGAGGCTACAAGTGGCAATACAGGTATTGCTCTTGCCATGGTGGGCGCTATCTTACATATTAAAACTGTAATTATTATGCCTGAAAGCATGAGTAAAGAACGTCGTGAACTTATTAAGGCGTACGGTGCACAGCTCATCTTAACACCGAAAGAAACAGGCATGAAGGGTGCTCTTGAACGAGCAAATGAAATCTTAGAAAAATATCCTAATGCGTTTACTTTAGGCCAATTTGTAAATCCTGCGAATCCAGATATACATTACCGTACTACGGGCGCTGAAATCGTAGAACAAGTGCCAAATGTAGACGTATTTGTGGCAGGTATCGGTACAGGTGGTACTTTCACAGGTGTTACTAGACGATTGAAAGAGCATAATCCGAATCTAAAATCTATCGCAGTGGAACCAACAGGATCTCCGGCTATTACAGAAGGCAAGGGTGGTCCTCACAAAATTCAAGGTATTGGTGCGGGCTTCATTCCAGAGAACTTCGACCAAAGCTTGATGGACGGCGTACAAACTGTAAGTGATGAAGAAGCTTTTGGCGAAGTACAAACCTTTATGCGTGAAAGCGGTGTTTCTATTGGACTTTCAGCGGGGGCCGCTATCGTAGCAGCTAAGCGCATTGCACGAGAAGAACCAAAGGCGAATATAGTGGTTATTGCACCAGATGGGGTAGAAAAATATTTATCCCTCTTGGATTTTGCTAATAACGAATATGTAAAATAACGGATTTCGCATAGATAAAACATCATATGTATAGGAATACAGACCACATATGTTGTATACTATATGTTATATGAGTAGAGTTATTTGAGATGGAGTCACTATGATGCAAGGTTTGCGTGAATTATGGGGCAAAATTCAATATAATATTAAGCGCGTAATGGATTCTGACCCAGCCGCAACAAGTGTGTGGATGGTTATTTGGACGTATCCACATATTACGGCCTTATTCTGGCATTTCTTTGCGCACCGCCTCTATAAGGCGGGGTGGCCAACCTTGGCGCGTCGTGTGGCATTACATTCTCGTCACGTAACGGGCATTGAAATTCACCCAGGGGCAACGATTGGCCGCGGTTTATTTATTGACCATGGTATGGGCGTTGTAATCGGTGAAACCGCCATCGTAGGGGATAATGTAACACTATTCCACCAAGTTACACTAGGGGGGATGTCCTCTAAACAGGTAAAACGCCATCCAACCATCGAAGACGAAGTGCTCATCGGTACAGGCACAAAAATCTTAGGGGATATTACCATTGGTGCGCGCACAAAAATCGGTTGTAATCTTGTTATTAAACATGATATCCCTAAAGACATGGTTATCTTTGAAACAGATCCAGAAAATATGTATGTCCGTAAACCTCGTCGTACTAATAACGGTAAGGCTGAGGAAAAGAAAATCCCTGATGGCTACATAGAATACTATATTTAATATAGTAGTAAAACAAATCTGATTCATCGAATCTATGTTGAAATAATACAATTGACAATGCCTTATTGGGTATGATATGATTACCCAGTAAAGCATGGAGGATTACTCAAGAGGCTGAAGAGGACGGTTTGCTAAATCGTTAGGGCGGGTTACCGTCGCTAGGGTTCGAATCCCTAATCCTCCGCCATGCTGAGACCTCACATCAAGCGATGTGAGGTCTTTTTGTTTATTGTGGTATAGACCTAAAGGTGTAAGGGCTCAAGTGAGCTTAAGGTCTTGTAAATATTGATGTATACAGGTGTGTAAGGTTATAGAGTTGACGTATGATAAGGGGTTTCATATAATAGATTGTATAAAATGTAATTTTAAGGAGACTCTTATGAATATAAAATATACACGTCACATGAATTTACTTCGTCGCGCTATCGGTATCGGTGCATTATGTCTCGTTGCCTCTGTTGGTTTTGCGCATGCTGAAAGCATTGCTATTCCAAGTGCACGTCCTATGGTGGATGGTGTTAGTGCTGATGTAGAAACTGTAAGAAGTTCTAGTAAAGCAGAACATCATGCGAGTGCTGGTGTAATTACGCCAAATGATTGGACGTATACGGCATTACAAACGCTAATTAAACACGGTGCTATTACAGATACACATGGTTTTGTTTTTGATGGCAATAAAAGCTATACAAAGGATGAGCTTATGCCTCTTATCGATGAGGTAGTAACGAAACGAGAACAAATGAACGAAAACGATCGCCAATATGCATTGCGCATTTATCAAGAAAATATGCGTGATGTAATGGACTATCGTATCGGTCGCGACAAGAAGGTTACGCAAGAGCGCCGTCAAAAATTAGACGAAAAACGTGCTGAAAAAGCTAAGAAGTCTGGTAAAACATACCAAGTATCTAAATCTCAACAAGAGGCTTTAGATACAGCTAATGATGAAGTGGCAAAACCAGAAGAGCGCGCTTTAACAGATGAACAAATCAAAGAAAAAATGAAGAAATTCAAAATTGATGATTCTCGTGTTAAAGTAAATAATAATGTGCGCATCCGTTATACCGGTGGTAAGGATACAAAATCTAAAACCGATGCTCGCATGCAAACGGAGATGACCTTTACTCTATAACCCTTAATAAGGAGTTATAATGATTGATTTCTTAAAGAAACAGTTGTTTACTGTTCACCAAAATGGTAAGCACCAGGTGAGCGAGGTCTTTAAATTTATAGGGCCTGGCATTATCGTAACTGTAGGGTTTATCGACCCTGGCAATTGGGCAGCTAATCTAGCTGCTGGTGCTAGTTATGGTTACGAACTTTTGTGGGTAGTAACACTATCTACGATTATGCTGATTTTATTACAGCATAATGTGGCTCATTTAGGCATTGTACGGGGCCAATGCTTATCCGAATGTGCCTATGAATTCTTGCCTCGCTATGTATCTCGATTTGTGTTGAGTACCGCTGGCATTGCAGCTGCGGCGACGGCATTGGCTGAATTTATCGGCGCAGCCATCGCATTGAAAATGCTCTTTGGCATTCCGCTTCTGATAGGTAGTGTATTAACGGCCGTTATATGTACTGTTATGCTCATTACAAACTCCTATCGAAAACTGGAGCGGATTATTGCAGGTTTTGTATCCCTTATTGCATTGGCCTACCTCGTTGAGGTCAATATGGTCAATGTGGACTGGGCGGCAGCAGGCATTGGTTGGGTAGATCCTAAGATTCCGAATGAATCGATGCTCGTTATTTTGAGTATCTTAGGGGCTGTTATTATGCCTCACAATTTGTTCTTGCACTCAGAAATCATCCAAAGTCGCCAATTCAATACGCAAGATCCTTCTATAATGAAGCGCCAATTGCGTTATGAATTCCTAGACACCTTATTCTCTATGGGGATTGGGTGGATGATTAACTCCGCCATGATTTTATTGGCGGCAGCAGTGTTCTTTACTCACGGCATTGAAGTAACAGAGCTTGAACAGGCGGAGGAGTTGTTACGACCTCTCATTGGACCTGCAGCAGGTACAATCTTTGCTATCGCATTACTCTTTGCGGGCTTTGCATCGTCTGCTACGGCAGGTATGGCAGGGGCGAGTATCTTTGCCGGCATGTTTGGTGAGTCTTACGATATGAAAGACTTCCATACAAGATTAGGTTTGGCGTTAACCTACATTCCAGCATTGCTGTTGATTGTATTCGTTACTGATTCATTCCAAGCCTTGTTGATCTCTCAAATGTTCTTGAGCTTGCAACTACCTATTACTATTTTCTTGCAGCTCTATATGACGAGTAGCCGCAAGGTGATGGGGCAATATGCGAACCATACATATACGAATGTACTATTATGGGGCATTGGTATTGTTGTTACCGTTATGAATATTTACCTACTCATTGTAGGGTAATAGGAAAAGACCGTGTTAGCGGTCTTTTTTTGTATAATAGGTGTTCAAATTTATAAAGTTACATTAATCATGCAACATTATTTTATTAGAATTACTTTGTCATATAACTGGTATAGTTGTTATGTAAAAAGTGTATCCATGAATAACCATGTGGGCTATAAAATATGTTACAATTAAAGATAGTATAAATCCTGTAGGGAACATTCCCTCACCAGTGTAATAGATAGAAATTAGGAGGACCTAATGGCAGAGGAAGTAAAAGTACAAGATGCAATGCAATCTGATTTTAGTGTTGTAGTAGACGACATTGCAGAGGAATTATTAACGCGCCTAAATATGGATGAGGATGGCTCTGTTATCGACATGTTCCAAACAGGTTCTTTTGATCCTTGGCAATTATTCGTGTTCTTTGGCGCTTTAGAAAAAGCTCTCGTTGATTTTAGAACTGATAAACGCAAGAAAACAGTTATTGTTCACGCCCAACCTGAGGCTCTTATCGGCATTGGTCGCGTGGTAACGCCTGTATCTACTATGCTCGAACACGTTCTAATGTCTCGCTTGAACGACATGAGCGAAGGTCGTCTAGAAACTGGCATGCTTACAGTATCTGCTGGCAGCATCGACTACGAAGGTGTAAATTTAAAAGGTCGTCACGTTGTTATCGTATGCGATCTTGTAGATGAAGATTCTGATTACCTTAAAGAATGCATTAATTTATGTAAAGAAATGAAAGCTAGCCATGTAGTGGCTGTGCCTCTTATGTTGTGGAATCCTGAGTTGATCGACAATTTGACAGAGGAAACTATCAAGGCGGAATTATCCCATGAAAATCGTCCTCTCTCCTAGTAAGACTAAAACGATTACTACTGTTGACAATAATGGGGCAGTACATACTGCGGTTCAAGACGGTCAATTTCAACCGCACATTACGCAAAATCTTGTAAAACATGTACAGTCCCTAGATGTGGCGGCCCTTGGTAAGGCTTTGAAACTCAAGGATGATAAGGCGCAGGCTCTCTTTGATTTTTATCAAGATTTTGCGTCTCATCCTGTAGGGCTTGCTTGTGAAAGCTACGATGGTATTGCTTTCAAATATTTGAACTGGTCGAATTTGACTGAAGAGGCCAAGGCCTTTGGTGAAAGCCATCTTGTTGTGATGTCTGCCTTGTACGGCGTTGTAGAGCCAACAATGGGTGTTAAAGACTATCGACTCGATATGGTCGATAAGATAGGCATTAACTTATATGACACATGGCGTGAAGCGGTAGATGCATACTTTCACAAGGAAGATTGGATCCTAAATTTAGCGTCTAAAGAATATGCGAAAATGGTAAACCATCCAAAGGTGGTAACCATTGAATTTTGGGAATTACGAGGCGATACATTTAAACAGATGAGTACGTCCTCCAAAATGAGTCGCGGCATGATGGCTCATGCATGTTTGACGGAGCAAGTGAAACATGTACGAGATTTGCCGCGTGAAATTAATGGATTTATCTGTGTTACAGATATTGAATCCATTACCATACCAAGCGAATCGATGACGGTTCGTTATGAAAGGAAGTGATTGTTTGCAAGTGCAAGATATTCTTGCTAAAGATCTCGTTGGCGATGAATGGCTAACAGAGGATGAGCTAAGATTTCTCATGTCTGTAACTGATGAAGAACAGTTGCAGTTAATATATAAAAAGGCTTATGACGTAAAGGCGAAATATGTACAACCCGTAGCGTACTATCGTGGCCTTATCGAGTTCTCGAACCGATGCATTAAGAATTGTAATTACTGCGGTATCCGTCGTGAAAATGATAAGACGGAACGCTTTGATATGAATCGAGAAGATATTATCAAGATGGCACAGTGGGCCTATGACCATGAATATGGTTCTATTACGCTACAATCTGGTGAACGCAGTGATGATATATTTGTCGATTATGTGGTAGATCTCATTCGCGATATTAAAGCCATCGGCGATGGTTCCCTGGGCATTACGATGTGCGTAGGGGAACAAAGCGAAGAGGCGTACCGCCGCATGCGTGAAGCCGGTGCGAGCCGTTATTTATTGCGCATTGAAACAACAAATAAAGAACTGTATCATAAAATTCATCCTCAAGATGAATTGCACTCCTTTGAAACGCGCGTTGAATGCTTACGTCGTTTGCGTCGTGTAGGCTTCCAAGTAGGTACAGGTGTTATGATTGGTTTGCCTGGTCAAACTGAAGAAGACCTGGTAAATGATATCTTGTTCTACCGCGATATGGATATCGACATGATCGGCATGGGTCCGTATGTGGTACATCATGATACGCCCCTAGGCCAAGAAGCATTAGCGATGGGCATCGATGATGAAGCTGGTAAATTGCGCCGTATTCAATTAGGCCTTAAGATGATTGCTTTAACCCGCTTATTCTTGAAAGATGTCAATATTGCAGCTACTACTGCATTACAAGCTTTGGATAAACTAGGCCGTGAAAAAGGCCTTGCTGCAGGTGCCAATATTTTGATGCCTATCATTACCATTCCGGAACACCGTGCAAAATATTTGCTGTACGATAATAAACCTTGCGTAGATGATAATGCAGATAAATGTAAAGACTGCTTAACGCGCCGCGTTATGTCCATCGGTGATACCGTTGGGTGGAAGCAAAATGGGGATTCTAAACATTACGGCAAGCGTACGGGAGAGTTTTAGTTTTCTCTGTGTATCTAATTCATTGATTCTATTATAAGTTTTGGGGTAGTTTTACCTATATATAGATGGGTCCCCATTACATGAGGTTGTATTATGGAGACAAAATGGTATTCTGATTTTTGGCGGTTGTTTGCTAGTCCTTTTAAAGGCGGTATTGATCAAGTTGTACAATCGGGGACATTGCAAAAAGGATTCTGGGGCACTGTGTTTCTGTGGGCTATCCCATATATTATATTGGCTTTATTTGGGACTATGTTAATTCCCTTTCTCCCTCATAATGAATTTACTGCTTTAACCTATTTACTCGGTATCGGTGCCAGCTTTATATTCATCTTTGCATGGCTTATTAGTATCGGCTGGTCCTTTGTGATGGTTGCCATCGGTTCCTATGTATATAACTGGGTTATTACTAAAATGGGTGGTACCGACAATGTACAAGCCATTATGAAAGTTAGTTGGTATCTACAAGGGTATGGCGTACTATTATTTAGTATTGGTTATACGATAATCTTAGTTTTAATGGGCATATTAGGTCTAGCATCCGATAGTAGTGCCTTTGCTGGTGTTATCTATTTTGTAGGAACAATAGCCTTACTTGTTATATCCATTTGGGTATCCTTAGAACTTATGGCAAGACAAGTAATGCTCACGAAGATGAAAGTATTCATTGCTTGCATCTTAACGTCCATAATCTTCGCTATAATTTGGGCACTTTTCATGGCACTTCTTAGTGGCTGTGCCTCTTTAATGGGTAGATAATACTGATTTATAAATTAATATTAATAAAGAGTCCTCTTTTTTTGATAAATTTTTTCGGAAAAAGAGGACTTTTCTATTTGGGTGTCGAAATGTAATAGCAAAAGCCGTAATTTGCCATTAAGGAGGCGATTCCGATGAAAGAGTACAGTAGTGATAAAATTAGAAATGTTGCTGTTGTTTCCCACGATGGTGCGGGTAAAACAGCTCTTGTCGAATCTTTGTTGTTAACCTCTGGTGCGGTTGATTTCGTAGGTAAAGGCCAAGACAATAAACATATTATGGACTTTGAACCTGAAGAAATTAAACGTAACGTAACAATCCAATTGGGCATGGCTCCATGTGAATGGCATGACCATAAGGTTAACTTCGTAGATACTCCAGGCTATAATGAATTCCATGGTGAAGTTCGTGCCGCTTTGCGTGCGTGCGATGGTATGTTGATGGTACTATCCGCCACATCTGGTGTAGAAACTGACACAGTTCGCGCATGGGATTATGCAGTTGAATTACAAATGCCACGCATGGCATTTATCAATAAAATGGATGTGGATGGTGCCGATTTCTTCGGTACTATTGAAAGAATGCGGGAATTATTTGGCAAAGGCATTATGCCATTGCAGATTCCTATCGGTGAAGGCGCCAACTTTGAAGGCGTCGTAGACGTAGCAAAAATGACTGCGTTTACTTACAAGGACGGCCAACCAACAGAGATTGCTGTACCAGCTCACCTTATCGAAAAGGCTCAAGAAATTCGGGAAATGACCGTAGAAGCCGCGGCTGAAGGTAGCGATGAATTGTTGGAAAAATATTTAGAAGGCGAAGAATTATCCTTAGAGGAAATTCGCCAAGGCTTGCGTGAAGGGATGATTAGTGGCCGTGTGTGCCCAATCATGTGTGGCAGTGCCACATCTCGTATTGGCCTAGATCAAGTATTGGATCGTATGATCCGTTACATGCCGGATGCAACTAAAAAAGTGATGACCGCAACTGATGCGGAAACCGGCGAACAATGTGTAGTACATGTAGATAAACCTTTAACTGCATTTGTATTTAAAACATTGTTAGACCCATTCGCAGGCAAACAAAGCTTTGTACGTATCTTCTCTGGTGAACTAAAAGAAGGGGATCGCCTCTTTGATGTGAACCAAGGTGTAGAAGAAAAATGGGGCAAGATGGTTACCCTTATCGGGAAGCAACAAATCCCTGTATCTACCGCTAAAGCAGGCGATATCGTAGTGATACCGAAATTGGCTAATGCTAAGACTGGAGATACATTAACTGCTCCTGACTTTAAAGTGACATACGACGCTATCCGTTTCCCTCAACCTCTATACACAGTAGCATTAGAACCTGTGAAAAAAGGTGAGGAGGAAAAATTAGCTAGTGCTGTTCTAAAAGTAGCAGAAGAAGATCCTACTTGCGTAGTAGTGAAAAATGCTGAGGCCCGTCAACTACAAATCGATTGTATGGGCGAGGTTCATCTCGAGCATATCCTCAACAAAATGGATCGTAAATATGGCGTACAAGCTAAACTTGTGACTCCATATATTCCATACCGCGAAACAATTAAAGGCTCCGCTGAAACCGAGTCTAAATATAAGAAACAAAGTGGCGGTCATGGTCAATATGGTCACGTTAAGATTCAAGTGGACCCATTATACGATGGAAGCGAATTTGCATTCGTAGACAAAATCTTTGGTGGTGCTGTACCTAAACAATACATACCAGCAGTGGAAAAGGGTGCCAAAGAAACCCTAGATAAAGGCTTAATTGCGGGATATCCTATGATTGGCGTGCAAGTGACACTCTTGGATGGATCTTACCATAGCGTAGACTCCTCAGAGTTAGCATTCAAAGTAGCTACGTCACAGGCTATCAAGGATGTAATTCCTAAGGCGAAACCAGTCCTATTAGAACCAATCTATGAAGTTAACGTGTTTGCACCAGATGCTTTCATGGGCGACATCATGGGTGATTTGAATAGCCGTCGAGGTCGTGTATTAGGCATGGAACAAAGTGAAAGAACAGGTATTTCTGTTGTTAAAGCACAAGTACCATTGGCTGAAATGGCCGATTATGTGACTGCATTGCGCTCCATCACTCAAGGACAAGGCGTATTTAACCGTCAGTTCTATACATATGAAGAGGTTCCACATAAGCAAGCGGAAGAAATTATCGCTGCTCGTAAGACTCAAGAATAAAGTTAAGAACATGTCCACGTACTGTATCAAATACAGTTAGAATCACTACAACTGAATAGATAATTGCATATCGTAACAACTTAATAGCATAACAATTGACGTAAGTCATAAATTTGAATAGTATTTTACACGAGCTCTCCATATATGTAGCGTATGGAGGGCTTTTACTATATTTGAAATAGATCAGGATAGGCTTAATCGATAACGGAGAATATTGAGACCTAATCACTGGTATGTATAGATGCAGTGGAAATCATAGAATTGCTAGTCCTTTATGTATATATGTGCTAACATTAAGATAATATAATTGCTTATGTATCGGGTATTATTTCCATATATCGGGAAAGGATCGTATATGTTTTTTTCTAGTATTACTGCAGATTATACAAAAATGGGTTATCCTAAAGCCATCGTACGAGCTTTAGATTTCTTAAAAAATACAGATTTGAAAGCATTGCCAGGCGGCCGTCATGCTATTGAAGGTGACATGATGTATGCCAATGTAGACGATGTAGAAACAAAATTGTTTGAAACTACAAAACCTGAGTCTCATCGCAACTATGTAGATATTCAATTCATGGTAGATGGGGAAGAAAATATGGGCTTTTTTGTAGATAAAGGCCTCGTAAAGCCTGTGGAGTCTTATCCAGATCGTGATTGCTATTTCTACCCAAACGAAGCTGTTGATGAAGGACACATCCACTGTCCAGAAGGGTACTATACAGTATTCTTCCCATCTGATATCCATAGACCACTATTAGCTGTTAATGATAAGCCTATTAAAATTCGCAAGGTTGTTGTAAAAGTACATGTAGATCTCTTAGGCGACTAATCCTATGAAGCGATATGAAATTATAGGTGTTTTACTAACCCTATTAGGAGCTGTTTTATGGGGCGTATCAGGTACTTCAGTACAGTTCTTAAGTAACTTTAGGGATATGAATTTGGAATGGCTAGTCACCATGCGATTAATTACAGCAGGACTATTGACTGTTATCTATGCATGGTTTAAATATGGTAATTCTATCTTCCATGTCTTTCGTAAGTTGAAAGATACAGTAGGGCTTATCGTTTTTGGCGTATTTGGTATGGCCTTGTGCCAATATACATACTTTAAATCCATTGCTTTAGCAGGGGCCGGTATTGCGACGGTACTCCAATACTTGGCGCCATCAATGATTATTATTTATATGCTTGCCCGTTATGGTAAAAGGCCCTCTAAAGGGGAAATTATTTCCGTTATATTGGCCTTGGTAGGTACGATTTGTTTGATGGGGAATGATGGCTTTTCTATGGAGCAATTCCCACTGGCCGTGCTCGTATGGGGACTTCTATCTGCTGTAGGGGTGGCTGTATATAGTGTTTCTCCTGTAGATTTACTATATAAATATGGAACCTTGCCGATTGTAGGATTTGGTATGCTTCTCAGTGGTATTGTTGCTGCTATTTTATTTCATCAGCCAAATTCGTATGCTATGTGGGATGTATGGACTGTTATTGGCTGTTTCAATGTTGTCTTTTTGGGGACCATTGTATCCTTTAATGCCTATTTAGAAGGGGTTAAGCGCATAGGCGCTGTGCCGGGCTCTATTTTGTCATCTATTGAGCCGATTTCGGCGGCTTTCTTTGGATGGGCTTTTTTAGACAACCAATTTAGTGCATTAGGGCTAATTGGCATGGCCATGATCATCGCTACTGTTATTATAATTGCTCTTGAAAAACGTAATTAATCATTGAGGTCTCTTTGCTGTATATTGCGGTTTAGAGGCCTCTTTGTTATGATTGTACATAATGTGAAAGTAGTTGTTATAGGAGGTTGTATGGAGGAAAAACAATGGAAAGGTATGGCCCTTGCCATTTTAGGTGCTCTATTTTGGGGGCTTTCAGGCACATCTGTACAATTCCTTGAAAATGCAAAGCATATCAATGTGGAGTGGCTACTAGAAGCGCGTTTGCTCATAGCAGGTATATTGACGATAGGACTTGCCTATATAAGGGATGGTAAACGTATTTTCTCTATCTTTACAGAACCTAAGGATATAGGGAAATTATTAGTATTTGGTATTTTAGGTATTGCTTTATCTCAGTACTCATACTTCAAGGCCATTGCCATTTCAGGAGTCGGTATTGCTACGGTCCTTCAATATGTTGCGCCTACGCTGATCATTATCTATTTGTTTTTGAGATACTTTAAAAAGCCATCTATACCAGAGTTTTTCTGTATTGTATTAGCCTTGGTGGGAACACTCTGTATCGTCATGCAAGAAGGGCTAGATGTTTCAAACTTTAATGTGCTTGTTTTATTCTGGGGGCTTGTATCGGCAGCTAGTATCTGTGTATATACATTGCAACCTATTGAGCTATTAAAGAAATATGGCACCACATCCATTGTGGGCTTTGCCATGTTTATCTGTGGTATTTTATCTTTAGCTATGTTTCAACAAGTAGAATCGGAAGCCCTCTGGGATGGCATGACCTGGTTAGGATTATTCGCCATCATCATGCTTGGTACGGTCGTATCCTTTAATGCTTATATGGAAGGGGTTAGACTCATTGGTGCTATACAAGGCTCTATACTTTCATCATTAGAACCAATCTCAGCAGCAATCTTTGGATGGGTATTGCTAGGGAATCATTTTACGCTGGTCGGTATTTTTGGCATGATTTGTATCATTGCAACCGTATTTATTATCGCCTGGGATCGACACCGTCAAATTAAACGAGAAGTACTAAAAAAATTAAATAAAGAAGAAATTGTGTGATCTGCGTATGTATGCTCTTTTATTTCTAAAAACCTCAATATAAGTTATAATAAATACAAGAATTATTATTGATGTATATAGAAATTTATAATTCTGTATACATAATCTTATTGGTTGACTATTTAATTAGCTATTTGTGTAGCTCTTTATATAGTTGAAGTATAGGTATCTATTGTATTTTAGGAGGTAAGTATGTCTGTAAAAGATTTCGTACAACAACGCCGCGATGATTTTATTGCTTTACGT